>Ga0207042_1075_pt1 | contig 20466 bp, 19 predicted proteins | sample Alteio_BWMinCont_70_FD_153310 | JGI IMG/M metagenome (GOLD analysis project Ga0207042, IMG submission 153310) | Enriched cells from forest soil in Barre Woods Harvard Forest LTER site, Petersham, Massachusetts, United States -... | ecosystem: Environmental > Terrestrial > Soil > Temperate forest >... | reverse complement strand
TTTCCATATTGTGCAAAGACAAGGCCAGCCCTTGCCCATAGCCGATTCCTTTATAAAATTTATAAACAACTATAACAAGAAGTAATGCCCCAAACCTCGCCATAACAAAAAGTAATGCCTCTTTTCTTAGCCCATTACTTTTTGTTATACCCTCAAAACCACTATTACTTTTGGTAATAGTGGCCAAATAATGATGATTGGCTTGCTATTTCTATTCATACCACCTTTGCGATATGAAAGAAATGATGATCAAAATGCCGGAAGAGGTAAAAAAATTGATATTCCTGGCTTTACTGGTGTCCTGCCTTGTACTGAATATCGACCCACCGCTTGCCTTACTTATGGGCCTTATATTAGCCTTTACAATTGGGCATCCCTACTTACACCTCAATCAGCGCGCTACAACCCTCCTATTGCAGCTATCTGTAGTATGCCTTGGCTTCCATATGAACCTGCAGGAAGCGATTAAAGCAGGCAGACAGGGGTTACTATTTACCATCGCGTCCATCAGCATCACCCTCATTGCCGGCTACCTCATAGGCCGGAAACTTAAAATAGATAAGAAAACATCTTACCTCATATCAAACGGCACTGCAATATGTGGCGGCAGCGCTATTGCAGCAATAGGGCCGCTGATAAAAGCAAATGAGCAGCAAATGAGTGTAGCGCTGGGCACCATCTTTATTCTCAACTCTATTGCCCTGTTCCTCTTTCCATGGGTGGGACACCTGATGAATTTCAGCCAGGTGGAATTTGGCACCTGGTGCGCTATAGCCATCCACGACACCAGCTCTGTAGTAGGTGCAGCCGCCAAATTCGGACAGGAAGCGATGCAAGTAGCCACCACCATTAAGCTGGAGCGCGCATTATGGATCATACCCATTTCCCTGCTAACCGCTTATTTCCAGAAAAATTCCAGGGCAAAGATCAAACTGCCCTACTTCATCTTCTACTTTATTTTAGCTATTTTCATATATACATACTTCCCGCAAGGACAACTATTTTATAAATTTGCTTATATGTTTGGTAAGAAGGGCTTGGTTGTCACCCTATTTCTTATTGGTTCAGGACTGTCTTTCAACACTGTAAAAACAGTAGGCTGGAGGCCCATTGTGCAGGGTGCCTTACTGTGGGCCACCGTTAGCATCTCTTCTTTATTGGCCATAAAGCATTTGGTGTAAAAACAATTGATAATCTATTCATGAAAATATAAAACTGAAAAAAATCAAAAAAAAATACATCCACAAAGGCTTCTTATAAATAATCACAAAACAATGAAATTCAATTATTTAACTTAAAAAATAAATATCAATTTAATGTTCTCTTTGGCATAAATGATGAACACCATCCTGCTTTTACTTTTACTTGCCAGGAACATTCTGTAATTTTCGCCTATGGAAAGGAAGCCAGTATATTATAGTGATTACCTGCAACTCGACAAAATACTTGATGCCCAGAAAACCGAAAGCAGTAAGGAGGGAATACGCGCAGATGATGAAATGTTGTTCATCATCATACACCAGACTTACGAACTCTGGTTCAAACAGATACTGCACGAATTGCATATTGTTCAGCAGATATTCAGACAAGACAATATAGCCAATAATGCCCCCGACATATATAATAGTGTACATCGCCTGAAAAGGATCTGCAGTATTATGGAAATTGCAGTAAGCCAGATGAGCGTACTGGAAACAATGACACCTCTTGACTTCCTCGATTTCAGGGACCTGCTACTACCTGCCTCTGGCTTCCAGAGCATACAGTTTAAGATGATAGAAGCTGCCTTGGGCCTTACTTATCAAAACAGGCATGGCAAACATTATTATACGTCCCAATTAAGAGAAAACGAAATTGCCAAGGTCAAGGAAGCTGAATCTCAACTATCCCTTCTTACCCTGATTAATCAATGGCTGGAACGCATGCCATTTGTAAAAAATGATCAATATTGGCACGACTCCATATCAGACAGTGCATTCTGGACAGAATACAGGGAAGCATATGCAACCAGCCTGCGTGAAAATGAAAAAAACAACCTGACCACTTTTGACAGCTTGTTTATAAATACAGATGATTACCCCCAGGAGCGATCTTTCAGTGCAGAGGCAAACAGGAACGCATTATTTATCATGCTGTACCGCGACTACCCCATCCTGCACCTGCCGTACGAGTTACTGAACACGTTGCTTGAAATAGACGAACTGCTGGCCATGTGGCGCTACAGGCATATTCATATGGTACAACGTACTATTGGGAAACGCGTAGGCACAGGGGGCAGCACCGGTGCAGAGTACCTGCGTGCCGCGGCCGATAGTCATTATATATTTAAAGAACTGGCTGAACTCACCTCTTTCTTACTCCCAAGGAACCGCTTACCTAAACTGCCACAATCATTGATCACAGACCTGGGCTATACGGGATAAAATACATATTGTGATAATAAAAATAATTATTCCCATTTAACTTTTTAGAAAACAAAAAGTCTTAAAAGGACAATTACAATTCTATCACCATAAGACGCATGGGTACCCTCGAAAAGGGTACCCATTTTTTTCCACAATTTGCTATTCAAAGTCCCGGTACAGCAAATACTTTTTCCGTATTTGTTTAAAAGCCTTGAGGTCTGGCTCCCACGTCTTCCTTATATCTGCTTCGCTAACACCTGTTCTTATCTGTTGTTCCAACTGCGTACTCCCTGCCAGCTTCACAAAAAATGCATTAAAAAATTTATCCTGAAAACGAAAAGCGGTATATGCTTTGATCAGCCAATTGAGCCTTACTTTATTATTTATTTTTTTTAATACATCATCTTCATTTGCTCCCACCATTTCGCCATAGCAGGTCTTATCCTGGTAGAGCGGGTTCTTTGCGCCCACTGTACTGCGTGGTATAAAAGTGTATTTAAATACATTTGCATAATCTGGATGTCCCCATATCTGGAATGGAAGGTAAGTTCCCCTGCCTACGCTTACCTGCGTTCCTTCAAAAAGACACATACTGGGGTAAGCATATACCGCCGTCATAGATTTAAGATTAGGAGATGGAGGTATAGAAAGCCTGTATTTAGTTTTATGCTCATAGTTGTGGCACCTTACCACACGCAATCTTGCTTTTTCAGCATTGTGAAATAAATGCTCACCTACCAGCATCTTACCATACTCCCCCGCCGTCATACCATACACAATGGGTATACGCTGCATTCCCACTATCGATTTTACTGAAGGATCGAGTACTGGCCCATCAACATAAAAGCCGTTTGGGTTAGGCCTGTCCAGTATCATATAATCTATATTATTTTCAGCACAGGCTTCCATGGTATATTCCAGTGTAGATATATAGGTAAAGAAGCGTACACCAACATCCTGCAGATCATATACCATTACGTCTATGTTCTTCAGCTGTGCTTCTGTGGGTTTCTTATTGTCACCGTATAATGAAATGACCGGGATACCCGTAGTGCTGTCATCATAACTTTCTACTTTGCTGCCAGCATCTACTATTCCTCTAAAACCATGCTCGGGCACAAATATTTTTTTCACATTTATATTCAAACTAAGCAAAGTATCTAGTAACGATGCATACCCTATACGGGAGGTTTGATTCATAACCAGTGCCACACGTTTATCGCGCAACACATATAGATAATCTTCAAAGTTCACATCTGCCGGTGTTACATCTATGCCGTAGATGGGTGGCTTGTATTTTTTAACGGGAGTTTTCTTTTGATTAGGCACCACTTGTGCCCGACCTATACCTGTAATACTAATAAGAACACACAAACAAATAAATCTAAAAAAAACACCTAATGCCCTGCACCTCATATATAAAAGCTTCTCTTTAAGATAATACTGCCAATTTAAGATATTCTCTTAATTTTGCGCCATTATTTGCTTTAAAAATTAAAACATGCAGACAGTAAAAAACGGAGATACCGTACGCGTACACTACCATGGCAAGCTTGATGACGGAACAACATTCGATTCTTCTGAAGGGCGGGACCCACTTGAGTTTACAGTAGGGAGCGGACAGGTGATAAAAGGTTTTGATGATGCGGTACTGGATATGCAACCAGGAGATAAAAAAACCGTTGAAATACCAGTAGAACATGCATACGGAGAAAGGAACGATGATATGTTGCTGGAATATCCATTGAGCGAATTCCCTGCCGATATGAAACCAGAACCTGGTATGGAATTGCACATGAGCGATGATGAAGGAAATGTATTTCCTGTAGTGATAACTGAAGTGCTGGATGAGTCTGTAGTGCTGGACGCTAACCATGCCCTGGCAGGTAAAGACCTGGTATTTGAAATAGAACTGGTATCCATAGTTTAGTCTATCCATAATTTTTTATAAGAGGCCGGAAGCAAAAACTTCCGGCTTTTTGTTTTTTAGCTTTATTTAACACCGCTAATTATTACATTTGTCTAACAGCTAAAATAACCCATGACTTTACTTTCCATATTGTTGTTGCAGGCAGATACAGCACTTAAAGCTGCCGCAAATGCCACCAATGTACCTGCAGAGAAAATATCGCTTTTATACCTGCTGCGCGAAGGAGGTGTATTGATGATCCCCCTGTTGCTTTGCTCCATCTTGCTGGTATATGTATTTGTGGAGCGTTTGCTGTCCATACGCAAGGCATCGCAGGTTGACACTAATTTTATGTTCCGCATAAGGGAGCAGGTAACCGCCGGCAACCTGATTGCAGCAAAAGCACAATGCAAAAGTGAAGGCACACCTGTAGCCCGTATGATAGAAAAAGGCATCAGCCGTATAGGCAAACCAATAGACCAGATAGAAAAGGCTATGGAAAACACCGGTAAGCTGGAAGTGTACCAGATGGAAAAAAACCTGTCTATCCTTAGCACCCTTGCTGGCATTGCCCCAATGTTCGGTTTCCTGGGTACTATAGCCGGTATGATCATCTTGTTCTTTAATGTGCAGCATGAAGGTTTTTCGCTGGAAACCATTGCGGGTGGTATATACACCAAGATGGTTACCTCTGCTGTAGGTCTTATTATTGGCTTGCTGTCTTATGTGGCCTATAACTATCTCAGTGCACAGATCAATAAGAATGTGTACCGCATGGAGGCAGCATCTGCCGAGTTTTTAGATATTTTACAGGAACCAACACGTTAAGCCCACTTCTATGAATCTTAGAAAAACATTCAGGCATGATGAACCACACGCACCAACGTCGGCGCTGAATGACATTTTATTCATCCTGCTGTTGTTCTTCCTCATCATATCCACACTGGCTAACCCTAATGTGGTGAAGCTCTCTATACCTAAGGCTAAAAGCGATACCAAGTCTAAGCAGACCGTTGTGGTATCGATAGACGCCAAGCAGCACTTTTTTGTAGCTACCAAAGCCGTATCAGTCGACTCTTTGCAGAGCGACATAGCTCGTATGGTGGCTAAGTCGCAGGATGCCGAGCCTACCGTGGTCATCAATGCCGATAAAGATGCTACTGCCGACAATATAGTTGCTGTAATGCGTGCAGCCCACGAGCTGAACATACGCACCGTATTGGCAGTAGAAAACAAGAACAGGTAATTTTCTGAACACGATGAAGAAGATTGCATGATGGGCGCGAATTGTATCGTCCTTAAATCCCGTAATCTTGCAGTCGTGTTCAAGATAAAAACATAACCATAGCCAATTTTGCTTCCATATTAGATTCTCCCATAGAATACCTGAAGGGTGTAGGCCCCCAACGGGGAGAACTTCTGCGCCGTGAATTAGAGATAGCCACATTTGAAGACCTGCTGTACCACTACCCCTACCGTTATTTCGACCGTACCCAGATGGTAAAGATCGGCGCTATAAACGAGCAGACCGATATGGTGCAGCTAACCGGCACCCTCATCAACATAAATGAAGAGGGCGAAGGCCGTAAAAGCAGGCTGGTAGCCACCCTGTATGATGATAGCGGCAGGATCGACCTTATATGGTTCCAAGGGGCGCAGTGGATGAAGAAAAACCTGCGCGAGAACGAACGCTACATAGTATTTGGTAAAGTGTCGTTCTTCAACGGGTCGCCCAGCATATCGCACCCGGAGATAGAACTGGTGAATGCAGAAAATACTCGTGGCGGGCTGCAACCCGTGTACTCTACTACAGAGAAGTTAAGAGTACGCGGCATCACAAACCGTTCTTTTGCCAAAATAACCCAAAGCCTTTTTGAGAAAATAAGCCCCGGCGATATACCAGAAGTATTGCCCCAAGATATACTGAGTGAATACAGGCTGTGCAGCAGGTACAATGCCATAAAGTGGATACACTTCCCCGATAGTGAAGAGCACATGCAGGTGGCCAGGTACCGATTGAAGTGGGAGGAGTTGCTGGCATCGCAACTGGCTATAGCACGCTTGCGCCTGCAGCATACCATACAGCGTGGCTGGAAGTTTGAAAAAGTGGGCGATAACTTCAACAACTTCTTCAACAAGCACCTGCCCTTCCAGCTTACCAATGCCCAAAAGCGGGTGTTGAAGGAAATACGCTTTGACACTGCTACCGGCAAGCAAATGAACCGGCTGGTACAGGGCGATGTGGGCAGCGGCAAGACCATTGTGGCGCTCATGTCTATACTGCTGGCGCTGGACAATGGGTTCCAGGCTTGTATGATGGCCCCTACCGAAATACTGGCCCAGCAACACTTCCAGGGTATATGCACCTTGTTGCAGGACATGGATATACCTGTGGCCATACTCACTGGTACCACTAAGGGCAAGGAACGAAAAGAAATACTGAAAGGCTTTGCCGATGGTACTATACCAATAGCTGTGGGTACCCACGCGCTTATAGAAGACCATGTGGCCTTTAAAAACCTGGGGCTTGCTGTAATAGATGAGCAGCACCGTTTTGGCGTAGGCCAGCGAGCGCGACTATGGTCTAAAAATGAGATAGCACCCCATGTGCTGGTAATGACGGCTACACCTATACCCCGCACACTGGCTATGACCATGTATGGCGACCTGGATGTATCTGTAATAGACGAGCTACCACCCGGCAGGCAGGAGATAAAAACCGTACACCGTACCCACATGTCTCGTGCGCAGGTAATGGATTTTATAAAAAAAGAAATAAATAAGGGCCGCCAGGCATTCATTGTATATCCGTTGATAGATGAGTCTGAGAAGATGGACTACGAGAGCCTGCTGGAAGGTTATGAGCAGGTAAAAGTGTGGTTCCCCGATGATAAGTACAAGGTAGCCATGGTGCATGGCCGCCAGGAAGCCGGCGAAAGGGCACGCAATATGGAGCGCTTTGTACGCGGCGAAGCCAATGTGCTGGTGGCCACTACCGTTATAGAGGTGGGCGTGAACATACCCAATGCATCGGTAATGCTTATAGAAAGTGCCGAGCGCTTTGGCCTTTCTCAGCTGCACCAGTTAAGGGGCCGCGTAGGTCGTGGTGCCGAGCAGAGTTATTGCATATTGCTTACCGGCAATAAAATGTCGCAGGAAGGCAAGAGACGTATGCAGATCATGACCAGTACCTCAAACGGCTTCCTGATTGCGGAAGAAGACCTGGCCATGCGTGGCCCGGGCGATATGTATGGCACCCGCCAGAGCGGCATTATGAAATTTAAGATAGCCGATATAGTAACCGATGGCGCTATAATGGAACAAACCCGTATAGCGGCCAAAAAAATTATTGAGAAAGATCCCGGCCTTACCCTACCCGAGCACCAGCCCTTGCGCACAATAATGGTGCAAAATACTAAAGAAAATAACTGGAGCAAGATCAGCTAAAGACCCACTTGCATTTTATTTTAACCATCTCTACCTCCCGCACATCACGTTTTTACTTGCAAATGCAAAGTTGATTCTAAGATAATATAGCCTGATGCGCGATCAGCTTAAATTTGCAGGCCAAAACTCCTGTATTATGCATATATAGCTGTATATTAATCAGTTAAGAATTAAAATTGGATGAATTTTTATTTTAAAATGCATTGCAGATTTAAGAATTTTGTTCTAGTTTAGTTACTTATTCCAGGAAAAAAAATAGCAATTGCATTCATGCATATTATTTAATCACTTTCATTAATTTACTTATGGCATTATTTTTAAAACAAGGTTTTACAAATTTAGATGAGGAAATGAATTTGAAAAATTCCGCTTTAAAGCTGATGGAACTAATGAAAAAAACGGGGCCAGCAGATTCAAAACAAATAAGTAAAATATACCAGGACACCTACCAACTTAGCGACGCTGATTTTAATGAAGCATATAATGAGCTGTTTGATGAAAACCTAGTAGTTACCAACTTCTTTGCCAACTACCTCAATAAAAATCACGTGATAAGGCTCAGTGATTTTGGAAATGAAGTGTATGACGACCTCTTTAAAAATAAAACAGCGCGGCTTTCGGTAAGCTAGCATCGGTTATCATGCAAATGTACCAGTATAAAAATAAGATTGTCTATTAGCGTTAAAGCTTAGAGTATTGTCAGTTGCAGGATTAGAATTGTTTTTGCTAACTTAATACTAAGCAACTGGTTAAAAATAATGATCTTTCTTATTACTCATCTGAATACAGTAAACTTTCCTTGTGTTATACTGATACTCTGCCCACTATTATTTGTTCCATGACAAGCAAATGTCCCGGATATCATCGTACTATTAAATGCAGAAAATATTATGTAAGATGTAGTATCAAACTTATATGAATTATTATTTGTGCTATCGGTAGCAGGATAAAATGATAAACTATCTGAAACTTTGAGTATTATATTCGTAGGTGGCGGATTGTTCGTACGTATATACAATTGTACGCTCTTACTGTCTCCAGAACTTAATGAAAATGATGCAGTTCCATCTGAATAAATTTGGTATCCGGAAAGTACACCATAAGAATTCGTATATCCAAAAGGACCATTATAAGAAGCAAATGTACCATTTGCATAATAGCTCAAATAGCTTTGTGTGACTGGAGCAGTTGAAGATTTACCACAACTAATTAATAAACAGCTAAAAAAAATTAAAAATGAATTTCTCATAATATTAAATTATTGTTTTACGATCTTGTACACTTTTTCACCGTTGTCATGATTTATCTTTAAAAAATACATACCTTGTGGTAACTCAGTATTATTAATGGTTAATGTATTTGCACTACAAGTGCTGCAAGCCCATACTGCCTGACCACTCATATTGTACAAAGTAACCGCATATGTTCCTATACTATTAAACTGTTTAAAAGAAATATGCCATTCATTATTAGATGGGTTGGGATAAACACTAATCAGGTCATCATTAATATTTCCCACTCCTGTAGAGGGGGGGTGTCATAAGTGGCGTAAGCAGATTTAGATTATAATATGCGTCTGCACCGCAGGGGTTCTCGGACCAGAGAGGATTAGTATTGTTTTTGCTACAACTTAATACTAAGCAGCTGGTTAAAAATAACATGGCCTTTTCATGCTCATCATCTAAACACAGTAAACTTCCCTTGGGTTATACTCACACTCTTCCCTATATTATTTGCGCCCTGGCAAGCAAATGTACCCGATATTTTTGCATTGTCTATCTCAGTAAAGGTTATGTATGATTGTGTTGTATCCAACAAGAATAAATTACGCATGCTATCAATATCAGAATAGTCCGTATCAGCATAATATGAATATTTTTTAAATAAATTTAATTTAATATTTAATGGCAATTGAACTGGAATATATACATATAACTGCAATACAAATTTATCTCCTCCAGAAAAGAAAAAACTAGTAGTGTCGTTATTTTTTTGTTGATATCCAAACAATACACCAGTTGGATTCGTATAACCGAATGGACCATTAATAACGGAGCTTACTCCATTTGCGTAGAAACTTACATAGCTCTGCGTTATGGGCGCTGTTGAAGATTTACTACAACTAATTAATAAACCAATAACGAACAAAAACATTCCTTTTTTCATAACATTAAATTATTGCTTTACGATCTTGTACACTTTTCCAGCATTGTCATGGTTGATCTTTAAAAAATACATGCCCTGTGGCAAATCAGTATTATTAATGGTCAATGTACTGGCAGTACAAGTGCCGCAAGCCCATACGGCCTGTCCACTCATATTGTACAGGACCGGACACAACAGACAATCATACTGATATAACCGCCTTCCCTTCCTTACAAGAAGCATGCAGCAGAGGAGCATATGAATATCTTCTCACCAGTTACCCTGCTTTGCGCATTTTTTGCCTTTTTTCGTATTCTTCGAGTTTCTTGTAATAGCCCTCGTGCATGGCTTCTATTTCGGCAACTGTACGTTCTTTATCGGCAGCGACCATAGCGGCAAAACTTTCGGACATTGTAAGCTTTTTATTTCTTTTGGGCGAGCCCGATGAATGCCCGAAAATGCCCGATTTGTGCCCGAATACCCTTTCCAGATCGGCAGGCTGTAATGCTTTATGGGAAGGGTTTTCAGCAGCTACAGCGAGAGAAATGCCCGATGCATTTGCAATATCGGTATCGGGCATTTCTTTATGAGTGAAAGGCGCGGGCACGACATCAGTTCCCTCAGACGATTGCATATGGTTACTGTATGGCTCTTCAGCAGTTTGCTGCTGCAAGTTATGCCATGGGAGTACTTTGTTTTCCTGAGCCTCAAAACGCTTATCGCAAAAATAGTCGTCTGCGCAACGTATGAGGTCCATAGCGTGAAACGGATCGTTGTCATATATATAATCGCAGAAGCTGTCTGTTATTTTCATGTTCATGCCCAGTTCTAAATACTTATTCATCTGGGTAATGCATGAAGTTAACTTACGTGTAATTTCAGCTTCCTGGATGGTAGGAAACTGATCGGCACGGGAGGCGATGTGCTTCTGGAGCTTTAAAAGCTGGGTGAACATATTTTCAACCACTATAGCCGGTGCAACCAAAGCAGCTTGTTTTAATTTATCCCAAGCTTCTCCTTTTGCCCAACGATACAGTGTTTTGGGATCTACGTCAATTTCATCGGCTATCTGGGCCAGTGACATATGTGAGTTGAAATACAGTTCTTTGGCTTTTTGTTTTTGTTCAGTTTTCATAAGGGAGGGTTTATGGTTTGCGGGGAGCGCAGAGGGGTAATTATTGCAACTTTAGAAGTATGCCTGTTGCAGGACAAAGGTAAGACAATGTGTGATTTAGGGCAAATGAAGATATACACATTTTTGAGCGTGTATTAAGTACAAATCGTAAGTAGCAAGCATTTGCGAAAGAACAGGCCAGGCCAGACGCACTAACTTTTATAACCCCGTCATTATTACCAAGTAAGCTGACACTATTCATGTTGTAATTAATTCATTATAATTCAATCGCTTATGGCCCTTCATGCTATGTTTTAAATTTTCTATAAAAAAACACCATCAAATCGCTTTTTTATTAATAAAAAATATTATACTTTTAACAGCACATTAGCATTGCATTTATTTATAGTATTTAATCAGGTTTATTTTTCACTCTTAAAATATACTGATATGGCAACGGCTATACACTCTCCGCCAACTAATAAGGTCATTCATTGCTATAAAACAATTTTAAACGATTAAATAACCTTAAAAAGAAAAAGAATGAAAAAGATACTTTTATTGACAGCCCTAGTTGGCCTTATACAGACAGGCACACATGCGCAAATTGCACATTTTCAACTTGACGCTACTGCTATCTGCTCCAGTGCGAGTATGACAGTTACGATTTACTGTGATGACCCTTCAGATCCTTGCGGAGATGACTGGGCTTATACCTTTACTGCAGCCGGAGGTGTGGTAACTGCGGGTGACGCTCACTCATTGACGACATGGGTAGGGATTGGGGCTCCACCTGCAACAACCCCATATGTTGGAGGTCCTTATACCTGGACCGATGTATCAATTACAGAAAATTTTACGTCTGCAACTTCCAGCTTTTCATCTTCCCCTATTGGATGCGTTAGCAGCACTGTTACCGGCTCTTTCACAACATCACCTTCCCCGTGTTCATCAACGTCAAATTCTGTTGACTGGACACCTAATTATCCTTTTACAGGCTGTATTAATGTCGTGGTGTATTAATATTAACTCCTGAAATTGATATTCTATAAAAACATAAAGGCTGCTTCTTTGAGGCAGCCTTTTGTTGTGGCTAAAAGTCGCCTACAAAGGTTCAAAGAGCAAGAGTGAAGAAAACGTTTTGCATACACTTAAACCAATTAAAAAAATAAATTTCGATATGCTTCTTTGCCTAAAATGCAGCACATTTGCTATCAACAAGGTATGATGCAAGCAAATCCCGGAGAGATAATACACAAGGACAAAAAATTTGAAAATATCACTTACGAAAACAAGCATCTAATAGGCCGAGTTTTCAGGAATTGTACTTTTTCAAAATCGAGCATGAAGGGCTGTAAGTTTGAAGACAGCAGCTTTGACGGGTGTACGTTTGATGACTGCGATATATCCCTGATGAAGTTCCAGGACACTGCGTTTACCAATATTACCGTGAACAACTGCAAGGCTATGGGCATAGCGTGGAGCGAGGCTACCAATCCTTTTTCTATACAGTTCTTACATTCCCGCATCAGCTACAGCGTATTTTATGGCAAAAACCTGAGAAAGACCAAGATAGTATACTGCCAGGCCGATGAGGCTGACTTCAGCGAGTGCAACCTTAGCCAGGCAGACTTTGGATATACCGACCTGCGTGGGGCGCGGTTCTCTAATACAGACCTCACCAAGGCCAACTTTGCAGGCGCCAAAAACTATTATATAGACCCTGCCGCCAACAAGATAGCCAAAGCAAAATTCAGCCTGCCGGAGGCGCTTTCGTTTTTGCAGGTGTTGGATATTGAGTTGGTGGATTGAGGATTTTTAGGGAAGCGGGACGAAGCGGACGCTTCGACCAGTGGGAAAATTGTCTTGAACACGATTAAGGGATTGCAAGCTGGACACGATTAGCCAATGTGTTACGTTGTCTTAAACATGATATTAGGCACTATTGGAAGACTTGCGTTAAACGGGGGCATCGCTGATAGCACTTTTGAATTTGTTTTGCCGGATATAGTCCTAATATAAAAAGGGCGATAAGTATCTTCTCTACAATTTCCATGGTGCCCGAAAGTAGAAAATAAATAGATGCAAACTCAAACTGGTACCCCGGCTAACTTTCTATTATTATATTTGTCCCAGCATCAAGATAATGGTAACGGATAATGCTTTTTAACTCCCTGCATTTTGCTTTTTTCTTTATAGTCACCACTATAATCTATTTCCTGCTTCCGCATAAGTATCGCTGGTTGTTCCTGCTGGCTATCAGTTGCTATTTCTATATGGTGTTTGTGCCGGTGTATATCCTTATACTTGCCTTTACCATACTTGTAGATTATGCAGCAGGCATCCTTATAGAGAAAAACCCTGCACATAAAAAGAGGTTGCTGGCATTGAGTATAGTAGTGAATGTGGGCTTCCTGTGTTTCTTTAAGTACTTCAACTTCCTCAATGGTAATCTTACAGCTTTGCTGGGCACTTTTGCAGCAAAAAACCCCATACCGGCGCTGAACATACTGCTGCCTATAGGGCTCAGCTTCCACACCTTCCAGGCTATGAGCTATACCATAGAGGTATATCGTGGTAACCAGAAAGCAGAGAAGCACCTGGGCATTTACGCACTGTATGTGATGTTTTACCCGCAACTGGTGGCAGGCCCCATAGAGCGCCCCCAGAACATGATACACCAGTTTTACCAGAAAATAGACTTTGATTACGACCGTGTGGTAAGCGGGTTGAAACTGATACTGTGGGGCTTGTTTAAAAAAGTGGTGATCGCCGACAGGCTATCGCTGTATGTAGATGCGATATACAATAATCCTACACACCACAGTGGCATTAGCAGTATTGTAGCTACTATATTTTTTACCTTTCAGATCTATTGTGATTTTTCGGGGTACTCGGGCATAGCAATAGGTACAGCACGGGTATTGGGTATAGACCTGATGGAAAATTTCAGGCGACCCTACCTGGCAGCATCTATAAGGGAGTTCTGGGGCAGGTGGCATATATCGCTCAGCACCTGGTTTCGCGATTATTTGTATATACCTATAGGTGGCAGTCGCGTGAATGTAGGCAAGCATGTGCGCAACCTGTTTATAGTATTTATAATAAGCGGGCTATGGCATGGCGCCAACTGGACCTTTATAATATGGGGGGCACTGCATGGCACCTACCAGGTAATAGAGCTGGTACTGAACAAGTACATCCTAAAAAAAGACCCGAAGCAGCCGCCCAAAAAAGGCATTGCTACCCTACCCAATTTCATCATTACGTTTATACTGGTGGCTATAGCGTGGGTGTTCTTTAGGGCTAATAACGTTACAGATGCATTTACCATAATGCGCAACATATTTACGCTAAAGCCGGGGCCTTTGTTCATTGGGTTTGCTGCGGGGTTTGTGTATTCTATCTTGCTTATTATTTTCCTTGTGGCCAGCGAGATCAACCAGGAGTATTTCCAGAACAGGTATTCGCTTATCTATAACCGGATGCCTGCGATACGCTATACGGGCTATGTATTGCTTATAGTAACTATGCTGATGGTAGGGGTATTTAATGGCGGGCAATTTATTTATTTCCAATTTTAGAACATGAGTAGTCATTTGAAAAGTTGCTCATGTGATTTTGATATTTGGTACGGGGCACCCCTACAGGGTGCTAACGAACATGGTTTTTTTTTTGCTACAAAGCGGAGCCCCCTACAGGGGCATTAAGTAATAATAAGCTTGGGTAAGTGATATTAAATAATAAAATGAAAGGACAGGTATACAGATTTTTACGGAACACGGTGCTATTGCTGCTGATACTGCTGGTATTGGACAGGGGCATTGGCATGTGGCTGGAGCACCTGTTTTACCAGCAAAAACATGGTGATGATTACGTGAGCATATACCTGATGGAAAAGGCACATGATGATATACTGGTGCTGGGCAGCTCACGCGCATCGCACCACTACAGCAGCAATGTGCTGGAACAGGCAACGGGTATGACCTGCTTTAATGGTGGCCGCGACGAGATGACCATTACCTATGCTGCAGCTGTACTGCCCATTGTATATGAGCGGTACAAACCCAAGGTGGTGATACTAGAAGTAGGCCCATCTGAACTTACAGACAATAAAGACAAGCAGGTAGTATATCAACGAGTGGCAACGGTGTTGCTCCCCTTTTTGCACAGGCACCCTGAACTGAAGAGCACCATAAGCCTGGCAGGTAATGAAGAGCTGTACAAAACCATGGCGTGCCATATATACCCGTACAACTCATCTATAGGTTCATCTATACAGAACGCATATACCCACATGGGGCATGTATCTATAAAAGGATATGAACCACTTGTTGGCCATATAGATTCTACCACTTACAAAACTGCTGCACAGAACTTTAATGTACAGGGACCGCTGGCAGCCGACCTTGTGGCTACGTTTAAAAATATAGTGGCCACAGCAAAACGATCGGGCATAAGGCTTGTTACCATTATATCGCCATTCTACTTCCCTATGAACACGGGCACCAACCAGAGCTACTATGCTATAAAAGGGATCTTGCAGCAAAACGGTTGTGAGTTTTACGACTTCACCACAACAGCTCCCTTCTGCCAAAACCCCTACCTGTTTTACGATGAGGTACACCTGAACGACAGTGGCGCTGCGCTATACAGCAAAATGATAGGTGGCATCATCAATAATCACCAGGCACGTTGAAGAACTACCTGCAGTAAATAACTGCTCATTAACCGATGATGCATTTTACTTTATTACATTGGGATCTGTGAGATAAATAAAGCAAATATCTTAATGCGTATTTTTAGTTAATTGATTAAGAAATAACGCATAAAATAATGCCAGCTTAATTTTCAGGGACACTTGCATTTTGAATAATTCCTTTATATGTTTGCCAGGCAGTTTATATAGAAAGAATTATTTTGAATAAAAGTATTTCCTTTTCCCTTTTAGTAATTCTTTGTCTCTACCCTTTCCTTTGCGGGGCACAGAAAAAAGATACGACAGCTATAAAGCCTGTTGCCGATTCTTTGTGGGTACCGGCTGATGTGGATATACATGGTATAGACACCTTTGCCAACTACGCAATAACTGCATATACCGATGTCTATTATGCTGACTATACAGATTATACCCGGCATGGCGATTTTGTAAAATTCCCTACCATATCGCCCAGAAACAATTCCCTGGGGCTGAATGACTTCCAGGTTTCGTGCAGGTACGATGGTGATAAGATAAGGGGCACTGCCACCCTGCAATATGGCGATATTGCGCAGAGTGCATGGTCTGCCACGTACAACAACATACAGGAAGCACATGCAGGTGTGCGCCTGTTTAACACACTGTGGCTGGATGGCGGCTTTTTTAAAACACACTTTGGTACTGAAAACCTCTTGCCCGTTGATAATATTGCCAGTTCACTATCGACAGGGACCTACTACGAACCATACTACGAAGCAGGGCTGCGCCTGAACTATGACCCCAATCCTCAACTGGAGATCAACCTTTTTCTGCTGAATGGCTACAACATGTTTGAGGATAACAACGACCGGAAATCTTTTGGCGCCGGCATCACTTACAAACTTAATGATTATGTATGTATAGGCTACACTAACTATATAGGCAATGATGCCCCTGACAGCGTACAGATATCGAAACTGAGGGTGGCGCAGAATGTATTTTTCAACTACCATAAAAAGAGATTAAGAATACAGGCCGGAGCCGATCTATACGTACAGCAGCATGCAGACATTACAAACAGCCAGATGAGCGGGATGGCATATAGCGGGCTTGCCACCGTTGGCTATCAGTTGAAACCTAAGCTGGCCATATATGGGCGTGGAGAAGTGTTTAGCGATGCCAATGCTATTTTATCGCCAGCTATTATTGATGCATCGAACAGGTTGACCGGGTACAAACTGTGGGGGGCCACCCTGGGTATTGAATATAAGCCGGTGGACAACGCATATATACGATTGGAGACACGAAGACTGCAGATGGCAACGTACCAGGACATATACCTGTACGACCATACCTATGTGAACTATCGTTACGAAGTGATGGTGACGGCGGGAATATCGCTGACGTTATTAAAAGGATTTGAAACAAGAAATTAACCTTTAAAACATAAACACGATGACCACATTCGACACAGGTACCACGGGCTTTATGCTGCTAGCCACCAGCCTTGTAATGCTAATGACCCCAGGCCTGGCCTTCTTCTATGGCGGGCTTGCAGGCAAACGCAACATACTTGGTATTATGATACAGAGTTTTGTTTCCATGGGCATAACGACCATCATGTGGTATATATGCGGGTACTCACTTTGCTTCAGCGGCGATGCCATGGGGGGCATTATAGGCAACCTGGACAAGGCTTTTATGCATGGTGTTGACCTGAACAGCGCCTTTGCAGGCAACCCCAAACTGCCCGAGTTTGTTTTTATGGCCTACCAGATGATGTTTGCCATCATAACCCCAGCATTGATAACAGGGGCGTTTGTGAACAGGGTAACATTCAAGTCGTACCTTATATTCCTAGTGCTGTGGCAGGTATTTGTGTACTACCCTTTCGCCCACATGGTATGGGGTGGCGGACTGTTGTTCCAGATGGGTGTACGCGATTTTGCAGGAGGAATAGTAGTACATGCTACAGCGGGATTTGCAGCCCTGGCATCGGTGATGTATGTAGGTAAGAGAAGAAATACAGAATCTGTACCCAACAGCATACCGCTTATAGCTATAGGTACGGGCCTGCTGTGGTTTGGATGGTATGGCTTTAATGCCGGCAGCGAGCTGGATGTTGACGCAATAACCGGGCTTGCTTTTTTAAATACAGATGTGGCAGCATCGTTTGCGGCTATAACATGGCTTATTATAGAATGGAGCCAGGCCAGGAAACCTAAATTTGTAGGGCTGCTTACAGGCGCTGTAGCCGGCCTGGCCACCATAACACCGGCAGCAGGCTTTGTATCACTGCAATCGGCTGTATTGATAGGTATTGCTGCAGGTGCTGTATGCTACCTTGCTGTACACCTTAAAAATAAAATGGGCTGGGATGATGCACTGGACGTATGGGGCGTACATGGTATAGGTGGTTGCCTTGGAACTATATTGCTTGGGGTATTTGCATCAAAAGCTATGAATGCAAATGGTGCTGATGGATTGATATATGGTGGTGGTACATTCTTCGTTCGTCAATTGGTGGCTGTGGTGGCAACCTGTATTTACGCTTACATATTCACGTATGCAATGCTGGCACTGATCAATACAATAACCAAAGTGCGCGTATCGGAAGAGGCTGAAGAAAAAGGCCTGGATGAGTTCCTGCACGGAGAGAAGGCTTATGATGAAGGGGTGCTTTAATAAGTATCATTCTATCTCATTAATACTATCTCATTAATAAAAAACGCCGGACTTTTAAGGGTCCGGCGTTTTTTTAAATAAGTATTAATGGGAGTATTCTAAGCAGTGGCAACAGCTTCCTGTGGCGCTACTACCTTTACAAACTCGGCCTGTGCATGTATGCTTACATCATCGCCCAACAACAAGCCACCGGTTTCTGATACCATACCGAAACTAACGCCATAGTCTTTACGATTTATTTTACCGTTTATAGTGAAGCCTACACGAGTATTGCCCCAAGGGTCCTGTACCATACCACCAAACTCTACGTCGAGTGTCTCTTCTTTACTTACGCCGCGCATAGTAAGTGTGCCATGCAGCTTGTAATTTTCTTCATCTATTTTCTCCAGGTTGGTGCTGGTAAAAGACAGGTGCGGATGATTTTCAGCATCAAAAAAATCAGCATTCTTCAGGTGCCCGTCGCGCTGCTCGTTATTGGTGCTAATGGAATCAATTTCAGCACTGAACGTCACCTTTGCAGTCTGGAAGTCATCGCCATCAGTTTCAACTGTAGCGCTGAACTTATGAAACTGCCCTGTAACCTTAGAGATCATCAGGTGTTTTACTTTAAACTGAATTTCAGAGTGGGTAGTATCTAATGCCCAAGTTGTTGTTGTCATGATTGATGGTTTTAATGTTTTTAGCAAAACATATCGCTCTTCACCAAAAATACCAATTCGGCGCAGACAATGCCCCTATACCATGCAATTGGTGATGTTAAATTAATGTACATAAACACTATCTTTATTGCACTCTAAACCTACCTATATGCGTAAAGCCCTTTTATTTGTAAGTTTTATCATTATTTGTAGTTGTGCCAGACCGCAATACACTTGCACATATATAACTACAAGAGTTGATGCCCCTATAGAATTTAGCGGCTTTGCTCCGCAAGACGTAGATACTCTTTTTATAACTTACTATAAGCCTGACAGTACCTTTTCTAACATTATATCAAAAGACACGGTTATTAGTCCGTCTGTTTACCAGTCGGGCATTTACCTTTTTAGAGCTTCAAATCTGAGTGACTTTGCAATTATAAATGACAGCAAAGACCTAAAAATACAACTGGCATCGGTGGGGAAAATCTTTTATCTGCATGCAGTGTATCCGCCGCCAGATACGATGATTGACCGGGAAGAAGCATGCCTTGGACGCACATTTATTTCTTTACCGAATGTATATGCAAATGGACAAGCAGTTCCATATTCAACGGTATATACTAATCAATTATTCCTGGCTCCGTAGTATAACAAGGTATTTATTAACGGTAAAATCTGAAAGATGTAAACTCATTAGTGCCGAAGAAACAGAGGTGTTGTCAAGTACTACTAGCAAATATTTCAACTGTTACTATAGGATGAGATCCGGGATGTCCTCTTGTTTGCTGTCTTTACCGTATTGGGCGCTTTTAAGCAAAATGACTTTGGCGCATATTACCGCAGACAAGACAAGCCATGTGAGCAAATAGTACTTAAACAACTGCGCTGTAAACATAAAAAAGAAGGTGAGGAACAGGTACAACATAACGAGGCTAAAGTCGTAGAAATTAATGCGTGACTTGTGCTTATTGTACCACAATAAACCCCATACCAATAATACTATCATGGATCCGGTTTGTACAATACGCGAAAGCAATACCCTATGTGCCACACTGCCGGGAAACCAAAGCCACATATGCGGGCCAAAATTTAAACCACCATTGAATGTGTTTGGAAACGCATGACCATTTGCGGACGACCATGCATCGATAGCGCAATTATTATAGTATGCAAGCCCATCTGCCAGCGCCTTAGGATCTTTAAGATAAAAAGGAATAAAGTAAAGAAGCAGGAAGCAAATGAGCACTATGCCCCAAACCATAACGCTTTTCTTTATAGGTAGGTTCTTCCATAGCAAAACAGCAAACAAGGGCAGCCAAAAAACAAATGTATAACGCGATAACAGACAAAGAACAATACCAGTGACAACGAGCGGCAGATTGCGCATGGCCAAACCTGTAGCCAGTACAAGATAATAGGCAGCGATAAGCGGTTCGAGCGAG
>Ga0207042_1073_pt1 | contig 21315 bp, 20 predicted proteins | sample Alteio_BWMinCont_70_FD_153310 | JGI IMG/M metagenome (GOLD analysis project Ga0207042, IMG submission 153310) | Enriched cells from forest soil in Barre Woods Harvard Forest LTER site, Petersham, Massachusetts, United States -... | ecosystem: Environmental > Terrestrial > Soil > Temperate forest >... | reverse complement strand
TTTTTTAGCTGGTAGTAAAAAATTTACCGAAAACCGGCCCGCTGAAGTTAAGTATTACGGCTTTTATGCTTGTCTACGTTTATGGAAAGAAAGACCCAATGACGTCATTCGCGTATATATTGAACAACGTCATGTAAAAGAGGCCGCTCCCCTTCTAAAATGGTGTGCGAAAAATAGTAAAGCCTATCACATCATTTCTTCCGAAGAAATGGCTAAGGTCTCTGATTCCGTTCATCATGAGGGTCTTTGCATTTTAGCTCGTGAGTTACAGTCTGTTTCTTTCTCCACAATGATTGAATCATTACGAAAAGAAAAAGGTCCCATCTGTTTAATGTATTTAGATGGTGTTCAAAATCCCCACAACATCGGTTCCATTATGCGGGTATGTGCCCATTTCGGTGTTCCTTATATTCTGGGGGAAAAAACGCTATTACCTCGCGTATCTCCTTCAACCTATCGAATAGCTCAGGGCGGTGCTGAATGCGTTAAACTTGTCCCCATAGAGAATGTAAAAAACTCTTTTAAAGAGTTAGAGCGACTTGGATTTGTCACTGTGGCTTCATCTAGTCATGGGAGTAAAACCATCTACGATTATTCGTTTGCCCCCAGGACTGTGATTGTGATGGGATCTGAAAGTGATGGGGTCAAAAAGACGATTTTGGAATCAACTAAAGACACATTATTAATTCCTGGGACTGGTTTAGTGGAAAGCTTAAATGTTTCGGTAGCGACGGGATTGTTTTTAGGAGAATACAAAAGACAAGTGAGCCTAAAACCATGAAAAAGATCATAGGAACTGCCTATTTAGCTCCCAATGGATATGAAAAGCAACTATCCGAAGAACTAGACGGGATCATTGAACAACATGATCGACTTTTTCTTACAGATCAACACATTCAACAAGCTTTTTGGGCTCAAAACATTTGGTACGAACCTTTTGTTGCACATTTTGAATCTATTGGTGAAGCAGCAACCATGCTCAAAAATATCCAAAGAAACTGGGCTTTTTTTCCACTAAGAGAACATCGACGAGCTGCACTGATCACAACTAAACTTCCTTATGTATCAAATAAACCCGTTAAATTTCCGTCTCAAATTCCGAATGCTCCCATGGGCTCATGGACACTTTTAGATAAAAATACATTAATTGCTTCTGCGAAATGTTCTTCTCCGTATGCAAATGGTGAAATCATCTTTGAAGAACAACGAGAAGGTCCGCCAAGTCGTGCTTACTTAAAATTATGGGAAGCTCTTGTGTTGTGCGGAAAAACACCAGGCCCTGGAGATAAGTGTCTAGAAATTGGAGCTAGTCCGGGTGGTTGGACATGGGTATTAGCAAAACAAAGAGCAGAGATTTTATGTGTCGACAAAGCTCCGTTGGCACCTGAAATTGTCGCAATGCCTGGGGTTCACTTTCAGACAGGAAATGGGTTTGGAATTATTCCTAGTACACATGGAAAAATGGATTGGATCTTCAGTGACGTTGCGTGTTATCCTGAAAAACTTTTAGAATGGATTCTGTTATGGATCAAAAGTGGTCTTTGTAAAAACTTCATTTGTACCCTAAAGTTTCAAGGCGATACTTCTTATGCAATCGTCCATGAATTCTTAAAAATCCAAGGCAGTCGTGTTTTACATCTTGGGTATAATAAACACGAGTTGACCTGGATATTAACATTATAAATTATTCAGTCGGTACGACATCATTATTTATATTAGCAAGATCAACAGCTTGGCGCCGTTCTGGTGGCATAACCACAATCGAAATGTCATCTTGTTTTCCGTAAGCACCTGAAGGCAAATCGATTTCTATCATGATAACAAACATCAACTGGGTAATAAAATTATTTGTACTCTCATCTTTTTGCAACTGCATTGCTTTTAACTTTGTAAATAAATCTTCGATATGGGGAGCTTTTTCTATATAACCAACCACGTTTTTATATCCATCTTGAATAGTTTTGATTTCTTCCTGGGTGAAGTCGAGATCTTTCAATTGATTTAATAAAAATTTATCGCTTTCGTCAGATAATAAAGCCTTCACAGATTCAAATGTTTTTATATTTCCTTCTACCACCCAGTGAACATAATTCGTTAAACGTGTAGCAATTATTACTTCAGGGTTATGTTTGTCGTAGGGGGAATCTGTTTCATTAAATAAATTTTCTAGATAGTCAACAGAAGGTAATCCGAAAAATTTTTCACCAGTGGTTTCATGTTCTTGATATTGATTAGGTGGAATTACTGATTCAGGAATTGGTTCATCAAATGCAGAACAATTTATTATAAATTCAACTACTGGATAAAATTCATCATCGCGAATGTTATCCATAAGCCCATCGCTTGCAGCTACAATATAATCATTTTGCTTTATAGTGGCTGCAAAACCATATAGCTCATTTTCATATAGATATCCAGCAGATTTTTTACCTTGGGGCTCCTCTGGATCGTCAATATTAGGAGCACGTATTTGTCCGCCAGATTCAGAAATAGATTCTCCTTCACGATTAAGGCGATAAAGCTCATTTATTCCATTTTCAGAATTTAATGTAAAAGCCAGACAATCCCCGATTACAAATCCACCTACATATAATTGTTCATTTTCATCTTTGGAAACATTCATAAAAACAGCTGTTGTCGATCCAGCATAATACGTATAGTCATTTAAATTCCAAGCTTTAGAATTATACATAGGATCTACACTGCGAACTGCGGCGTTATATCCCTTTCTTTTATTTTCATTTGCATCAGAACCAAAAACTACTTTTTGTTGTTTTATATCACTCATTAGAGTTTTTAGAACCCCTTCTGCTGCAGTCATTGCGTTTAATTTAGGTCCTGAACCATCTGCAATACCCAAAATTGCCAGCCCTTCATCAGAATAATCTAGTCCTGCTTTATCACAATTTCTACCCTGTTTATCTTCTTTTAGCGCATCAGATCCAACACTTGTATGAAAAACTGCCCCACCTTGAGGATTTACTTTCAAACCACTTGAACCTTCTTCACTTGTATATATGGCTATTTCTCTCTGAATAAATGGGGTTTCTTCGAGTCGATTCGTTTTAAAGCAATCAAAAATGCGAGCTGCAGCATTCCATGCTTTCCTAATAAAAGAAGGTAATGTTTGTTTTAAGGTGAGTGTTTTTTGAAGTTCTTTATATGCCATGTTATGCATCTTTTTATCGATTCCCCCCTTATTTTGCTCACGAACAGTGTACAAAAAATTGGCTTTTGTAGCATTTTCTAATTTATCTTTTACAACTTTTGAAATCTCATCAAAATTATTGGATGTAGAATTGAATTTTAGTATAAAAGTTTTGTTGTTCAATCGAACCGGCAATTCGTAATAATGTTTAGTATCTACAACTTCCAATTCTCTTATATTTTGTTTTATAGCATCTGTATTTGTTCGGTCTTCCCAATTTAATCCTGAATTGTCATTAATACTAGTTGTCATAAAACCCCCTAAAAATCAGTTCATTATAATATAAAGTGATTAATTAATGCAAATTTACGAAATATTAATAAACACAATTATCTGAATTAATTTGAAATTAGAATATGAGGAGAATTGAGGCCGGAAAGAATTCCGGCCTCAAAAACGCATTAATGATGCGTATAGGCTGCAAGGATTGCAAGAAGCAAAATCGCTACAATATTTGTGATTTTGATCATTGGGTTAATGGCCGGACCCGCTGTATCCTTATATGGATCGCCAACAGTGTCTCCGGTAATCGCTGCGTGGTGCGCATCCGATCCCTTTCCTCCATGATTTCCTTCTTCAATGAGCTTCTTGGCGTTATCCCAGGCTCCGCCACCGGATGTCATGGACAAGCCTACAAACAAGCCTGTTGTCACAACTCCTAATAACATTGCGCCGAGCGTTAAAAAGGCTTCATTTTGTCCAATAAAGGTAGAAATCGCAAAGTAAACCACAAATGGGGCTCCTACGGGCAATAGCGATGGGATAATCATCTCTTTAATCGCTGCTTTTGTAAGGATATCCACTGCGCGACTATAGTCCGGACGTCCTGTCCCTTCCATAATCCCTTTAATTTCTCTAAACTGACGACGTACTTCAACCACAACAGCACCTGCTGCACGACCTACAGCCATCATACATAATGCACTAAAAAGATAAGGCAACAACCCCCCAATAAACAACCCAATCACGACATACGCATTATCCAATGCGAATACATGGGAATGTCCAGGGAAGTAATAGGAAAGGTCTTCAATAAATGCAGTAAACAAAACCAATGCAGCTAAACCTGCAGATCCAATCGCATATCCTTTTGTCACTGCTTTTGTTGTGTTTCCTACTGCATCTAAAGCATCTGTAGTTTTTCGCACATCCGCTGGCATGTTGGACATTTCTGCAATTCCACCTGCGTTATCTGTGACGGGTCCGTAAGCATCCAATGCGACAACCATACCTGCAAGCGCCAACATGGTTGTTGCTGCAACGGCAATTCCAAACAAGTTTGCATTCAGGTAGGAAACCAAAATCCCTGCGCAGATTGTAATCACTGGCAATGCTGTAGCTTCCATCGAAACTGCAAGACCTTGAATAATATTTGTTCCGTGACCTGTAGTCGATGCCTGTGCAATACTACGTACTGGACGATAGCTTGTTAATGTGTAGTACTCGGTAATCCACATTAAAAGACCTGTAACGCCCAATCCTGTTAAGGCACAATAGAAAAGATTCATGCCGTTAAACACAGTGTCATTAACAGTAAATGTTGCCTTAAAGCCAAACAGGTGATCGATCACAAACCAAATAGCGATCGCTGAGAAAATTGCAGTTGCAATAAACCCTTTGTATAGGGCGGCCATAATGTTGTTTGATTTACCTAAACGAACAAAAAATGTTCCTAAAATCGAAGTCAGGATGCAAACTCCGCCAATCGCTAGAGGAAAATACATCATTTTGTCTAAGACTGCGTCTTTAAAGTACATACCGGCAAGCAACATCGTTCCCACAATAGTCACTACATAGGTTTCGAACAAATCAGCTGCCATCCCTGCGCAATCGCCTACGTTGTCGCCAACGTTATCTGCGATCACAGCTGGATTACGTGGATCATCTTCAGGAATACCTGCTTCGATTTTACCTACGAGGTCGGCCCCGACGTCAGCACCTTTTGTAAAAATCCCGCCGCCTAAACGTGCGAAAATCGAAATCAAGGATGCTCCAAAGCCTACGGCAACTAGGGATTCTAAGAGATGACGGATCGGAAGATTTTGATCTCTTAGATAAAAATAATAAAGGGATAGACCGAGAAGTCCTAAGCTAACAACTAACAAACCTGTGATGACACCGGCTGTAAAAGAAACGTTTAATGCTTTAGCAAGACCTTGTCTGGCTGCCTCTGCAGTACGAACGTTTGCGCGTACGGAAATGTTCATGCCAATAAATCCTGCAAGACCGGAAAGAACGGATCCAATTAGGAATCCAAACCCTACGTGCCATCCAAGAAGCCCGGTTAAAATAGCCATCACAACTACCCCTACCATCGCAATTATGCTATACTGACGATTCAGATAGGCGCTAGCCCCTTCTTGAATCGCTAGAGCGATTTCCCGCATGCGTTCATTGCCTGAGTCCAGAGCAAGAATCGAGCGGACCAGAAAGCCTGCATAGATTAATGCAATCAATGCACAGGCAATCAAAAATAATGAGTCTAAAGACGTCATGTTTATCCTTTTGCTAATTGTTATAGGTTTTATAATATGCTAATAGAGTTGAGGGAAAAATTCAATATGAAAAGAATTGTTAAATGACAGGAAGAAGGCTAGCTAGCTAAAAAGTTACTAGTTAATTTTTAACACAAAGAAGAACACAAGAAACACAAAGAGAGTGGAAGAGACTCGTTATCCCTTAACTTTTTTTGTAAGGGATGACGACTCTCTTCCACTCTCTTTGTGTTTCTTGTGTTCTTCTTTGTGTTAAAATCTAATACTAAGCCAAAGCATTCAAAAAGCTATTAATAACGGCACAAACAATACCAAATAACATCGCCCACACAAAGCTGTCCACATGAAAGCCCGGGACAATCGCGCTTACCAACATCACCATCAAACCGATGATCACAAAAGTAAACAACCCTAAAGTTAAGACATTAATCGGTAATGTCAACAACAATAGGATGGGTCTTATAAAGGCATTAATGATCCCCATTACAACAGCCACAATAACGGCAGTGCCAAAACCTGAAACTTTTACCCCAGGCAATATATGAGCCGTTACAAATACGGCTATACTACTCAATAAAATCGTAATTAAAGCGTTCATATTTCTCTCACAATAAATTTAGCTAGGTGTGTCTTCACCTGACTCTATTAGCTTACGCATTCTTTTTCCTGGCGTAAATTTAACCGCATTTCTTTCCGGAATAATGATCGCTTCATCCGCTTTTTTAGGATTGCGTCCTACCTTTTGTTTCCGTGTCACTACTTCAAATACACCAAAATCACGGAACTCCAATCGGCTGCCTTCAGCTAAGCAATCTGTCATCTTATCCAAAAAAGATTGGATCACATGACGGACGTCATTAGGATGAATGGACTTTTCCTGTGAAATCGATTGAATAAGTCTTTTCTTAGTCATTGTTTTCTTATTCAACATAGTCGTCATAAACGGATACTCCTTAAATTAAGTGCTATGGGTTAACTACCCTTGGGATTACTCATCATATTCAATGTCAATTTCGTTTCAAGTTTAATTTTTAATTTTATTTAAAACTATGTTTTAGACCTAACCAAAAGCTTATTTTTCTTTCCGACAGAAATCAAGAAAAGTTTCCCATCGATTAAATCTTGGGATTCAACCACCTTATTTTCATCTTGAATTTTCTGATTATTCAAATAAACACCGCCATTACGCATCATTCGGCGTACATCCCCTTTACTGGCTAAGAGTTGTGTGTGAACAATGATATCCATCAACTTTACGCCGACAATTTCTTGAATAGGCAAGTCGCAATTAGGGATGTCTGAGGCGATTTTTTCTAGGGCTTGTGCGTCAAGAATAGTATCTGAACCGGGGGCTGCAGCCAGTGTTGCTTTTTGAGCTTTTGTGAGGGCTTCTTCTCCGTGAACTAATCGTGTCACTTCTTCTGCTAAGCGTTTTTGGGCTGTATTGGCTACATAATCCGCTGCCTGCATACTTTTTTCGATATTTCGAATTTCTTCTATGTCCATAAAAGTGAGCATTCGCATCATTTTAATGACATCAGCGTCGGGTGTACGAATAAAATATTGGTAGAATTCATAAGGAGAAAGTTTTTCAGGGGACAGCCAAATAGCCCCGGCTTCAGACTTTCCAAACTTTTGGCCATCACTACGTGTTAATAGAGGAAAAGTCACACCGTAGGCGGTTTTGCCCGTCACTTTACGTATTAGTTCTGTCCCTGCGGTAATATTTCCCCATTGATCACTTCCACCTAACTGGACATTGACAGCATGATTTTGCATAAGATGCAAAAAATCATATCCTTGCAGGACCTGATAGCTGAATTCGGTAAAGCTCATCCCCTCTTCAGCTTGTAGGCGCAACTTGACGCTATCTTTAGCTAACATGGAACTGACACGAAAATACTTTCCGATATCCCTTAAGAAACCGATAAATGAAAAGTCTTTGTACCAGGAATAATTATTTTGAAGAATCGCAGGGTTTTTTGAATGATTAAAATCGAGAATAGCTTCCAGATTTTTACGAATGCCTAAGCAATTTTTTTGTATAGTTTCTTCGTCTAGAAGTTGTCGTTCGTTAAATTTACCGGAGGGATCACCGATCATGCCGGTAGCGCCGCCGATAAGGGCTACAGGAGTATGACCAAATTTTTGAAACCAAGCTAGGCTCACAATAGCGACTAAGTTACCGATATGAAGACTATCTGCAGTGGGATCAAACCCACAGTAAACTTTTAAAGGAACATTAGTTAACGTGCGCAGTTCTTCTGCTGTAAGCGCATCGAGTAAACCTCTTTCTTGAAGAACTTGAATGACATTGGACATAACTGCACTCCTAAGGTGGTGAGTTATTGTCTTTTTTAAGTATTTTTCTGTCAATGACCTATGCGAGTGCGGTTACTTTTAGTTGAAAATCCTTTTGCTAGGAAACTACATCTGTCCTATTGGCCAAAGGTCATAAATATATCATCCTAGGGTTAGGCGTCTAGCCGTAACCCTAGTACAGTGAATTGTAAGTCCCTCCAAATAAAAATTTATTTTAATTTTATATCCAAAACCTACTTTGAAAATACATTTTACGGAAAAACACCTGTCCTATTGGCCAAAGGCCATAAATATATCAGCCTAGGGTTAGGGCGTTTAGCCCGTAACCCTAGGCTGATATATTTATGGCCTTTGGCCAATAGGACAGGTGTTTTTTCGTAAAATGTATTAAAATTAAAATAATTTTTTATTTGGAGGGATTTACAATTCAGTGTACTAGGTGGAAGTTAGGCTTTTAATACTTAATCTGAAGCTCGTGGAAAATTTTATTTAAAAAATTCATCACTAATTAACTTGAATCTCTTCATCCAAACCTACAACATCAGAAAAATGAGTAAGAGGATTATTCTCCTTGAGAGAGCTTAAATAGGTTTCAATTGCTTTCTTAGTGAGAAGAATTTTGTCTTTGCCTTTAGGGTCAGTGCTATAATAACAACGTATAAAATAAACCACATCAAGTAATTTATCGTCTTCAGCCTCATTAACATCTTCTTCTGAAATGCCACAATTTTCTACAATGTCTGCTTTGAATTTGTCTTTTTCTTGTTCAGTTTGATTACCTCTTAATTGAAGTAAGGAAGTCTGAATATGAGAACTAAAAGCTTTCATTTCTTGTTCATTAATTCTAAATTCTAGAAAATCTAAAAAGGCGTCTTTATTACAACGATTAAAAAATTCTTGTACTATACACTCGAAATCTTGTGGAGTCCAATCTGACTTATTAGCAAACTTATCTTCCGAGGCTTGATCGGATAAATCTTTTGATAATCCTAGAAGATCTCCGAATTTTCCTATCAACTTGTTTGAAATATTTGTTTGATGTTCTTTTATTTTATTAATTGCTTGTGCCCAATTTTGAGTATTAGTGGGGGTTGCTAAACTAACCATTGTCTCTAATATACCAATCTTAAATACGTTCAAAAAGTACATGGGTTTTTTGTCACATTGAGGGGGTACTGCCATTTTAAAACACGTTCTAATGAGCACATTAAGCAATCCTTCTTCACACTCCATATATCCGCCACCATTATTATTAGGATCAAGTAGCACTAAAAACTCAAGGATTAGTTCTTCAGAAAAACCCTCTTCATTCATTTTATCTGAAATACTAGTAAAGTATTTATTAATTGCTGTTCTATTATTAGATTCGTTAGTCATGTCAAATCTTATCATCAATCGATCAAGCGAACTATTGAATTTACGTTTTTGATCATGCTCAATACTAGGGACTTTATTAATAATCACTCTCAACTTGTCTAACGATTCTTTTAAATTAACATCGGCCTGAATTACAATCGGGTTACCATTATTAGGAATGTTATACATGGCAAAAGTTACACCTAAATGTGGGAAAGGGTAAACTTGAGGAACATCGATATTATCTACTGGTGGAGTAGGGGTATAAGGAATGTAGGCAGGATTTGCGTATGGTGGATCGTTATTATCAACAGTAGGAGGATGTCTATCACGAGGTTGAAAATAGGCCCCAGGGTGAATGACTCCAGCAGCTGCCTTACCAGCTAATATCAATTGGGCAATAGGACTAATGGCTATATCTACAACACAAACAGCTGTTACTCCTATGGGAATCACCAACATAGCAAACAAAACTCCAGGAATATCTCTTATTAGTGCTTCTTCTTTAAAGACGTAACCATATCCAAATAATAATAAACCTGTAGGAGCTATAGCCAATAGTGCTAAAACAGTGACTGCCACACCAACAACTGCTAAAGCTGAATAAACAACCGGTTTGACCACAGCGCTAACTAAATGAGGAATAATTGCTAATAAACAAGATGCCCGGCCTTTTAAAGAATTCCTTTCGAAAGAATGCGTTGCCTTCTTTCTTTCAAATACGGGTATTATTTCCAAGTCAGGTCTAACGTAAATGCTTAAAGGATTACATCGATTAAAAAATGGCATATTATTTTATATCCAAATTAGTTTTATTAATAATTGATTATAGTACACAATTATAAATTTATTATAAAGAAACAATTGATTAAAATTATTAGTAACAGCCCCCATTCAAAATTTATCAATGCCATGTAAACCCTATAAAAATAAATATATTTTTGCTAAATTAAAATAAGATATAAAGGGAGTTTATTATGCCATCAAAAGCTTCGGATAGTCCTCAAGTCGAAAGAGCCCGTAAAAAATTGCGTAAACAATTTGAAAAAGAAAATCAAAAAATACACCCTGAAACCTTATCTATGATTCGAAAACAGATAGAAAGCTGGCTTTCAAAAAACTCAAAAAATCGTATTAATCTCAAAGAAAAAACGATCACCCTTTTCGATGCTAATCAGCACTCTGAATCTCCTCATAATATATATGTTTTAAACCTTTTGGATACTCTAAAGAAGGGTCAAAAAGGTCCGGAAGAATTAGAAGCTTCTCGTGTTAAAAGGGATTAGCCTCCTCCAAAAATGTGTGGGGAATATTAAACTGTGCGCTAATTTGATCTCCTAAGGCCCGAGGTCCAACGCGTTCAGTGGCTGTATGTCCCAGTGCATAAAAATTTACGGCTCCTTCCATCGCTAAATCCCAAGCTGGAAGATCGTAATTTCCAGTCACAAAACTATCTACGTTTCCAATAGCTTCTTCAATACTTCTGTAAGCACCCCCTGACACTAAAGCCGCGGATTCTATGTGTTTTTTTCCTCCTAAAGCACAAGAGGCCGAGTGGTTATAATATTTTTCTAATTTCAAACGAAATTCTTCTTCAGAAATTTTTGGAAAAGTACCTTTGACCCCGATCGGAGAACCGTTATACATCCCAAAAGGCTGAAGATTTTGCCATCCCATATCAAGAGCTGCCTTCCAGTTGTTTCCTATTGTCATATGAGCGTCTAAAGGTAAATGATAAGCCAACAAGGAAATTCCATGATCTAGTAATAGCTTGATTTTTTCTTTTTTGGGTCCGGTAATGGCATAGCTATCACGATCCCAAAAAAGCCCATGATGGACTAGCAAAACTTGTACTTTTTTTTCGACAGCAGCTTGAATTGTGGCTAAATTCGCAGTGACTCCTGTGGCAATTGAATGAATTTCTTTAACCCCTTCGACTTGTAATCCATTAATACAATAATCTTTAAAGTTTTCAGGATGTAAGAGTTCTTGAATGTAACGTAAAAGTTGGTGTAAGGTGATCATATTTCCCCATGTTCGTGAATAACTCGAACTTTGTTAAGTTAAACCAATATATTATCATTTGGAAATTTCAAAATGGAACAAAAACCACAAGATCATGCAAAAAAAGCTGCCGCTGAGGTTGCTGCGACCTTTGTTAAGGATGGAATGACCATAGGATTAGGGACAGGATCCACTGTTTATTGGTTTATTCGTAAATTGGGTGAACTTAGTCAACAAGGGCTACAAATCCAAGCTTTGGCAACCTCTTATCAGTCTCAACATTTAGCTAAAGAGGCTGGCATCGCGTTGATTGATAATAATTTGATCCAACGAATCGATCTTACGATAGATGGTGCTGATGAAATAGATGGCCACAAACGCATGATTAAAGGCGGTGGCGGGGCTCTATTGCGTGAAAAAGTGGTCGCTTCTATTAGTCATGAGGTTGTCATCATTATCGACTCGACAAAACTCGTTAATCGTTTAGGAAAATTCCCAGTTCCCGTGGAAATTCTAGCTTTTGCGTACCAGGGTATTATTTTTTCCTTGAACGAAAAGGGGTATCATGGATTTTTAAGGTTAACCAAAGAAAAAGAGCCCTATGTCACTGATAATGGGAACTTTATCTACGATATTCAGTTTGATGCGGCTAGTTTTGACCCGGAAAGGGAAGAGAGCGAGCTGAAGAGAATTCCAGGGGTGCTTGAAACGGGGATTTTTTGTGGTTTGGCGGGGAAGGTCATCGTTGGGAATCAAGATGGAACGACGAGAGTGCTCATTTAGCAAAATTTTAACACAGAGTAGAACACAAGAAACACAGAGATCACAGAGAGGGTGGGGAGAGTGTTTTTTTTCCTTAATTTTTATTAAATTATGAAAAAAAAATACTCTCCCCACCCTCTCTGTGATCTCTGTGTTTCTTGTGTTCTACTTTGTGTTAAAAATTTGAATTCGCTATGATCCAATCTAGACGGAGTACCTACATGCAAGGCCAGCTTGTCCAGCTTTCTTTCGACAAAATCATGCAAACTCGTGCATATACTGTTGTTATCCTGAATTCCGGTGAAAAACGTTTTGCGATATACACAGATCCTACCATCGGCAAAACAATCCAAATGCACCTCACCGGAGTAGAAAAGCCACGTCCCCTCACCCACGATTTAATCGACTCTATTCTCATTGGATTTAAAGTCCGAATCAAACAAGTTGTCATCAATGACATTCAAGATACAATCTATTTTGCTCGCATCTTTTTAGAAAAAGAAGAAGATGGTATCAGACATATTCTTGAAATTGATGCGCGCCCAAGCGATTGCATCACTCTTGCTTTAATGAAAAATGTCCCTGTGTATTGCACTGCTGAGGTTTTGAAAAAGACAATTGCAATAGACGATTAATCGCTGGATAAACATCTTTTCCTGATACTTTTCGTATACAGGCACCCGTTTCACATGTACGCAAAATTGGACAGCGTTTAATAAACTGCTTTCCATAAGGGCACTTTCCTTGAAATGCTTCGTGGATGCTTCCTTGAGGGGCATATTTTTGAGCTGAAGATGCTCCAAAAATGCCAAAAGTGGGGGTTCCTGCTGTCTCAGCCAGGTGTAAGGGAAGCGAGTCCATAGCGAGCACTAAATCCATTTGGCCCATTAAATTCTGTAAGGTGGGAAGTGGGAGTTTATCGAGAATAATGGATCGTAAAGGAAAGGTTATAGATAGTTGTTCGACTAATTGTTTTTCCGTTGGAGTTCCCCACAAAAAAAGAAATACCGGATCGTAATGGGATTGGATTTCTTTCAGGAGTTCTTTTAATGATTCGTTTTCCATCTGCTTATTAGTCCATGCAGATCCGGGGCATACTAAAATACGTTTTTTTCCTAACAGTTCTTTTCTATTTAAGATAGAAGACAGTGTGCGTTCTTGATCCGGAGTAATTATTAAGGAAGTAGGTTCAAAAGTATATGTTTCTGAACAATTAAAATAATGTTGGACTAATCTTAAATTGTCTTCGCGAATATTTTGGTTTTTTGCCGGAGTATATTTCTGATTCGTGAGTAAGCAGTTCCATTTTTCAGAAACTGCCTGCCATCCAAAACCTACTTTCACCTTAGATCGAGCTAATGCTAAAATAATTGAAGATTTAGTGTTTCCCTGCATGTCAAAAACAGCATCGTATGATTTGGCTTGTAAAAATTGTTTAGATTTTTTTATATCTTCCCACGTTGATTTGGAAAAAAGAGATTTTCTCCATTTTTTTGAATCGATTTCAATCACTTTGTCTATTAAAGGATGAGCATGCAGAAGTTCCGCGAAGTTTTTTTCAACTATCCAATCGAGTTTAGCTTCTGGAAAACGCTTTTTTAACCATGCTGCAGCTGGAAAAGTATGGATAATATCCCCAAGGGAAGAGGCTTTCACAAATAAAAAATTCATAAACAGTGTTCCGTTGCTTCTAAAAAATCTTGGGGTAAAGGGGCTACGATTTCGATTGTTTTTCCAGTTGTAGGATGTGGAAATTTTATAGAGGTAGCGTGTAAGAGATGCCTTTTAGGACGGAAGGGACAATGAAATTTTTTCCCATATTGGCCGTCACCAAGAATAGGGTGGCCTATGCTGCTTAAATGGACGCGAATTTGGTGCGTGCGTCCTGTTTCGGGATAACATTTTAACCAAGCGGCTTGTTTTCCTGACTGCTTGAGTGTCCAGCGTGTTACCGCAGAAAGGCCTTTGGGATCGTCGACGACTCCCCATTGCTTTTGTCCCTGGTATTCTCCGATAATGCCTAATTTTGTTTGAATAATTCCTTTAGGATTTTTTGGGATGCCATCCACAAGGGCGTCATATTCTTTTTTTACTGATAGGGATTTAAATAGATCGATGCATTTTTGAAGGATGTCTTTACTTTTAGCAAAAAGCTGGACTCCGGTGGTATCCCGATCTAAGCGATGAATAGGATATAAAGTTGTGCCTGCGTGTTTTTCTAATGATTTGATCCATTGAGGTTGATCAAAAGGGACACCTGGGGGTTTGTTACTGGCTAATAGATCTTTATCTTCATAGAGGGATTGGATTTTAGGGGGAGTGGATTTGGATTGGTCTATAATATTAATATCGGGTGGATCGAAAACGATATGATCTCCCCTACCCACTAATGTAGAAGAGAAGCGTTCGATCCGTTCGTTTAATAAACAGTGATTCAGGTCTATAGCTTTTTTTATTTGTTTTAACGAAAAATGAGCGGGTAGTTTTTGTTTGAGAAATTGAAGGAGTTTAATACCGGACTCTTCAGGAGTCACAATCCACTCGTTTTTCATGATTATTTATTAATTTGTAAAAGTTAATATGTACCCTAGGCTTTAGAGCAAGTTGCAAAAATAAATAAAAGGATTTCGTGCTGGTGCCTTCCCTGTCCTAAAATCGTGAACGAGCCCGAACCCGAGCCCGAGCCCGAATTTATTACGGCATTTTAGTCGGAGTTTTGTTGAGCATTAATGCAGTAACAAAATTCGGGCTCGGGCTCGGGCTCGGGCTCGGGCTCGTTCACGATTTTAGGACAGGGAAGGCACCAGCACGAAATCCCTTTATTTATTTTTGCAACTCTTTCTAAATCTATATCGCTGGGAATTGAGTTAAAAAGCGTTGATCGTTTTCTGTGAATAGTCGAATATCTCGAATTCCGTGCTTTAGCATAGCCAAACGTTCAACCCCGATTCCCCAAGCAAATCCTGAATACTCGTCGGGATCAATATCTCCCCCTTTTAAGACTTCAGGATGGATCATTCCTGCTCCTAATACTTCTAACCAGCCTGTATGCTTACATAATGCACAACCTTGGCCTTTGCAGTTTAAGCAGCGAATGTCCACTTCCATTCCTGGTTCCACGAATGGAAAATAACTTGGTCTAAAACGCACTTCAATATCTTTATGAAAAATCTTTTCTAAAAATTCTTGGAGGGTTGCTAGTAAATCAGCAAAAGTGACGTGTTTATCGATGTAGAATCCTTCGATCTGATGAAAAAACACATGGGAGCGTGCTGTGATGGTTTCATTACGATATGCTTTTCCTGGTGCAACAATACGAATCGGTGGTCGGTGTGTTTCCATGATGCGCGCTTGGATATTGCTCGTGTGAGTACGTAGGAGTGCGCTGGAGGTAATGTAAAAAGTATCTTGCATATCTCGAGCAGGATGATCATGAGGAAAATTTAACGCTTCGAAGTTATAGTAATCGGTATCGATGTCTGGGCCATATTGAACAGAAAATCCCATTCCCATAAAGATGTTAAGCATTTCATCCATTTCTTGGGTGATGATGTGTTTTCTTCCTGGATAGTGACGACGCCCGGGTAGAGTAATGTCTATTTTTTCATGCTGGATTCGTTGATTTTCTTCATGTCCAAGAAACATCTGTTGAAGATCTTCTAGACGTGCGGTCAGTTCTTCTTTGAGATCGTTGATGTTTTTTCCTACTTGAGGACGTTCCTCAGGGGAAACCGTGCGAAGATCTTTCATTAGATCTTGAACAGGACCTTTTTTACCTAGGTATTTAACTTTTAAGGCCTCTACACCATTGGTGGATGTGGCTTGTTTAACGTCTGCGAGAAATTGTTGTCGTAACGATTCTATCGTATTTTTCATAGGGAATAGTACTCCTAAAGATGGACTCCATCATAGCGATGAGGAGAATTTAAAACCAAGGAGATCTTGGAAAGTTTAGAAGAACGGGTGGATGCTCGTGTACGAGTCGTAATAATTTTAACACAGAGTCGAACACAAGAAACGAAGGCACAGAGATTAGGGAGAGGTCAATTCTTCCTTAATTTTTTTACTAAATTAGGGAAGAATTTCCCCTTATCTCTGTGTCTTTGTTTCTTGTGTTCGACTCTGTGTTAAAATTTTTACGACTCGTGCACAGAATCCATGTTGTTATTTCGTGGCACTAAAATAAATATCAGTTCCCAACACTTTCCCCAAAGACGATAACAAAAATCTTCTCGGGACTCCCAACACGTTTTCATTGTTTTCTTTTGTAAATGACACTTGGCTATATTTACTTAACATTTTTCTTAAACTTGTTATGGATGCAAACACCGTTTCTGGGGCTGCTTGTCCTGCTAAATCTTGATCATAGGCAAAACGCTGGTCTTCTCCGATCGGGATTGATCCTTGGTAAATATTCCAGTCTCTTAACACCGACTTACCCGTTTTCACAGGCCACAAGGCCCATTGACGATACGATCGCTGATTATACAACATCAAATAGGCAGTTCCTTTTGGTTTAAGAACCCGATAGGTTTCATCTAAACAGCGCTGCAAATCCCCTGTATGATGAAAACAGCCAATCGAAACGACATAATCCATACTGTTGTCCGCCAAAGGACACTGTAACATATTTCCCTGAATGACTTTATCTTGACCTTTGAGATTTGCAGCTTCTAACCTGTGACGCATCATATTCACCGGTCCTTGGGCAATATCCAAACCATGATAATTGGCTCCGGCTTTTGCAATTTGAAACCCGAGAGTTCCATATCCTAAACCAATCTCTAGGACATTTTTATTTTTCATGGTATGCACTGGGACATGTTCTAACAAATAAGGGTAATGTTGCAAATAAGCTTCATCAAAACGTTGTAAATCTTGGGGATGATTTCCTGTGATGCCTAAGACTTTAGCAAAAGTACTTCCGCATAGTTCGTTCCAAAATTCTGAATTTGCTTGATTGATTTCTGTTTGCATGAACTTCCTTCTGTATTTTTCTGTCCTAAGTCGTGAACGCATCCTATTACCCATAAGTCCGAGAGTTAACGTCCCTTGTCCTAAAATCGTGAACGAGCCCGAGCCCGAGCCCGAGCCCGAATTTTGTTACTGCATTAATGCTCAACAAAACTCCGACTAAAATGTCGTAATAAATTCGGGCTCGGGCTCGGGCTCGTTCACGATTTTAGGACAAGGGACGTTAACTCTCGGATAAAAAAAAAGGAGCCAGGTTACCCCGACTCCTAAAGTTCAATTAAGCTAGTGCTGACTTAGCCATTCCTACTACGGCTGCAAAGCCGTTAGGATCTCTGATAGCCATATCGGCTAAAACTTTTCGATCTAATTCACATCGTGCGATTTTTAGGCCATGGATAAACTTGCTATAAGATATCCCATGGATTTTCGCTGCAGCGCTTAGGCGCTGAATCCACAAACTACGGAAATTGCGTTTTTTCTGCTTGCGATGCGTATAGTTATACGCAAGCGCTTTCATGACCGCGTCTTGGGTCAAACGCAAATGGTTTTTTCGATCTCCAACAAAACCTTTTGCGCGCTTATGCAATCTCTTTTTGCGACGATGTGAAGCTACAGCATTGGTTACTCTAACCATCGCTTTTCCTCCACATTATACGTTATCAATTTCTTATAATACACACATTAAGCGCTTATATGTCTTCAACTGTGTTTCACTGACCAATCCTGGACGTGACAGCTGACGCTTACGCTTTGGCGACTTTTTTGTCAAAATATGCCGTTTGCCTGGACGCGAACGGAGCAATTTTCCTGTCCCTGTCACCTTAAAACGGGACGCAACGGCTTTACGCGTTTTCATTTTAGGCATTTTCAATATCTCCTACCCTAGTCGGTTTCGTGCTCTCTTTTACTTTCTTGCCACCCGGAGCAAACACCACTGTGAGTGTTCTTCCCATCATTTTTGCTAGGGACTCTGGTATTGCAATGCCGTCAAGTTCAGCAACAACTTTTTTTATCAGCTCATGCCCAATCTCTTGGTGTGCCATTTCCCTTCCTCGGAAGGTACAGCTCACTTTGACTTTATCTCCATCTTCGATAAAACTGCGTGCATGTCTTATTTTTGTTTCAAGATCATGGACGTCAATATTAGGCTTTAGCTTTATCTCTTTCACCTTTACTTGGTGTTGAGCCTTCTTACTTTCTTTCTCTCGTTTTGTCTGATCATATCGGAATTTACCGAAGTCAATAATCTTACAGACCGGCGGATTTGCTGCCGGACTTATTTCAACGAGATCTAATCCTGCTTCGTCTGCACGGGCTAACGCTTCATGCAGCGGGAGTATTCCAATTTGTTCTCCCGTTTGACTAATCACACGCACACGAGGTGCACGAATTTCACGATTAACTTTCAAGCTGACCTTTCAACTCCTCTGTAGGGACCGGAGAAGGTAACTCTTTTAAAAGTTCTTCAAGTCCAATCCCGTTCCTCAATTTTTGTTCATGCCGCCAACGGACGCTGACTGTTTCTTTTTCCTTTTCTTCTTTTCCTAAGATCAGAAGACAGGGTATTCCACGACATTCCGCCGCATGAACTTTTGTTCCGAGTTTTTCATCGCTTGCATCTACTGCAACGCGAAATCCTCTTTTCTTTAATTCTGCTTTTACCTGCGAGGCATAACCATTACACGGTTCAGATATCGGAAGAATCCTTATCTGTTCCGGTGCTAGCCAAAAAGGAAAAAGCCCTTTTCTTTGTTCCATCAGAATCGCGATTAAACGCTCCCACGAACCTAACAAAGAAAGCTCCAGCATATAAACTGAAGATTTGTTCTGCTTTAGCTTTACTTGAGTCGGATTCAATAAATCAACCCCTAAATAGGGACCTTTCCAACTCTTTCCTCTCGCATCTATCCAGCGTACTTCTACTCGCGGACCTGTTGTCAACTCTGTGATATCCTCTATTTCATAAGGGATTTCACAGGTATCTAACCCCTTCTTTAATAAAGAAAGGCAATGTTCCCACAACTTGCCGGTCCCAGGGACTTTGCTTACTCTAGAACATAAAACCCACTGAAACTCAGAAACCAACATCTTAACGGTTTTGTTAATGAAATGCAAGGAGGAAATCAATTGAACTTCAAGTTGTTCTTTTGAAACAAAGAGATGCCCTTGGTCCGTATGATAATTCCCCAGGTCAAGTAAATTAGTAGGTAAATAATTTTCTTTAATCTCAGATAACTGCCCGAATTCTACCCATGCTGTTGGCTTTTCTTCTATTTCTAATGGACTTAGTAAATAAAGTAATGCATGCGACAGCCCAAAAGGAGACTCTTGGACGCGTCCTTCCATTAAATTTTCAATAAAAGCCTTGTCGGGAGAAGAAACGAGTTCAAATCCATGCTGTTGATAAAAAACAGTGACCCAATCTTTTATTGCTTCAAGAATCATTGCTCCATGCGGCAGTGCAAATACACGGGATTCGCAGGGAACAAAAAGATTAGAGTCCCAAATTTCATTAGCAGAAGTATTTTTCTTTCCCTCTTTCCATCTTTTAAAGACTTTCTTTAATGTGTATTGATCTTCACAAGCAATTCCCTCAAAACGAACAACTGTGTAGGGCTCTTCGCTAAAAGGATTCAATGCGGTGTAAGTTTCTGTTCCTAAAAGTCGGAAGTATTTCAATAGACTACTATCGACTGGAAAACCGGGAGTTGCTAAATCATGGAATCGATCAATACGGACAATAGGCACAACAGAGTCTTCTATCTCAAGAATCATTTCAGCTAAAACTTTTTGGCCTTGAAAACGAAAAAGCTCTGCCGCATTTTCACGCATCATTTCGATTTCATGAATTTGACAATGAGATTTGGCTAGCACACCTATTTTATGTTCAATTAAGGAAAGGACATGCTCATCGACAGGCTCGTTCAAAATAAAATCGTAACCAAAAGTAATATTACTGATATAGGGTCGATATAACTGAACATTAGGAAAGAGGTCGAGGACTGCAGACGCCAGAAGTTCTGCCGCAGTTTTTTTTAATGCTAACAAAGAACTTGACATATACATAATTAGTTAAAAAACGTTTGGGATATAGCTGACTCGAACAGCTGACCTCCACGATGTCAACGTGGCGCTCTAACCAACTGAGCTAATACCCCGAACGAAGCTACATACTATCTAAAGTGAGAGTTATAGCGCAACAAAAAAGCCTTAAAAGTGATAAGATATTGCTGCTGTCGCTGCAAATGTATGCCAATTCACTTCATTTAATCGGGTTTCACCGACTAGAGGCAATGTTCCTATTGGTCCTAAAACAGGATCAATAATCTCTATCTCAAAAAAAGTTTTATCCGAACCATGCTGAGTTCTCATTGTTTGGTATTGTCCGAGAAGAACAAGGGACCAATTTTTTACAAACTCATACTTCATTCCAAGAGCCGAAAGAATCCCGTATCCATTTGCATCATGTTTGAAATCTGAAATAAAATCCTCTCTAAGATTCCAATGCCCTGTTCCGTGATATTGAGCCCAATGCCATTCAGATGTCGCAAAAAAACGTAGTGAAGATAATGGATTAAATTCTAAGTCAACTCCGACCCAAGGCCCCGTCCATTTAGCTCGATAATTACTATGTAACCCATCAAAAGGACCCAAGAAATCTGAGATCGTATTGATGATTTGGTCTCCGTCATACATGCGTAAATGCTGTTCCTGATGAGATACTCCGGCAACAGGAGCAAACTTAAACATTCCGCACAACAAACTAAACTGCCATCCAAGACCCGCAGATAGATCGAAAACTTCTCCTTTATCCGCTTTTGAAATGGAACGAGAATATTCTAATGTACGGTCGTCTCCGTCGTAGTCGGAATCTTGAACATACCCCTGATAGATTTGTCCATAAGAGCCGTTAGCGCGCACATAAAAACTGCTAATAGGTGGAGTAAACTTGAAATATCCTTGAACTTGAGCGATTCTTAAATCATGCCAAGCTAATTCTGAAAGTATGTTTGGATGATTGTCTAATCCGGCAATATTCCAATTAAGCGCATCTTGGCGATAAGATCCACCAATCACAGCATCAAATGAAGGTTTATGAATCGCTTCTAATCCTAAGGAAGCACATAAGCATAAACAAAGTATGAGGAAACGCATTATTATTTTTCTCCTGAAGTATTAAGTGAATAAGATAGA
>Ga0207042_1072_pt1 | contig 21403 bp, 13 predicted proteins | sample Alteio_BWMinCont_70_FD_153310 | JGI IMG/M metagenome (GOLD analysis project Ga0207042, IMG submission 153310) | Enriched cells from forest soil in Barre Woods Harvard Forest LTER site, Petersham, Massachusetts, United States -... | ecosystem: Environmental > Terrestrial > Soil > Temperate forest >... | reverse complement strand
CAATCTTGTCAGTTGCACTTCCATCCGTAAAATAAATTTGAATGGCATTCGCAATAGAACGCTTATCTGGATCTAAATAATCTTTTGTAAATTGCGGATCTTCTTGTACATGCATCTTAGCGCGCAATGCATCAATGCGCGGGTCTTCTGCAAATGCATCTTCGTAATATTCTGCTTTTAAATCACCAAATATTAATCCAGCGGCAACCATGTATTGCAAGCAATGATCACGATCTGCGGGATTATACAGCGGACCTTCTTTGCTAATGATACGCACGGCAGATTCTTGTGTGGTTAGAATAATTTTATCAATTTGATTGAGACGATTTTTGATTTGTGGATGCAGTCTAATCGCACATTCAACAGCTGTTTGTGCATGAAACTCTGCTGGAAAAGATATTTTAAATAAAATATTTTCCATGACATATGAACCAAATGCTTGCGGTAAACGTAAACGTTCACCACGAAAGGTCACATCGTAAAAGCCCCATTGTTTTGCGGATAATGCACTCGGATAACTCATCTCTCCCTGCATGACAATCCAAGCAAGGCGCACAGCGCGACTGGTTGCATCACCTGCAGCCCAAGATTTGCGTGAGCCCGTATTCGGTGCATGTCGATAGGTTCTCAAGCTTTGGCCATCAATCCAGGCATGTGACAGCGCATTGATAATCGTGTCATGATTTCCACCTAACAATTGAGTTGCAACTGCTGTCGATGCAATTTTCACTAAGACAACATGATCTAGTCCGATACGATTAAAACTATTTTCTAAGGCTAAAATGCCCTGAATTTCGTAGGCTTTGATCATCGCAATTAAAACATCACGCATCAGCAAAGGCGCCTGACCTTTTGCAATTCGACGACGACTTTCATAATCAGCAACAGCTAAAATAGCCCCAAGATTGTCTGATGGATGTCCCCATTCAGCCGCAAGCCAGGTGTCATTGAAATCTAACCAGCGTACCAGTGTTCCAATATTGAAAGCAGCTTGAATCGGATCTAACACATAGGATGTGCCAGGTACACGTGCCCCATTTGGTACGATGGTGCCAGGAATAATCGGGCCGAGTAATTTTGTACATTGTGGATATTGCAAGGCGAGCATCGCACAACCCAATGCATCCATCAGACAATAACGTGCAGTAGAAAAAGCTAACGCATTATCCGGGGTATATTTTGTCATGTAATCGGCAATAGCCACGAATTCTTTATCTGGCAGAGGACGAAGATTAACATCTGCAACATAGGTCGACATAACTTAACCTCGATCAATCAATGGAATATAAGCATGCGGTACTGGCCCAATATAATTTGCATCAGGTCGAATCAAACGATTATCGGAACGTTGTTCAATGATATGCGCGCTCCAGCCCGATAAGCGTGACATCACAAAAAGCGGTGTAAACATAGACGTTGGTATGCCACAAAAATGATATGTTGTCGCACTGTAAAAATCTAAGTTAGGAAATAAATGTTTTTCATCCCACATCACTTTTTCAATGCGTTCAGAGATGGGATAGAAATAACCATCAGAAGCCGGCATCGATAATTTTTTCGACCAAGTTTTAATAATGTCTGAGCGTGGATCTGAAATTTTATAAACTCGATGCCCAAAGCCCATGATCTTGGCTTTTTTAAGTAACATGTCATGAATGCCTTTTTCAGCGTCATCCGGATTTTTAAATTGGGAAATCAAATCCATTGCCGCCTCATTTGCACCACCATGCAGGGCGCCACGTAGCGTACCAATGCCACTGACAATGGCTGAGTAGAAATCAGATTCAGTAGAGGTTGTGACACGTGCTGCAAATGTCGATGCATTAAATTCGTGTTCCGCATAAAGAATTAACGACACATCTAGCGCACGATGATGTAACGCGTCAGGCGTTTTGCCATGCAATAATGTTAGAAAATGGCCTGCGATTGTATTTTCATCCGTCTGTATTTTGATAGTTTTGCCGGATTTATGAAAATGATGCCAGTACAGTAGCATGCCAGGGACACACGCAATTAATCTATCAGCAATATTGTATTGGTCATGTTGCTTAGATTCAGGCTCGAGTGTGCCTAACATCGAGCAACCCGTACGTAACACATCCATCGGATGTGTTGTTGCTGGAATTTTTTCTAGCGTATATTTTAATGCATCAGGTAGATCACGCATCATCATTAATTTTTCTTGATAGGCTTGTAGTTCACGTTGATTAGGTAATGTATTGTGAATTAAAAGATAAGCCACTTCTTCAAAGCTCGCATAGGCTGCAAGATCATGAATAGAATAACCACGGTAATTGAGATCAAGTCCTTCTTTTCCGACAGTGCTAATTGCGGTATCGCCAACGGTGATACCTGCGAGTCCGCCCGGTTTTTTATTCATGATTGTTTCCTTTGGCAAAAAGTTCATCGAGTTTATGTTCGTATTCGTAGTAGTTAAGAAAGTCATATAGTGCCTCTCGTGTTTGCATATCATTAAGTAAACTTTTTTGAGTCCCTGTCTCTCGAATAACATGATATGTTTTAAGCGCAGCCGTATTCATCGCGCGAAATGCACTGAGAGGATATAAAACCATGCTAACGCCAACAGCGGCTAATTCTTTCACTGTGAAAAGTGGTGTGACACCAAACTCGGTAATATTGGCAAGCACAGGAACATGAATTACGCTTGTTAACGCTTTGTATTGTTGTAGCGTTTCAACACCTTCAAAAAAAATCATATCGGCGCCCGCATCAACATAATGTTGAATGCGATCAATTGTGGCTTCCAGTCCTTCTTTGGCGAGCGCGTCTGTTCTTGCCATTAGCACAAAGGTTGCATCCGTTTTTGCATCTACTGCTGCTTTAATGCGATCAACCATTTCATCTGTTGAGACGACAGCTTTGCCAGGACGATGACCGCAACGTTTAGTTTGAACTTGATCTTCAATGTGTACACCGGCAACACCGGCATGAATCATATCTTGAACTGCACGTGCAATATTGAAAGCACTGCCCCAGCCCGTATCAATATCAACTAACAATGGCAAATCAACAGCGCTCGTAATCCGACGCGCATCTTCTAACACATCGTTCAATGTTGTAATAGCCAAATCCGGCAAGCCATAAGAAGCATTGGCGACACCGGCGCCCGAAAGATAAATCGCCTGATATCCCACTCGCTCTGCCATGAGAGCGGTATAGGCGTTAATAGTGCCTATAATTTGTAAGGGATTTTCGTGTGTCAGTGCTTGTCGTAATCGAGTGCCGGGAGTGAGACTTAATGTCATCATTGCAACTTCCTTGTTTTGATGGGGCGATTTTCCAAAGGCGCTGCTATCTTGTCAAGGATTAAACGTTGTAATGTGAAAATGGGTGGGTAAAATATGCTTTATAATTAATAATGTAGCCGCATGTTGAGCAAAGGGAGGTCTGTATAAATTTCCTGCTAAGGCTCTGATTTCAAGCTATAATTAAGAGAGGTATCTTGCGGGAAAAGAGGCCAGTTTGTCTATGGATGATGAAATTGAAAATAAGCAAGATGAAAAGCGACTGACAGGCATTGAGAAATTGATGTCGAATCTTGAGCATGCGCGCAATGGTAATAAACGTCTTACTCACAAATTGATTAATCGCATTTTTCGTCAAGTGCGTAGTGAAATCCCTTACGCCCAAATGATGTCAGTGACACTGGCTGAAAGTTTATTAGCAGATACACCACAGGTAACTACGAATCTCACACCCAACGAAATTATTGTGAACTGCGGACGTATTTTATGTAATCCTAACTTGAAAGATGAATTAACAAGTTTGGTGCGTACTTATCTTCATCAGCGCAAAAAAGCAGAAAAAGAATACGCAACATTGGTATTGAATAAAATTTTAAAAGCAGAAGATTTGGAACAGTTTCCTGAGCGCGTGCGTCCTATCTTGAAAGAGCTGTCGCAATTTATTATGGAAAAAGTCATCAACGAAAAACAATTGCGTCGTCTTCACGGTTATCGTTTGCAGCCATTGATTGAATTAGTAGAACCTTTTATTTATCAGAGATTATTTAACGTTGCCTTAGAGCGTGTGCGAGAAGCGCAACGTTTACCTTTCAGAAAATTAGTGAATAAAGTTGCCCAAAGCGGATATGATGCAGCTGATGATGACGAGACACTTAGCAAAATAAGGCAAGATAAAGAAGCTGCCTTAACTGCTTTCCGTCATGCTGTTGCAGAAAAAGCGCCGAGTTTAATTAATATCAGTCATCTGCAAGTACGCATCCAGTTAATTCAGAAAGACCGAACCGAAAAGCATCGATTATTGCAAAAACAGTTAGATGAATTTTTAAAACCGATTGATGCAAAGATGGGGCAAGAATATTTATCTTCTGAGTTACGTAGCCGTTTTAGCGCAAGACTGACCAAATTATTATTGGATGCAGAACAAAATCCTCAGATATATTCCAGTGATGAGGCTATTAAAAAAATTCATGACGAAGCTTTTAACGAAGTGGATAATGATGCCAAAGCAATTCGTAACTTAGTAACAATCGTCGGTGCAATTAAAGAAAATTTTTCAAAAAAAATATGGCAAAAATGGTTAGGCAGAAAACAATTAAAATTAGTGGATGATACGTTATTAGATAGTGTGCTAGGAAAAACGCTACCTATTATGGATGCGAATACAGGCGGAGTGCAGTTGATTCGAGTGGGAGGTTATCCGCAAAGAAATATAGTAGATATTTATACGAATTTAGGAAATATGCTAACAACGATTAATAAAAATCTCAGTGGTATGTTTGCAGATAAGTTAAAAGACGAATTAAAAAGAGCGGCTGAGAATCTACAGTTTGCCAGTAAAAATCTAACATTTGTTTCGCCAGTGAAATTGAAAGTTGAAGTGCCAGCAGCAGAATTACAACAAGCTGAAAAAATTGAGCCTAAACCATTAGTCATTGAAGATGATGGAGATGCTGCTATACCGATAATGGTTAAACCATTACTGATAGAGGAAGTGGAACCTTCCGTTACGTTTGAGAAAGTTGAAATTAAACCTTTATTAATTGTCGATGATGCAGAATTAGAAGCGGAATTACCGCAGAAAGTTGAACCCAAACCTTTATTTATACCAGATGATGATATTGAATTTGAGTTAGAAAAAATAGCGCCACCACCATTACTGATCGTAGACGATGAAAAGATTGAATCAGAGTTTCCAGAAAAAGTTGAACCGAAGCCGTTGCTAATTATGGAAGAGGATGTAGAGTCTGAATTGCCTGCGCCAGTTCAACCAAAACCGCTAATGATTATGGATGACTTAGAGCTAGAGCCTGAATTAACCGAAAAAATCGAACCGAAACCATTGCTGATTATGGGTGATGACGAACTAGAACTAGAATCTAAATCTAAATCATCTCAAACCGTTCAGCCTAAACCATTATTAATGCCAGATGATGTAGCATTGGAATCACATGAGGTTGAGGCAGTTATGCCTCAACCGGTACCTTTCGTTGAGAAAATTGAGTCTGCATCTATACTCGAATTTAGTCTTGATCAAATGGAAGCAATTGATGCTGGTGTCATGATCATGAAAAATTATCAATTGGGAGACATGGAATCATCTGTCTATCACGCTTGGGAATCAATCGTAATCGCTGAGCAAGATGCAACAGCAGGCATTGAGTCAGGCTTGGGATCTGATGATGAAATTCGTTTGTATGTGATTTGTGATTTAGTGCAGCAAGTTGTAGGCGTACCTGCGGCGATGCTTTCGAAAGATCAAAGTCGTGATTTGCAAAGTATTAAAGATAGCTTAACTGAGGTGTTAAAAAATCCTTCTGAGATAAATAATTGGGATTATTTTGAAGGGAAGCAGAGGGATTATATTGATGGAATTCTTGCTACGTTTATGGCAAAAAAATAAGAATCGATGGCTACATCGATACCCTATTTTTATAACTAAACTGAAAATCCCCGCTCTCACCAAATTTCTGTAAGTGTTTATTAATATTGTCAACCGTGTCTTGTTTCTCTTCCAGCAACGCATTTTGCGCTAGCGTCTTTTTTTCTCGCAACATAGTATAAACATCATAAGAAGATTGACTAGATGAACACACCCGAGAAAAAAAATTAGGCCGACTAAACTTAAGCCATTTTTTCACAATCTTTTCATCTTCCCTAAAACGATGTGTGGAAGCTAATTCTTGAATCCGAAGCTCAGCAATTTTTCTCGTGAGGAAACGAAAATTTTTCAATGCTGGATTTTTTGCAATTTCGTTTTTAATATGTTTATAGGCTTGAATGATGTCAGCGTCTGTTGATAATTCATTCATCCAGCATGCAATAAATTTAAAAATTTTATTAAAGTTCGATGGCAGAGAAAAGAGCGTATCAAATAATTTATTCCCATTTTCATTTGTAGCTTTAATAGATAGTTCCCAAATGATCTCTTCACCCGGAATAAAATAAGTCAATTGATTATTAGAAATTAACTCAAGATAATGTAGAAACGCAAGTGTGTGACAATAACGGTAGTAGCTTGGAACAATCCAGCACGCTAAAAATTGAATAAGTTTTTCAGAAGAGAGGTTAGAGTTGAGTAAGCGATTATATAAGAGGATTTCAGTATCAAGTAAATAGTTTGGAGGAACACCTTTTATAAAGTTGAACTTCGCGTCTTCATTTCGAGCCATAATAAAGATTTCATATGCGTTAATAAATGGGTATTGGTTTTTTTGGGATAATAGTTTTGACCATGGTTGCAAAATAGATAACAGTTTGTCTGTGCTAGTGCCCATTTTAAGATGGAAATTAAATAAATCTAGCCAATGTTTTTGACTAATTAACACGGATTTTGAATGAAAGAAAGTCTCAAAATATTGCAGTAGTTGCAATCTTTGCTGTCCTAGTTTTGCGTGATATTTCATGCCTTGTTGTTCGTAGAAATCGATTGCAAATTGTATGGCTTCTGCTTTGTTATCACGAATGTCCATCGTGTATTGTTTCAATATGTTTTCTTCTATTTCTGTTTGTGGAAGACACTCCCAAGCAGTTAGCAAGCTTGAAAATTCTGCCATCATTATCTGGTAAATCGAATAATGCCACATAATGTGCTGATCTTGGTTCTCTGTAGGAACATAATGCGCATTATCTTTAAAAAAAGTATTTATTTCATAAAAAATAATTTGCATGAGGGATGGGCGGTTAGCATTAAGATATGTTAAAAATGCATTTGATTGTTTGCAAATTTCAATTAATTTGTGGAAGCGTTCCTGCATGAATTGATGCATATTTGTCGCATCGTTTATATCAGAAACATGCAAGTTGATTAATAACTGTTTGAACGAAAATGTCACCAAATATTTTAATGTAGAAAAATGTTTTTCATTCAGGAACAATGCATTTTTTGCGAGTTTTTTTGCATAAGGCTTAAATTGTCTTTGCATAAATCCCCAGGTAGCGGGAAAATAATTTTCTAAAATAGGTAGATTGTCATAATCTTTAACGCACAAAATACCCATGTTATTTATTTCTAGTTCTGAAAGAGAATAACGTTCCTCTTCAGCATTGATTAACGAAACATTGGGGTATGTACTTTGATAATAAATAAACTTCTGTTGCAGTTTTTCCCCCTCGGCACCAAAGCTCGAAGAATGAAAAGCATACGTAATGGGCCAAAAAGAGCGGTCACGATCGATGGCAACAAAATAATTATCTTGGTTCACATAAGCATTATAGAAGTGGGCGTCATCTTCGCCATAGAGGTAGTTACAGGTAGTTATTCGACCCATGCCTTCTAGAAAATGATTGCCTACATAGGTCAATGCATATTGGTTATTCGAATCTATTTTATACCATCCTGCTGCATTTCTTTTACGGATAAGATCTTGATCTATGTTTTTTTGGAAATAATCATGAAATGCAACGCCGGCTGTAATTTCCTTTGTAATAATATTGTATCTTCCTTCCTGGTTGAGAATACGATATTTTGGCTCGACATTCCCGATTTCAAATCGGTAAATTTCGCCTGCCGTAACAATCAATGGGAAGAGTCGTTTGCGTTGAACTTGATCTTGATTCGTGAGTTTTAGCCAGGTACTTTCTGTTCGCTGCCTGCTATCACCGCTAGATTTTTTTTTCATTTTTTTTGCGGAATGATGTGCCTGATCATCATGCACGCGCACGTTTAATTCTTGCTTTGCAAAGTGTGCTCTAGGTTTTATGAATGCATAATTGTACGAGTGAGAATGTGCTTTATCGAGTGGTAGGAAGGGTGGTAAGTCTTCTTCTTGCATGGATGGCTCTTAATGTCTTTATGGCTTAAAGGAGCCAATAGTATCATAGAGTTTTGATACTCATCTAGGTTATGTCCCTAAAGTTCAAATTCCACTATTGTCATCCCGCGCTAAAAGCATGCGCGGGATGACAAGAGGTTGATTAGCCTCGTTAGGCTATATGCATAAATTATGCATGTGGTTGCAACTATAAAGTTTTAAGCCAGAATACCCGAGATTTTAAAGAAGCTGTTTTCTCTCCAACCTCTTTCCTTTCAATATAAGCACAAAGCTCAGGATGCTTAACATAGCCCAGGCGTTCCCAATAACTATCGAGTGGCGCATAGTCCTTAGGTCTTCTTGGATCAAGAGGATCATCCAGTGAACGGTCAACCGCACAAAACACTGTCATTTTGGCACCGAATTTTTTCGCAGCCGCCTCGCGCTCATAGAAAAAGTGATGATAAATGCCTTGTCTGCGATACGTGGGCAATAGGACAGATTCCCCCAAATAAAAAATATCTTGGATGTTGAAATTTTTGTCGATAAACGGTTTTTGAAATTCTGCTTTTTCAAATTGCATCGGCAGACCAGTAGATGCGCCTACAACTTGTTGGTTATCCAACACTAAGACCATGACGCACTCAGGAGAAGTCACATAGGTTTGCAGATAGTTTGTTTCATAATCTAGGGTGCTGTCATATAAATAAGGATATTCACGAAAAACTTGCATGCGCAAATTTGCTAAGCTACTCACATAAGGTAAAATTTCATTCCCTTTTAAATGTAGAATTTTAAATTTGGTTGCAGTTTCAGGTGGCTTTATTTGTTTGATCCAATCATTTAAATTGTAATACATTGTAACACGCGAAATTTTTCCGTGTTTGATTGCAAAGAACGCGCCGCATAATAATTCGTAGTGTTGATTACTGGCTGGCGGTAATCCTTGGTCTGTTGCAATATAAGTACCATCAATCATAAACTCAGCAGAAGCATGTGCGCCATTTTTATTAACCATGACAATTAAGTCTTTTACCGTTTCTTTATAACAACGATGCATACGTTCAAGAAATGCAGCAAAATCTTTCTTACCGGTTTCTTTGCTACCTTGATTTATGTCATGCACTATCTCATCGTGTAATAGTTCAAGCAGGGCTGACGTATCTTGACGATTGAAAGCCTCGTAGTAGTTTTCAATGAGTGCTTTTGTTCTTTGCATAATGTCTCCTACAACTAAAGTTTGGGTACGCAAACAGCATCAAAAATAGGATCAATAGTCATACCCGATAATTTTGTATCGCGAACTAAGTTTTCCAATTGTTCACCCGATTTTGTTTTTTTGTCAAAAAATCCATAAATTGATTTCAAATGACCATAACGATGATCATCAATAAAATCACGATGCTCTTTTCGTATGTTAACAATGTTGTTAGTCTTGATAAGATCTAACATTTTATATTTAGCCGCGTGCATGATGTCAGAAAAAATGGCTGACACGGGTTGATCTTTATGGGAGTGTCCTAAAAATAATTCTGCAGGTGTGTTTTCTCTTAGCCTAATAAGGTCATATTTTTTATTGGTTTCTAGTTCTTTGATCATACCCCAAATAGAATCTAGCAGGGTTTGTCTGCTAATAAGTGTGATAACAAGATTCTTGATTTTTTCTTTTGCTCTTGTCACTAAAGTTATAACCGTATCTGAAATCGATGACTCTGAAGGCCAATAACCCCATAAATTATTCCAATTGTGTTCTTTATTAACTTCACGAAGAATGGAATATTTTGGATGCCACATAATAAAATTTATGATAGCTAATAATTCATCATCATTATTTAGCTTTTCAACTAAATCCGTTAACATGTTTTTTAAAAAAGTCTTTTTGTATGTCCGAGGAAATAGGCTATTATTAAGCACATAATTTTCTAACTGAGAAAGCGTACTAAGCAAAAGAGATTTATTGCGAATTTCTGCTTCATCCGAGACACTTACGGCATTTCTTTTTTTCAGCTCTCCAATTACTTTTTCTGCATAATCTCTTTGGCCAAAAATAAAGTCTCTAAATCCAGGAATCAACAAAGCTTGGTGCTCAATTTCTATTTTGCGAGTGATGAGAATATTGAATACACTATCGCGTATGTAATCATCATGTGGAATCCAATAATGAAAAATGGGATTTAAAAGAGGAGTAGGGGTAAGGATAATCATTAACAGCGTTTCATATTCTAGTCGATCTAGCGTGTGTGTCAATAAGGGAGCCGATCTCTCTGCAACGTCAGGATGAGAAGTCATTACGTTTTGTTTTGGTGTAATTGTTTTGCTTAAAATGGGGCGCGCATACATGAAAAGCAGTTCCTATAACATTAATTCTAATATTGTCATCCAGCGCATGCTTCTAGCGCGGGATGACTAGGGTTTTGGCTATAGTTCAACTGGAATTCCTTTCGCAAAAAACTGACCTTGCATAACATCACAGCCTAAATCTTCTAATAATTTCTTTTGATTTGCCGTATCAACACCCTCAGCAATAATTTTAATTTGCATGTCTTTTGCGAGATCAATAATAAGATGCAATATGGCTTCATTTTCTTGCAATGATTTTTTGCCATGAATCAACTTGCCATCTATTTTTAAATAATTAATTGGCAGCTTATTAATTTTTTGCAAAGCGAGTTGACCTAGCGTAAAAACACTAACCGCTGTTTGAATGCCAAGCTCAGTCAACATTGAAAATGCAATATCTAATGAGTTGATATTGGCAGCAAGATTTTTTTCTGTAATTTCAAAAACAATTTGTTGTGGCTTAATGGCAAGCTCTTGCAAGATATCTGCAACATTAGAAATAAAGATAGGATCTTCAATTTGACGTAACGTCACATTCATCGCTAAAAACTCTGGCTTAGAGCCCGTATCATGCCATTGCTTGTATTTTAGCAACGCGTTTTTAAGCAACCAAGTGCCAATAGCCGTTATTTTTCCGCAGTTTTCTGCAGTCTTTGCGAATTCTGAAAAAGGGACAAGACCAAATTCAGGTAAATTGATAACGGGATTTGCATACAGAAAAATGACTTTACCGGTTTTAATATTTGTTAGAGGGTGATAATGAATAACCAGTTTTTCTAAGACATTTTCATTAGATAAAATAGTGCGTAGTTCAAGTTCGCGTTGCCCAAGAGCATGCAATTCTTGATGATAGAATTGGTATCGATTTTTACCCGATGATTTTGCTTGGCGTAAGGCTTCATCTGCATTACGTAGAATACTTTTTGTATCGTGACCATCATGAGGATAAATAGCAACGCCTACATTAGCGCTAATATAGATGTTCTCATTGTTGATTTGAAAAGGTTGTACAATATTATCTAATAAACGTTGCGCGACATAGGCAGCTGTTTCGGGTAAGGCGAGTTGCGGTAGTAGAAAAATAAATGTATTACCCGCATAGCGTGTCATCGTATCGATTTGACGAGTGACACCTTGTAAGCGTTTTGCAACATCTTTTAAAAGTAAATCACCCACATCATAACCTTTTGCATTATTAATTAATTGAAATTCATTGATATCGAGTAAGATAAGAGCAAATGATTTTTCAAACCGTTTACTTTGGCTGAATGCTTGAGAGAGGCGATCATTGAACGCATCGCGTCCTGGCAACCCCGTTAATGAGTCAGTTGGGATTGTATCGGTAAAATCACTGTTTAATTTTTTTAAACCTAACGAAAACTCTTCTATTTCATGAGGCGATTTTTTATTTTTTAAAAGCACGATTTGCTTTTTTAATTTTGTCAGCTGGTCTTTTTGTTTGAAAAACAAAAAAATGAATGTTGCTGCTATTCCGATGATTATTATGTCAAATAACACGATATACTCCTTTTTTACACAAGGAAAGATTTTATCCTAATATAAGTACTTGTTCATGATGTTTTGTTAAACCCGCAAGTTTAGACTTTTTATTTTCAGCAACATCCATTATGTGAGGTGCTGTTAAGTTGCCTTGCAGATCAATCATATGAATCGAGCTATGCGTTAGTGCAAGAATGCCACTTGATCCAATCATGTTATTTCGTAATTCAACCATCTTAAGCGTTTTATTTTTTGCAATCATCGCAGCACCGCTGTCTGCAATGCGATTGTTTAACAGATAGAGCTGCGTGATATGAGGATTATTTCCAAGATAAGAAATAATAATTGGCACATCAGCATCAGTTAATCCGCAATCATCAAGCCACAAAGTATCTGTATTGATAACATGACTGTCAATGCTGGATAGGCAATTATTCGCATCTTTGGCCAGCGTGCTAAAAGAGCATAAGGCTATTATGAGAAATATAAAGTAAGGCATTAGTTTTTTCATATTATGTCCTTATTAGGTGTAAAAAAATCCTATTAAAATTCGCTTTCTTTTACGCCTATGGTTTTTAATTGATAGAAAAACCTATAAGCATACGAGACCGGTTTTGTTTTAATAACAATAGTACCACGTTCTACAGTAGTTAGTTCGGTAGGTTTTTGTACGGTAAATAATACACGAAAGACGGAATCCACTGGCACATAGTTCCCATCATCTGTGAAGAGTGAAGCAATCTCACCGCCAAGTTCACTCACTTGATAGCAGGGGGTTTCAACAACAATGTTATCTTTTTTATTTTGCCTTAGTTTAGTCAAATATTGGCAGCTAAGTTTGTTGGCATTCAATGCTTCAATGGACGTAATTTTTATAGGCACAGCGGGTTCACTTAAATCGTTCGGATAAAAATAACCGGTTGCATTGATATCGATATAATTTCTATCCATTTCTGATACAAAGGCTTCACCTTGCAAGTGATCGGGTTTGATGACATCGCCTAACCACTCGTCCTTCATGACGGTAGTGCCGGCTTTTAAATCAGAGGCAGTATCAATAATAACACCATCAAATGGTACGCTCAGCATGAGCTTGGCGCGCAGTTCTGATAATTTATTATATTTTGAGCGCTCTTTATTAATGTCTGAAAACAAAATACTTTTTTGCGCAGTATAGTTTGTATTAATAGATGCGCGTCGTAGTTCATCCATTTTTTTCTGATATTCGAGTTTCGTTTCCTCTAGTTCGTGTTCCACCTCAGGCGATTTAATGCTAACAATTGGCTGATTAGCCGCTATGTGAGTCCCTATTGCGGGCAGCGAGTTTTGAAGCACGCCTTCATCAGGCGCAATTAAAAACTCGTGCGCATAACTCAAGGTGCCTGGCAGTTTAACGGTGCTATGTATCGGTATAAAAAATAACAAACAAATAATAATTGCCATAGATGCTGAAATTTTTGTACGGGTATTTAACGTAAATTTATCTTTGTGTTGTATCCAATATTGTACTTCTGAAACAAAAGGCCGAAGAATAAAATAAAATAATTCAACAATGAATAATACAATACCCACAAGCTTGATAAAAAACTTATAAACTAAAATCGCGATACCAAAATAAATAAATAATCGATATAGCCAAGTGATAATAGAGTAGGCAACCAGAAAATAATGTAGGCGTGGTGTAAATTTTTCTGGCGGTGGATCAGTCCAATCAAACAACCAGCGTCTAATTTGCCAGCGTGTTAGCGCAAATGCACGCGGTTGTAGATTCGGCATTTTCAAAAGATCTGCTAAGACATAATAGCCATCAAAGCGCATGAATGGACTGACGTTGATAAGTAAACTTGCCATCCAGTTAACAGTAATGGTGACATAACAAATCGATTGTATTGTTATGTTATGAACGTTACACCAAATAAGAGCCGCAATAATTGTCACATACGTTTCAACCCACATTCCAGCTAGAGCAATACGCAAACGTTGTTGACTGTTCAACGTCCAACTTAATGTCGTGTCTGTATAAAGAACCGGCCAAAAAACCAGAAAAGCAACTCCTAGAGTGGGAACGGGTATGCCGTAACGTTTGCACATATAGGCATGGCCCAACTCGTGACAAAATTTACAAATAACATATGCAATTAAAGAAAAGAATAAACCTTGTAGTGTAAATATGGATGCAAACGTATGGGTGAATTCATCCCACCGAATGCTCAATTGATATAGTGCAAACAAGGCTAAAAAACTCATGATGTAGCCCGCAGTTCGACTAAATACAATATCGCCAATACGTTTGGTGCGTGTTAACCATTTGTCAGGATGGAACAATGGAATTTTAAAAAATAAATAATAACTGATGAGCCAGCTAAGTTTATTGTCATTTTTAAAGAGTTTTTGTTCAATGGCACTTCTTAAAATTTGGTAACCGCTTTGTTGGATGAGATAATTGTGGGCGAGAAACGTTAATAAATGTTCCACATCCTCTTTGTCGACATGCAAGGTAGTCTCTGTATTAACAGCATCTATAACAGCTTCTAATGTTCCTAAATGCCAGCGTTCTAATATTTCAAATTCAACCCAGCCAATAATAAAAAATTTAGCTCTTCCGGCATCGTGAATTAGCCACTGGGGTTTTCCTTCAATATCGTAATCACCAAAAGCAAACGTTAACCCCTTACGCAATTTAGGTAATACATTCGGTTTTTCGGGGGGTTGGTTTGCATTTGGATCTGTCATATTAGATCCCCAACGTTTGGCGTAATGCTTGTAACGGGCGCCTGATTAAGTAATAAATGAATGGCACATGCTGGCCATAAATTTTGACTGTGCCTTGGGCGCCAAGTTGCGGTTGTGCATCTGTTTCAGTAAATGCTCCCACAAGCTGATAAGCAAGAATTTTACTGGGTGACAGTTTTGCGTTATACCCTAATGTTTTTAATTGTATGGTTAATGGATTGAGCTCTCCAAAAGGAAAGAACTCACCCTTATTGCCAACAGCAAGTTGAATGGTATTGGCAACAGGAAGTGTAATCTTCAATTCAGTTTGTTCGGGATTGGCAATAACTAAAATTCGTTCGCCAGTTTGTAGCGGTTGGCCCACCCAATCTTCTTTGCTATCAAAAATAACAACACCGGCAATAGGCGTTGTCACATTGGTTTTTGCGAGCATCTCGTTGGCATAATCAAGGTGAGCTTGATCGATGGCTAACTGTGCTTGTACGACGGGAATTTCAGCGCGACTTTCTTTGTTAGAAAATCCTTCGTTTATCACCGTTCGCAATTTTTCTTTTGTCAGTAACAGATCTTTTTGACTGACGTCTGCTGCGGCTTGTAAATCGGTTTTGTCGAAAGTAAGCAGCAATTGTCCGGGTTTGACGTGATCTCCAGGGCTTACTGCAAATGATTCGATAACGCCTTGCATAGGCGCATTAATCAAAACAGGTTCTTTGGGAACAACCGTTCCTTCAGCAAATACAGTTAAACGCATTGGGAAAAATAAAATGGCAAGAATGACAAAAATAATCGCTGCTAAGTAAGGTTTTTCTTTAAACTTTTGCCAATGTACTTGTTTTGCTGGTTTGGCTAACACTAGCCAAGTGTATTGATAGCTGGAAATCAGCCAGCGTAGCATTTTAATTTCAGCTTCAGTAAAAGGGGTTTCGCGGAAAAAAATCAAACCACCGGATAATTGATTTGTCTTGCTTAAGAGTGGACACCATAACAAATAATGTGGCAGTGATTCAGGCCACACAATGCCAGCGATTGTAGAATCGATATCTTCTTGACCCAGCTGATGTATTTCTTTCGCTTGTGGACTTGTGCGGATGAGATTAATTTTTTGCATTAGCCACTGGTTATCAAGTGCATGACTATCAATTTCAGCGGTACCTGATTGTGTCATCAGTTGTGGACCGATAAATTCTTTGAGTTGCCAGAGAAATGCTGTGTGGTAGGGGATCAGGCGATGTGTTTCATTCGTGCTAAAAAAACCAAATTCACGAATATTTGTTAAGCTACGAATTTCCTCGTCTAAAACGAGTAGGGTGGCGAGTCCTTCAATTTGTGCTTGTGCTACATCATTCACGGCCATAATTAAGTTTTACCATGATTACATTTCTGTTCAGGGTCACCTGGAAAAATAGCTTGGCCGCTCATTCCCGGCAATAGTTCGCTATTGTTAGGCGTAATGGTTGCAATCAATTTGACAGACTGGCTAACAGGTTCAATTTGAGGATTGATTTTAGTGATTTTAGCAGGAATTGTTTTATTAATTTCATTGATGTGAACATTGAATATAGAGTCAATATGTAATGATTGTAACCAACAGGAAGGAACTTGAATTTCAAACTCAAGGTTGTCGGTATTAACAATTCTTAAAAGTGGGTCGCCTGGCTTCACACTTTCATGGGCATGGACCATGATTTCTGCGACCGATCCACTGAAGGGTGCTTTGATCGTGCATTTCTCAACAATGGTGCTAAGCCTGTCTACTTCGGCGTTGGCAATTTGTGCTTCGCTGGTAGCTTTGACGACTTCAAACTCACTAATTGAGCCATAATTTTTTAATTTTGTTGCGGATTGTTGCGCGATCTTCGCAGCATATTGTTGCGCAAGTGCTTTGTTAAGATCGGCTCTTTGTAGGCGACAATCAAGCTGTAATAAGATGTCATTTTTATCAAAGCGAGAACCTTCTTCTACTGAGATTGTTGCAACACTTGCTGCTGTTTCGCTAGAAAATGTTGCTTGGTCGCTGGGCTTTATAATGACATATTCGTTTGTGCTTGAGTCTAGTGGTGGGGTGCGATCGGCTGCGGGTGTTTCTGGTTGAGCGGCTAACAAAGGGAGTGTGGTAAATAAGCAAGCCATAACGATGTATTTAGCGAAATGTCGCCCACGTCTGCCATCAGCGCGGAAGATTTTTTTTTGTAATTGCTGTGTCAGTTTTTCCATAAACATAATATTAAGCCCTAGCCTGATTCCATCTTTTAATGAAATTTTAACTTATCATGTTATCTTCTGTTCGACTATATGGGCCAAGCAAGATCTGCTGTTTTCCTGGGCCAAGGTGACAAATCACGCAAATTTTTGGGCAGTTTTTTGATATTTAATTCTGCTTCTTTTGATGTTTTATATTTACCATAAGTTAACACATACCAATCGTGGCCTTTATTTTTTGTTTGAGCGTATTGGGTTAGTTTGGTCGCGTGTAATTCTTTTTGCACGGCTTTAACTTTCGCCAGATCATAGTCACCAAATACTTGTATTGTAAACTGGGTTGTGTTTGCTGTACTTGCTGTACTTGCTGTACTTGCTGTACTTGCTGTACTTGCTGTAGCTGGTGTTTGCGCGATTATTTTGTTTGTTGTCTGTGCTGGATCTGTAACATTGACAGTATCAACATTTTTACCAAAATATTTTTCGTAGGTAAAATTAACATAACTAGTAAAATCCCATGTATTTTGGAGCACAAAATTTTGATGGATGATATCGGCAACTTCATTCAGTGGTCTGTTACCCACATCAAGTGGCAAAATATCAGATCCAGAAGAAAGATAGAGTTCGCCAAGTGCGGTTGATAAGTCAGATAACAATAAATCTTCGTCCATTTTTGTTGTTAGCGTACGGAGATCTGCGATAATAACTTGTTGATCACTGGCGAGCGAGGCTTTGCGGCGGTCTCTGTTTAATTCAAAAAGAGCCCGAGCATTTTCAGTTTGTTTGTGAGCGACTTCATATTCACGGCGTAGCGTTTCATAGTGCGAATAAGCATAACGGGTTTCTGTTAGTACGGTGATCGTCATTGCCATTAATTTTATTTTTTCATATTCAATTTGTGTGTTAGCTGTTTCTAATGCTGTGGGTAGAGAGGCAAGATTTAATAAGTTCCATGCAACATCAAATGAACGATCGACCCACATAGTATTTAATAAATATTTGTTGCTGTTATAGTTCCAGCCTTCATTCAGTGTTATGCCTGGTAATGCTTGTAATATCGCAGTTTGTACGCCTAACTTTGCAATGCGTTGTTGATATTCTTGACCGCGAAGCTCAGGGCGCTTTGCAAGTGTTATCGCATCTAATTTTCTGAAATCAAGATGAGATAAATTATGAATTTTTCTTAGAGCAAGCGGCGGTGGTTCAAGTGAAAATTGCTGATCGAGTGGCAAGTTAACAAGATGTTTTAAATCGATCATTGCTTTATCGTATTTGTATTGCAGCTGAATGACACGACGATTGCCTTCTAGTAATGCCGCTTGATAATTGAGTAATGTTTCTTTGGGAACTGTTTTATCATGCATTGCTACATTTAATTTACCTTTTGCTTCTGTGAGTAGCTTTTGAAATGCAGTGGCTTCCATCAACAATTGTTGCGCGCTAAAGGCATCCCAATAAGACACTAAAACATCTTGAGATAATTGTTGTAATTGTTTGCGTGATTCTTCTTCTGCGATATAAACACGTTCGCTTTGTTGTTTTGCTCGGACATAGCCCATGCCGAAATCAAGAATATTCCAACTTACAGCGCCGCGCGCAGAACGTATGGTATTGGGTGTTGAGTTAAGCACATCGGTTAATGCGCCTGCGGATGTTGTTCCTGAGCTTGCATACGCATTATTACGAGAATAGACCGACCCACTAACATTTAACGCCGGAAACATCGTGTACATGGCTATTTTTAATTGGCCCGACTGCAAGGCGGAATTAACGAGCTTAATACGAAAATCCAGGTTGTATTTGAGACCGCGGGCAAGTGCTTCGGGAAAATCTAATTTCTTTTTTAGGATATCTTGTTTTACAAATAGTTGTTTTAAATCACTTTTTGCTTCTTCGTACCGCTCATTTTCAGAAATAGGTTTAGATGTGACGGAGCAACCGCCTAATAAGCCGATGATACTGCAGATTATGATCTTTTTAATCATCTCTAGTGTCCTTGCGCTCACCTTTACAAACAAGGTTTCGCTATAGAGTTTCATTTTTTCCCGCTTTTTTTACCTTAAAAAGCACTTCCTTGAGCTGTCAAGACTGGAAAAAATTATGATATATAATCAGTTCTTTAGGAGACATTAGCACTATTGTAGTTGTTGCTCAGCTTTGCTGCAATCAAATAGTCCGCGTTTTTTTAGGCGCAAGCCACTTTTATTTTAACTAATTGATTATTAGTGATTTTAATATTTTCTTTTTGTTAAGTGAGTGATGAGCTAACAACTTGTTAAAAGACTTTGAGGGTATTAAGAAAACCCGCCTGTGCAGTGTACAAGATTATGAGTTATAGAGTATCTTACTCCCCATAATTATATTGCCATTGTTACACAGCATAATTAAAAAGGAATTTTAACATGATGAATAGAGCCGATCTTCTGACTGAAGATAAGATTCAGAATTTCTATCAGATTATTGTGAATGCAGCTCAACACGAAGTGATAGAGGTATCTAGAGCCGCAAAACAGTTAGAAAAACATTATATGCTATATCTAAAACATGTTTTTGGAAATGTTGTATTAAATAATCTTTTAGTGGCAGCTAAAAAGAAAGCATTGCATGCAGAGATTGGTATGCTCGTGCACTACAATATTTTAGATGCAGCACTGGCTGAAAATATAGAGGCAGATGATTTTTCTGCCGAAACATTGAAGACATGCATTGAGGAAGATGAGCGCCAAGACTTTCTTGATCGATTAGATGATATGGCTAAAGCTGCAAATAATGCTGCTGCAAGTAGCCCACCAAAAATAGTCGACGCAAAAAAAATAAAAACGGGTTTATCATTGCAGGATAAGCGGTCTATTGTTGATGCTCAGATATCAAGTGTTCCGACAATTTCTACCTCTGAAATTTTTATGCGCCAAATAGCAAACCTCTTGATTGCCGAAAAATTTGAAGAAGGCATTTCTCAACTGGAAGCGGTTATTGCTGCGCAAGAGACTGAATCTTTTGATGCGAGCGATGATCAAAACAGGGCGGTGATAAATTACAAACGCATGTTAGCAAGAGCGTATCAGTCTTATGGCGTGCATTTGCAGCATCAAGCTAAGAGTCAGGTTTTATTGGATGCGCGAGAAAATTATGAGCGGGCAATTCGATATATCATTACTGCTATTGATATGGTGAAAGATATACACAAAAAAGGTTTGGCTGATACGACCATAGATAGACAAGTATATCAAAAAAGCCTGGCGCATGTTTATGATGTTTATGGAAGTGTATGTCGCAAGCAACAAGATTTCGAAGGCGCTATTAAAAATATTAATGAAGCAATTAAAGTTGTTAAGAAAATTTCTTTGCCATTGTTAATGCATGATCAAATAAATTTATTTTATCTGCGCCGTAACTTAGTGTATGTGACATTTCTGTCGGCTGTTAGTGAGATGGATAGTCTAAAAGACAATGCAGACGAAAAATTAAATCCTCAAATAGTGTGTGAAACAGCGGCGAAGAAAATTAATTTTTGTATTAGAACTGCATCACTGCTTATTTCAAAATATCCAGACTTAGTTTCATTAACTGATCTAGGTGCATCAAGTGATCTCAGTTTATTAAACAATCACCATTCGTCCAGCCCGCCCGGTTCGCCCAGTTCATCGATTATAGGCAGTACGCCAGGCGACCAGAGTCAATCGATTAAAAAAATGGAAACCGAAATATTATCTTATCGCATAGCGTTTGCCGATATTAATCAAAAGTTAACAACGTTTTGGTGTGAGCAGCATAATATTATTAATGCATTGAATTGCTGCAAAAATATAATTGATGCATTGATGCCAGGACATAAAGCAAAAGAGTTAGCAGTCGGTCATGAAGCTTTGTTAGTGGAAAGCAATATTATGTTGAGAGGTTTGGTGTTGGATTATCAGCTGCAACATAATCTTCCTAGAGATGAAGAGATGATTTCGGGTTATAAGTCTGCTGTCGACATTCTCAATCAACATAAAAATAAGCAAAAAGCTTGGACGGCTATCACGACAGGTGTTTTTAGTTATCTAACAAACAAAGAAGTTTTGTTGTTTGGACGTGTATTATTATCTTCAAAAAACGATCCAGCTAAAAAACCGGTGTTAGCTGAGATAGCAAAATCATCTTATCATCCATAGAAAAATGAGATCAAATCGCCCCTAAATATTAAGGAGAGCTCAAAGACGGGGGCGGTTGTGCAGAAACCGAATGTTGATCTAGGACAGATACTGCTGACAGGCTAACCTGACTTAAAGTGGGTGTTACTAATGATGCCATGTAATCTCCCTGTCGAGAGCTTTTGACACTTAGCTCTTTTGTTTGCGCAGAGGGCGTGTTTTGTTTAATAGCAATCTTGTAAAGCGACACGTAAGGTTTTAG
>Ga0207042_1055_pt2 | contig 21496 bp, 20 predicted proteins | sample Alteio_BWMinCont_70_FD_153310 | JGI IMG/M metagenome (GOLD analysis project Ga0207042, IMG submission 153310) | Enriched cells from forest soil in Barre Woods Harvard Forest LTER site, Petersham, Massachusetts, United States -... | ecosystem: Environmental > Terrestrial > Soil > Temperate forest >... | reverse complement strand
TTATCAGTTTAATTATCGTGATATTTGGTTTACGCGCAATGGGTGAATTGCAATTGCGTCAGTTCCCAAAAATGCAAAATACCGTTATCAGTATTACTACGACATATCCCGGCGCTAATGCTGAGTTAATGCAGGGTTTCATTACATCTCGCATTCAAAAAGCGGTGGCTGATGCTGAAGGTATTGATTATCTCACTGCTCAAAGTACATCAGGTGTTAGTACAGTTAGCGCATATATCAAATTAAATTTTGATCCTAATGTTGCAATGACTGACATCATGTCACAAGTTGCAGAAGTGGCTAATGACTTACCGAAAGAAAGCAATAAACCTGTCATCCAAAAATCTACCGGCAGCCAAATGGCGCTCATGTATATTGGATTTAACAGTGAACACATGAGCACGCAACAAATTACCGATTATTTATCGCGTGTTGTGCGACCAAAATTACAAACAATTAGTGACGTCAGTGCCGCGCAAATTCTAGGTGGTCAAACCTATGCTATGCGTATTTGGCTAAATACAGAAAAAATGGCCTCATTAAATATTACAACAACACAAGTTATCGATGCGCTACAAAGCCAAAACTATCAAGCTGCGGCCGGTCAAATTAAAGGTAAATTGGTTTTATTAAATCTTAATGCTCACACTGATTTAAATGATCAGGAACAATTTAAAAATATTGTGATCAAGCAAAATAAAGATACGCTTATTCGCATGAAAGACATTGCCAACGTTCAACTTGGTGCTGAAACTTATGACAGCTCTGTTATTTTTGACGGGAAAACCGCTGTATTTATCGGTATTCAAGCAACACCTACTGCAAATCCATTGACTGTCATTGATGATGTCAAAAAAATGCTCCCGGACCTTTCAAACAACTATCCACCAGGATTTAAAAGTAAAATTGTTTATGATAGTACGGAATATATTCGAAGCTCCATTCATGAAGTCATTCGCAGTATTTCGGAAGCATCAATTATTGTCATCTTAGTAATATTTTTATTTTTAGGATCGCTGCGCACTGTCACTATTCCGATTATTACCATTCCTTTGTCTCTTATTGGCGTTTGCTCTTTAATGTTTGCAATGGGTTACTCGCTTAACTTACTGACTTTGTTGGCGATGGTATTGGCAATTGGTTTAGTTGTAGATGATGCGATTGTTGTCGTTGAAAATATTTATCGACACATTGAAGAAGGCCTATCGCCTTTTCATGCCGCTATAAAAGGTGCGCGTGAAATAGCAACACCTATTATTACGATGACAACCACTTTAGCGGCAGTGTATGCACCTATTGGATTTTTGACGGGCATTACCGGATCACTTTTTAAAGAATTTGCTTTCACTCTCGCCTTCTCGGTTATTATTTCCGGCATTATTGCATTAACACTTTCACCGATGATGTGCTCTAAAATTTTAAACAAACACATTGCGGAGGAAGGCTTTGTTCATAAAGTCGATCAGTTTTTTGAAAAAATTAAATTTCATTATGAATATCGCTTACAATTGGTATTAAAACATCGCCCAGTCACTGCCGTATTTGCTGCTATCATTTTAACTGCTTGCGTGTTACTTGCTTTAACAACCGTTTCTGAACTTGCACCTGATGAAGATCAGAGCGTGTTATTTTCATCAGAGACAGCGCCAGCTTATGCCAACATCAATTATCTCGAAAAATTTACCGCCAAGTTAAATAACATCTATCACAACATTCCAGAGACTCAAGATTATTTTATTATTAATGGCGAAGGTTCGCAAAATAATGCTATGTCAGGATTAATTTTAAAACCTTGGGGCGAACGTAAAAAATCCCAGGCACAAGTCTTAAAAGTGCTGCAAGAAAAGTTGAGTCATATTGCGGGGCTTAATTCTGTCGCCTTTCCATTACCATCCATCCCTGGGACTGGCAATAGCTTGCCAATCCAATTTGTCATTACATCGACGGCTGATTATATAGTCATTAATCAAATAATGGAAAAACTGAAAGATGCCGCAACCAAAAGCGGTTTATTTTTATTTGTCGACTCTGATTTAAAATTTGAAAAACCAGAACTTGAAATCAATATCGATCGCGATAAAGCAGCTGTCATGGGCATTAAAATGAATGAAATCGGCAGCGCTCTTGCAACGCTTCTTGGTGGAAATTACATTAATCGCTTTAATCAAGAAGGCGAAAGCTACGAAGTTATTCCACAAGTTCCGCGTCGCTTCCGACTAAATCCTGACAACATTAATAATATTTATATCCCTACTACCAATGATAATAATTTAGTGCCTTTATCTAGCGTAGTCAGTTTTAACATGAATGTTACGCCTGATACATTGAACCAATTCCAGCAATTAAATGCAGCCACACTTCAGGGCATGATGATGCCAGGAAAATCTATTACGCAAGGGTTATCTTTCCTCCGCCAGAAAGCGAAAGAAATATTTCCAATTGGTGTTGCTTATGATTATGCAGGACAATCACGTCAAGTGATGAAAGAAGGTTACAGCATGGCGTATACGTTTTTCTTTGCCTTGCTGATTATTTATTTAGTGTTAGCCGCACAATTTGAAAGTTTTCGCGATCCATTTATTGTATTGATTAGCGTTCCCATGTCTATTGCTGGCGCGCTAATTCCATTGAACTTAGGGTTTGCTACTTTAAATATTTATACAGGTATTGGCTTGGTCACTTTGATTGGCTTGATCAGCAAACATGGCATTCTGATTGTAGATTTTGCCAATAAAATCCAAGAACAAGAAGGCTTATCGATTTCAAACGCCGTTGTTAAAGCAGCAACCATGCGTTTACGCCCTATATTGATGACGACAGCCGCAATGATATTGGGTGTTGTACCGTTGATTTTAGCCTCAGGCGCTGGGGCAAAAAGTCGGTTTGATATTGGTTTAGTCATTGCATCGGGTATGTTAATCGGGACTTGCTTTACTTTATTTGTTGTGCCAACAATGTATACATTTTTTGCTAAGAACCATTCTATAAAAACTGAATAAGCGTTAGCATAAGTACGAGGACTTTTATATTGCATTTTTAAAATGTAATCTCACTTAATTAAGACTAAGGGAATAATCACATGTTTAGGAATTTTTATAATTATTTAACCAAAAATACACAATCTTTAAAGATCGAAACCAAAAAAAATGACAGTGGTAGTGGTAGTGATAATGAATATGTACAGATCTCGCCTACTTCTGTCTCGCCGAAAAATACTTCGGGGAGTACTGGCAGTGTTATTATAACAATTACTCCCAGCCCAAAAAAATCCACCGAAAATTTGAACGAAAGCCCGAACGTAACAACAGAAGAAAAAGCCAGTACACCTCGGAATTTTCCCAATAATGTCTGCCTATTTATACAGCCAGAGGCAGCTAAATTCAATCAGGCTGCGAATGACACATCACAGACAACAGATGACGACTTAACTTCCCAACAAAAAATGGCGTTATTTACTAAGATAAAAGAATTACGCAAACAATTGCGTCCTTTTGAAGTTGAAATTTCTAACCTTCGCAAACAATTAGAACTGGGTTACAAAATATTAGAGGCATCACATGTGCCTATTCCAAAATTATCTGAATGTATTTTGCTAGATGATCAGCATGCCAAGAATTTATCTCTCATTGCAACACAGCGTAACCGATTACAGGCTTATCAGGCAAAATTACCGCAAGAAATTACTTTATTAGGATTTTGTTTGCTGATGACCACACTTGGTTATATTGGCAATAGAGGACCTGAAATAGGAACATCCTCAGTAGTTGCGACAATAATGGCAATAATTGCTGTGACTTATTCTAAAAATGCGGTAAGCATTTACAAAGATAATTTGGATATTTTAGAAGAAAATCTTATTTTACTGCGTGAAACAAATAGCAATAAATCACGTACTAATATGCATATGAGCATGCTTAATGATGAAGTGCGGTTATTAAATGGTGAGGTGTTGGGCTCGGATAGTGAGCAACGACGAAATACATTTTAATGCGATTGGGCTTTAGTTAGGCTTTTTTCTGCTTGCCCCTTCTCCCGCTGTTGCATACGTATTTTTGCTTTTATTCCCTCTCCCCTTGTGGGAGAGGGCTAGGGTGAGGGGTGCTTTTAAGCCAAAAACACCCCTCACCCGCCGCTTCGCGTCGACCTCTCCCACAAGGGGAGAGGTCAAAAGCTATTTACTGCACAATTCCATCCAACAATGATCTCACCCCAGAAACCGCCATAATCGACAACAACTGCTGAGGCACATGCTGAAAACGAATTGATTTATTTTTTTGACGCGCGTATTTAAACCATTCCAGCATTAATGCTAATCCTGCACTATTGCTAGAACTAACAGCAGAGAAATCAAAATGCAACGCACGTTGCTGCTGCGCTAACAACGGCAAGCTTTCATTCCACAATGCAACAACACTGGCAAAATTTAAGTCCCCAGAAACGACAATAGCATCTTGCTGCTGTTTAATCGTTGCAATGGTCATTATTCTCCGCCCTGTGTGTTGTGTGATGCTAATTGCTTCAGCAAATCATCCATATTACCTTGCGACAACTGATCTGCAAATTGCGAACGGAAACTTTCTAGCATACTCACACCTTCCACGTTTAAGTCATATAGTCTCCAGTCGGAGCCTTTTAAAATTAAACGGTAATTGACAGAAATTGGCGGACCATCAGGACGCTCAATCGCACTATCCACCTGTACAGTGGTTTTATTTTGGTATCCACCACGAACAGGATAAAACTTCACAGTTTGATCTTGATAATTTGCTAGTGCAGATGCGTATGTGTGCACTAACAAGGTTGTAAATTCACTTTGGAATTGCTTGTGCTGCGAAGCAGTCGCATTATTCCAAATTTGTGGCGGCAACACTCTTTTTGACATCTCAGCAATATCGGCGTGTGGCACAATAATGCGATTAGCCAATGAATAAACTAATTGCGGATTGTCTTTTAATGAAGTCTTATTCTCTTTTAATTTTGCAATTAATTGATCGGCAATGCTACTCAACTCGTTGACAGGATCTGATGCTGCCATAATAGATTGCATGCCTAACAAGGCACAAATCAACACCGCGATAACACGAAAAGAAACATACTGCTGGATTTTATTCATGCTTAGCTCCCACCTTATTAGTTGCATCTGTTGTTGTCGTGGTAGTGGTTGCTGCTGGCGTGGCACCACTATTTCCTAATTTATAAATCAACTGACCAATGAGTTTTTCTAGGATCATCGCTGAATGCGTATCTTGAATATTACTGCCCTGCTTTAAATACGTTTGGCTATACATGGGAGTAATCGCCACATAATTATCACCCAATAATCCTGCTGTCAAAATTGTAATAGACGAATCATCTGGGATAGCATCGAATTTTTTATCGATATTGAGCGTGACGACTGCTTTAAATGAAGTCGGATCTAAACTAATAGATGAAATTTCTCCAATTAATACACCGCCCATTTTTACCGGGGAGCGCACTTTTAATTGGCCGATATCATCAAATTGCGCCGTGACAACATAACCTGCCGGTTTAAAAAAGCTGGTTAGGCCACTGACTTTAAATGCTAAAACTAACAAAGCACCGATTGCTGCTAATAAAAATAATCCGACAAATGTGTCAATTGTCCGCTGAGATAACATTACCATCCCCCTATCATCATGGCGGTTAATACAAAGTCCAAACCCAAAATAGCTAATGAAGAATATACCACAGTCCGCGTGGTTGCTCCGGCAATGCCTGCTGAGGTTGGCGCAGTTTCATAACCTTGGTAAACAGAAATCCAAATAACGACTAAACCAAACACTACACTCTTAATAATGCCATTCATCACATCTGAATGGAAATCTACCGAAGATTGCATGTTTGACCAAAATGCACCGGCATCCAAGCCTAACCATTTCACGCCGACTAGATAGGCGCCATAAATTGCAACCAAATTAAAAATAATGGTTAACAAGGGCATTGAAATGAACCCGCCCCATAAACGTGGCGATATAACACGCTGAAGCGGATCAACTGCCATCATTTCCATACTGGATAGTTGATCAGTTGCTTTCATTAAGCCAATTTCAGCTGTAATGGCAGACCCTGCGCGTCCAGCAAATAATAATGCTGTGACGACAGGACCTAGCTCTCGCGTGACACTTAGCGCAACTAACGGACCTAACTGTTGTGCTGCACCAAATTTTACGAGTGTGTGGTAGCCTTGCAACGCCACAACCATACCAATAAACACACCTGAAACAATGATAATAAGCAGTGACAATACACCTTCGGCGTAAACTTGCTGCATTACCAACGGAAACCCTTTACGAACATCTGGCAATCGAAATACAACACGAAATAATAATGTACCCGCTTTGCCTAATTCCTGCAGGGTATCAATACCAAAACGGCCTAATGCCGTGATACTGTTTATAATGCAGGTTATCATGAGATCGCTCCTTCCAGCAGATCATGGTCTAAACTATTTGCCGGATAATGAAATGGTACCGGACCATCTGGCAACCCTTCTAAGAATTGTTTTAATTGTCCTGTATTTTCACCGCGGATGGCTTCAGGCGTGCCTTGACCAATCACTTTGCCGTTAGCAATGACATAGACATAATCGGCAATATCAAGCGTCTCTGCTACATCGTGTGAGACGATAATGCTGGTTAAGCCTAAGGCATCATTCAACGTTCGGATTAATTTAACCAATACGCCCATTGAAATGGGATCCTGGCCAGAAAAGGGCTCATCATACATAATCAACTGCGGATCTAATGCGATAGCACGTGCAAGTGCAACTCGTCTTGCCATACCGCCTGATAGTTCGCTTGGCATCAAGAGATGCGCACCACGCAAACCTACCATTTCTAATCGGGTCAGTACTAAAGTCTGAATCATGGCATCAGAAAGCTTGGTATGTTCTCGCAAAGGAAACGCGACATTCTCAAACACATTAAGATGGGTAAATAACCCGCCGGTTTGAAATAACATGCCCATTTGTTTACGTAATTGATATAACGCATGGCGGGATAAAAGATGGATGTTTTCACCCGCCACTAAGATTTGACCTTGGGATGGCTGTAGTTGCGCGCCGATCAAACGCAGTAATGTGGTCTTGCCTGTACCGCTTGGACCCATAATGGCAGTCACTTTGCCACGCGGAATCATAATATCCACCCCTTGAAAGATTGGGCGGTTATTACGCAGGAAATGTAGGTTATTAATCTCGACTAAGTTATTCATTCAAAAGCTTATTTGATTTGAGATCCATAACAGTATCTATCCTGATTTGTAGAAAGGATATGATAATATACTCTGGCAATAGAGAACAACTTAATAAAAATTTTTCCTTCTGGGCCAAACCCAGGTAAAATAGCTTCTTTTTAAACCGCCTTATTAAACCAATTACTTAAACCGACTCAAGGTAGAATCATGCAAGACATTGAAAAATTCTGTGAACTTGGCCGCGCTGTTATCGAAACAGAAGCGCAAGCGATTAGCGCTCTTGCGAGCCGAATTGATCACAAGTTTGCGAAAGCTTGCGAATACCTGCTCGCCTGCGAAGGACGCATTATCGTCATGGGCATGGGAAAATCTGGACACATCGGCAAAAAGATTGCCGCGACATTTGCAAGCACGGGTAGCCCTGCTTTCTTTGTTCATCCAGGCGAGGCCAAGCATGGTGATTTTGGTATGATCACCAATAAAGATGTTATTTTGGCCTTATCAAACTCAGGCGAAACCGAAGAAATTTTATGTATTCTGCCTTTCATTAAGCGCTTAGATATTCCCTTTATTAGCATTACAGGCAAACCCAACTCCACTCTCGCGCAATCCGCCAATATCAATTTAGATATCAGTGTTGAAAAAGAAGCTTGCCCATTAGGACTTGCTCCTACCGCCAGCACAACGACAACATTGGTGATGGGTGATGCTTTAGCTATTTCACTTTTACAAAAGCGGGGATTTACAGCAGAAGATTTTGCTCTTTCACATCCGGGTGGCACGTTAGGCCGACGTTTACTTTTAAAAGTGAACGAAATTATGCATACAGGCGATGCTATTCCTAAAGTCGACTTTAATGCTTTACTGAAAACAGCTTTGATGGAAATTACACAAAAAAAACTCGGTATGACAACCGTTATCGACAGTGTTGGTCAGTTAACCGGTATTTTTACGGATGGTGATGTACGCCGTGCATTTGATAATAATGCCGATGTACATCTCACTACTATCCAGCAAATCATGACGAAAAATCCTAAAGTGATTCGTCCCAGCATTTTAGCAGCGGAAGCATTACACATCATGGAAGCGCACAAAATTACGGCGCTCATTGTTACCAATGAAGAAAATAATCCTATTGGCGTGATACATCTACATGATTTATTGCGCGCTGGAGTGATGTAATGCAAAACATTCTTGAAAAAGCAAAAAAAATTCGCCTCGTTATTTTTGATGTGGATGGCGTTCTGTCTGATGGGTCGCTAATTTATGGTCCTAATCAAACAGAATCGAAAGCATTTCATGTGCATGATGGTATGGGGATGCGTTTACTGCTTAAGAGCGGCATTCAAGTTGGTATAATTACAGCTCGCAAATCAGAAGTTGTTGCAAGGCGTATGCAAGACTTAGAAGTTATACATGTGTATCAAGGTTACTCCGATAAAGTGCTTGCTTATGATGATCTTAAACAAAAATTACAACTAGACGATGTTCAAATTGCTTATGTGGGTGATGATCTACCTGACTTACCTTTGTTACGACGTGTAGGACTGGCTTGCACTGTGCATAATGCGCCTGCAGTGATTCAACAACATGTCAGCTATGTCACAAAAGCCAAAGGCGGAAAAGGTGCTGCACGCGAAGTTTGTGAGTTAATTCTCAATGCCAATGGTGGCTATGAAACAGCAATTCAAACTTACTTAGACAGGTAATTTGATTTTGGTGACTTCAAAAAATATATCAATAAGCTTGTTACTTCTTTTGGCAACAGGCCTAAGCATTTGGTCTATTCTGGTTTCTACTGCTGTACCAACAACGCATGAGTTAACAAATCCCAAAGAAGCCGATTCATTTATGCAAGATGTGGTTGCCACTGTGCTAAATAGCGATGGCGCGCCCACAATGAAATTGATTACCCCCAAGATGATTCACTATCCAGAAAATAATACAACGCGCATTTTTACACCTCGCGTCACTTTATTTCGCAAGTCACCGAAACCTTGGTATGTGGATGCAGATTATGCGACAGCCTCACATGGCATTGATGAAATTCTCTTTTGGAGCAACGTGAACATTCATCATCCGGCTGATGAAGAAAACCCGAATACCACTTTACAGACAGACACATTAAAAGTATTTCCTGCCGCACAAGTAGCGACTACTGACAAACCGGTGACATTTATCCAACCTGATACCATTGTACATGGCATTGGAATGCTAGCTAATTTAGATGCTGGTACAATTAAATTGCTCTCACAAGCGAATGGTGAATATGCTCCGACTTCATAACAGTACTTTAGCTTTGCTGTTTTTATCTTATTGTGCACTTGCACTTCCAACAGACAGTGCTGAGCGTATGCATATTGTTGCAGACTCGACATTATTTAATTATAAAACAGGATTAAATATTTACGAAGGCCACGTCAAAATAGACCAAGGCGAAACGCATCTAACCGCTGATCGTGTGACAACACAAAATGATAGCCGACACAAAATGGAAGAAGCAATTGCTTATGGCGATGCAGAAAAACCCGCACACTATTCTACAATTCCAAAAGCCGGTGACCCACCTTTTCATGCTGATGCAAAAATTATTCGTTTTTATCCACCTAAGTCAATTGTTATTCTTGAAGGGGATGTTTCTGTCAAGCAAAATAATAATAGCTTCCATGGACCACTTATCGTCTATAATATCAAAGATCAAACGGTTTCAACGCCAGCGACAAAACAAGGCCAAGCCACTATTGTTATTGAACCCAAGCAGACATCATGAATACTTTATACGCAAGCGAATTAAGCAAACAATATAAGTCTCGCCCTGTTGTTCGCAACGTGTCGCTACACGTTAAACGCGGCGAAATTGTAGGTTTACTCGGCCCAAACGGCGCTGGCAAAACAACGTCGTTTTATATGATTGTGGGATTGATTGCATGCGATGGCGGAAAAATTCTTTTCGACGATCAAGATATTACAATGCTACCAGTACATGCGCGCGCGCATCTTGGCATTAGTTATTTACCGCAAGAGGCATCTATTTTTCGCAAACTCAGCGTAGAAGATAACATCAAAGCTATTCTAGAATTACGCAAAGATTTAAATAATACTGAACGCGAAGCACTCTTAGATCAACTTCTAGAAGAATTTCATATCACTCACATTCGCCACAGCATTGGCATGAGCTTATCCGGTGGCGAAAGACGTCGCGTCGAAATTGCACGTGCCCTTGCGATTGAACCTAAATTTATTTTATTAGATGAACCGTTTGCGGGCATCGATCCTATTTCAGTTTTAGATGTTAAAAAAATTATTACGCATTTACGTACACGCGGCATCGGCGTATTGATCACAGATCATAACGTACGTGAAACGCTTGATATCTGTGAACGCGCCTACATTGTGAATCAAGGCGAAATTATTTGTGAAGGCACACCACAAACTATTCTTAACAATAAACAAGTGAGAACAGTTTACCTCGGTGAGGATTTTAATTTATAATTTTTATATTAAGAAAGGAGATTCAAATGCAGATCAACTTTACCGGCCGCAATATTGAAATTACGCCTGCGTTAAAAGCATTTACGCAAGAAAAAATGGAACGTCTCGACAATCGTCATAGCAATATTGCTAACTTAAATGTGACATTTCACATTGAACATATGACACATATTGCTGAAGCGAATGTACACGCAAATGGTCTAGATATTCACGCTACCGCTAAATCAGATGATATGTATACCGCCATTGATATGCTAGTTGATAAATTGATTGCGCAGATTACAAAACACAAAGAAAAACTTATCGACAATCATCGTTAATCCCTATGTTAAATCAACCTATTACTATTATAAACAAGCTTGGCTTGCACACACGTGCCGCTGCCAAGCTTGTGGCAACCGCGGCTAAATTTGAGAGTAAAATTGAGCTGAAACGCAATGATCATATTATTAATGTGAAAAGCATTATGGGCGTTATTACGTTAGGCGCGACTAAAGGTACTGTGCTAGATCTTATGATTTCTGGGGCTGATGAATTAGAGGCGTGTGAAGCGATTGTTGGGCTGGTTAATAATCGGTTTGGGGAGGCGGAATAAATATAGCCCCTTCCCGCTACGTTTTTTGCGATGTCCGGAGCGCGATCACTACTATTAAGTTCCAACCTTGTCATCCCGCGCATGCTTTTAGCGCGGGACCCAGTGACTTTTGCCTATGTACTAAAACACTTTATCTCTATAAGGCGCTGGGTCCCGTGCTAGAAGCATGCACGGGATGACAGAGTGTGTGCATGCACGGGATGATAGCAATGTGAATTGTCAACAGACCCTACGAATAACAAAAGATTTATTATCACTCCCCCGCCACCGTCATCTCTTCCAACAAAATCGAACCCGTTTGAATATTCCCACGCTTATCAACATCATTACCCACTTCAACTAAATTCGCATACATGTCTTGCAACTTACCCGCAATAGTAATTTCAGACACAGGATATTGAATCTCACCATTCTCAATCCAAAATCCACTAACACCACGTGAATAATCGCCTGTTACCAGATTGACACCATTACCCATCATCTCTGTCACCAACAAACCTTTACCCATTTTTTTAAGTAATGCTGGTAAATCTTTATCGCCAGTATTAATAAATAAATTATGCACGCCGCCTGCATTACCCGTCGTTTCTAAACCTAATTTTCTGGCGGAATACACACTCAGCGAATAACTATTGAGAACACCATCTTTAATAAATACATTAGGACGCGTTGCTACACCATCATCATCAAAAGGAGAACTGCCCAAGCTTTTCGCCAAGTAAGGCCGCTCATCCATTTGGATATGCGCTGGAAACACACGTTTGCCAAGATGATCTAATAAAAATGAAGACTTACGATATAAACTTCCACCTTGGATCGCTGAAACAAAATGGCCTAATAATCCACGCGCTTCTTCTGCTGCAAAAATCACAGGCATGCGGCCTGTTGGCAATCGTTTTCCACCCAAACGCTGAACGGTACGGGTTGCTGCAGCTTCGGCGACTTTTGTAATGGAATCTAGCGAATTTGCATCACACGCAACGGTATAACTATAATCACGCTGCATATCATCGCCTTTCTTCGCAATTAATACACAACTAATCTCATGCCGTGTCACAGGACAGGAGCCAATAAAACCTAAGCTATTACCATGTGCATGCACAACTTCAATGGTCGCAACTGAAACACCTTCAGAGTTAGTAATTCGTTTATCTTTTGCAAGAGCAATGGCTTCACATTCAAGACCCAACTCAATTGCCTGAGTGACAGATAGATCCCAAGGATAAAATAAATCGGTCGGAGGATAGTTAAAAGCCAGTTGGCTTATGTCAGCTAACCCCGAATATTCATCTTCGTCTGTAAAGCGGGCAATATTGCAAGCCGCCTGTACTGCAGAACGAATCGCGACAGGCCTGACATCAGAAAGACTGGCGGAACCTGATCGCTTGCCAAAGTACACGGTAATGTCAATCACCTTGTCTTGGTTGTATTCTACCGTTTCTACGTCACCCATACGCACCATGACGGTGAAGCCTTTGTTAACGGCTACATCAACTTCTGCACTGGTTGCTCCTTGGTTTGCTGCTTCTTGCAACACGTCCGCCACCAGTTGTCGCAATCTGGCTTCGGTAAAAACATCCACTTGTGCGATTTCAGACATAGATTAGATTTCTCTCTTAAAATTCCGTATTGATCGCAAAGATTTTATAGTATATAGACCAAATAAAGCTAATGAAACTTGCATGAAACACCGTAATGGTGAAGAATAGTTAGGCTTTGGAAAACTTCAACCTACACGGAGAAATATCATGCGAAGATTGATCACGTTATTAGCAGCTGCTACTTTGACTATTACCCCATTTGCTTTTGCCGCCGATCAGAAAGCAGGCAATCCGAATGATGTATTGCAACAAATTCCAACACATCAAACTGATACAAACGAAGGCATAACCGTTGCTGATTCTGGCAAGGCAGCAGAACCTATCTCAGCTAATGATAATGCTGCAGTAACGCCTGTAAAAAAGAAGCATCATGCTAAACACCATCATGTAAAAAAACATCATGCAAAGAAACATCATGTTTGTAAAAAAAACTGTAAGCCAAAGCCTAAAAAAACGGCTTCCACTAACGAAACTGATACAACAGCTGTACCAGAACAAACATCATAAAAATCATAAAGAGAAAATAGATTATGCAGGAACCAGATGACCTTGACCCGCGCGACAGTAAAACTCAGCGCAAAAAGCAAATGCTGGCCCTGCAAAAAATAGGTGAAATCTTGGTGGAGTTACCTGCAGCACAACTCGCCAAGATTCCATTAGAATTCCCCCTTTCTGATGCCATCCAAACTGCGCGCACGCTCAAAAGCCATGAAGGCAAACGCCGACAATTGCAATATATTGGTAAGTTAATGCGTCATGTCGACACTGAGGCGATTGAGAATGCATTGGAAGCAGTACAATCTAAAAATCAACTCGGCAAAGCCAAGTTTCATCAAGTGGAACGTTGGCGCGATAAATTAATCGCTGAAGGTGATGCATTATTACAGGATTTTTTACAAAAATTCCCCAGTGCGGATAGTCAGCACTTACGTCAGCTAGTTCGTAATGCGCAAACAACAAATCAGGCAACGCCTGCGGCTGGGGCGGAGACGGCGTTGTTTCGTTATTTGAGAGATGTGATTGAGAAGCAGTAAGAATTGCCTAGGTTAATTATTTGCTTGTTGTGCTTCGCAGTAACTTCACTGTCATTAAGTTAACAATCTCCATTAAGTTAAGTTAAGTTAAGTTAAGTTAAGTTAACAACCTCTGTCATCCCGCGCATGCTTCTAGCGCGGGACCCAGTGACTTTTGTGCTTCTAGAATACTTTCGTAGCTATATTAAGGCGCTGGGTCCCGCGCTAGAAGCGTGCGCGGGATGACAAAGGTGGTTGTTAACTGAATAGCGATGAAAACTACTCCTTCGCCGTCCCCCCAACAGTCAACGCATCTATCCGCAACGTCGGCTGACCAACACCCACAGGAACGCTCTGTCCATCTTTACCACAAACACCAATCCCTGAATCCAACTTCAAATCATTTCCAACCATCGATACTCTATTCAACACATCCGGACCATTACCAATCAGAGTCGCGCCTTTAACAGGAACCGTAATCTTACCGTTCTCAATCAAGTACGCCTCACTAGCAGAAAATACAAACTTACCAGAAGTAATATCAACTTGCCCACCACCAAAGTTAACCGCATAAATACCTTTTTTAACCGAGGCAATAATTTCTTCCGGTGTTGACTCACCTGGCAACATGTAAGTATTTGTCATACGCGGCATAGGAATGTGCGCATAAGATTCACGTCGTCCATTGCCTGTGGATTCCACACCCATAAGACGCGCATTTTTTTTATCTTGCATGTAGTTTCGCAAAATACCTTTTTCGATTAATACCGTGCAGCGAGTTGGAACACCCTCATCATCTATGTTCAAAGATCCACGACGATTAGGTAAAGTGCCATCGTCAACGATCGTACACAATGGGCTTGCAACCTGCTCACCCATTCTACCGCTATATAACGATGAGCCTTTACGGTTGAAATCACCTTCTAATCCATGACCCACAGCTTCATGCAATAACACACCCGGCCAACCTGGACCCAATACCACTGGCATCGTTCCTGCCGGCGCATCCACTGCTTCTAAGTTGACAAGCGCTTGGCGTACCGCTTCACGTGCATAAGACAATGCCTGATCGTTATCCAATAACTGACGATAATCAAATCGACCACCACCGCCAGAATAACCATGCTCACGTCGACCATTTTGCTCGACAATAACGCTGATATTCATTCGTACCAGTGGACGCACATCGGCCGCAAGGTGCCCATCGCTCGCCATTACCATGATGGTTTCGTATTCCGCAGCCAAACTCACATTCACTTGAATCACACGAGGATCTTGCTGACGGGTATAGGCATCAACACGCTGCAATAATGCGACTTTATCATGCTCACTTAATGAAATTAGCGGATTAATTGGCAGATAAAGCTCATGTCCCGCCGCCCATTTCCAAGCTTGTACTGATTGTTCACCGCCTTGCTTGGTAATACTACGCGCCGCTTGCGCCGCTTTTTCCAGTGCTGGCATCATAATATCGTCGGAATATGCAAAACCGGTTTTTTCACCACTCATCGCGCGCACACCCACACCGCGATCAATATTGTAACTACCACCTTTAATGATACCGTCTTCTAATACCCAGGATTCTGAATAAGTCGACTGAAAGTAGAGATCGGCATTATCAATATTATTTCCAAGAATGGAACTTAAAACATGCTGTAATTGTTTCTCTGTTAATCCCGCTGGATCGAGCAAATCTTGACGCGCTATCTCAAGAAAATTATTCATATTTTTCGCCTCTACTGTCCATAAAAAACCGCCCTTGCTAAACTAAACCAATTCGATAGAATAAGGGCATGGAGTTAATCTAATCGTTTTTTACGCAAAGGAATGCTGCAATGAGAACATTATACCTGCTTGCTATAATTTATATAGCCTTGATTCTTCCTCTTGCTGGCTGCACAACCACAACGCAACCGGTTACAAGCAACAATACGACAGTTTACAAACAACACGCGAATAAAGATCCGGTAAATATCAATTTTCTTAACGCTGAAGCGCCTACGCGTCCTTACAAAATACTAGGTAAAACGATTGTGTCTAAGTACAATCTTGTCGGGATTAAAAGACAAGAAGCAACCATTCGTGATCTTATGCGCCAGCAAGCAGCGTCTCTAGGTGGGGATGCGCTTATTAACGTCAAACACAATGATCAATGGATAAGAGCCACTGTCATCGCCTACAAGAAAATTTTAGTTTAGATGGATATACAAGGACAACTAAAAGACATCGCTTTATTTAATACTTGCTCAGCAGATCAACTGCGGAGTATTGGATATGCCTCGACTGTTAAATCTTATCCCCAAGGCGAAGTTATTATTGAAGAAGGTAGCCTGGCGGATGCGCTCTACATTATTGTTAATGGTTCAGTACAAGTTTTCACAAAAGATCGCGACAACTACACTATCATTCTAGCAAGACTCGATGAAGGGAATTACTTTGGCGAAAAAGCCTACCTCAATAATTTAATACGCACTGCTAATGTCAAAGCGCTGACAGACGTTAAATTGATCGAGATTAGTTATGATATTTTAGATCCTCTTTTTAAACATTCCGATAAACTTCGCCGCTTCCTGCAAAAAACATCGCTCGCAAGAAGCATATCTAATTTGCAATCACAATTACGCAGCGTTGACTCCTACGTTAAAAAAGAAATTATTGCTCGCTCAGAAAGAGCACTCATTAAAAATTACAAGAAAGGCGACATCATTTTTAAAAAAGGTGATCCCGCAAATTTTGTTTATTTTATTTCAACCGGTTCAGTTGCTTTAGCATTTGATGACAGTACAGCTGATGACGATTCATTACTTATTACTAAAAATCATCTTTTTGGTGAAGTGGGTGTATTACAAAAAAAACCGCGCGCGGCAAGTGCACGCGCACTTAGTAGCACAGCTGTTATTGCCATTCCAGGCGAAGATTTTTTAAACGTGATAAAACAAAACATTGGCCTACGATCCTTAGTAATGGCATTTAGCAATGTTTATACCCTTCCGAAACATAAAGCTATCGCTGAACAATTCATTGGTCGCTTCGAAGGCGCAGAAGCCATCTTCACCAAATACAAATTACATACCGGAAAAACAGCCACTTGTGCCAAAGTCGTTCAACAACCTCTGTTTACAATAAACGTTTCAAACGTTAAGCCAGATCAAGTTTTACAATTTAAACGCGGTGACTTAATTGAACGAGATATTATGCTAAAAGATAATATTATCGTTGGCATTGTCGCGTTTGGTGAATGGGAAGAATTAAATATATTGTGTGAAATGCTAATCGATGAAGTCAAATTACCCAATCTTTCTCCTGACACTTTCGTCAAGAGTGGAAATATTTTAGCGATTTCATCTAATTCTAATTACCATCAAGACGATATTGTATGCAATTGCATGTCATTGTCTTATCAAGATATCAAAGAAAAAATTCACTCGGGTTGTAATAACCTGACAGCCATTGCGAATCAGACAGGTGTAGGGACTGCTTGCGGAACATGCGAACATAAAGTGTTAGATATTCTAGGACAATCCACCTGGTATTCCGCAAAAATTCGCCCGCATCAAAAATTCGATGCTGACACCTGCTCTTATTTAATTACCCCAATCTATGGCGAATTCTCTACATTCCAAGCAGGACAATACGTTTCTGTCAAATTACAAATTGATGGTCTTTGGGTACAACGAACTTATACGATTACATCTGTTAGTACGAACAGCCAATCCTACGAAATTATTGTCAGACGTCATGCAGAAGGAATTTTCACACGTTGGCTTTTCAAACATACAAACGAATCATTATTCATCCAAGTGTCGCGTCCACGAGGAAAGTTTGTTTTAAATCATTCTTCTGAACGACCTATTTTGTGTCTAACAGAAGATGTTGGCATTGCCCCTATGATTGCTTTCATTCGCGACAATGCGAATAAAAATCCACCCAATCATTTTCATGTGGTAGATGTCATTGAGAATGCAGAAGTCACAATGATTATTCCAGATGATATCAAAGCTCTTATTGAACAAAAAAAATATGTCCATATTGAAGCTTGGCCAATCAGCACACGCGGTCACATCGTCGTTGAAAAATTAATTCAGCATGTCAAACCAGAATATATCTATATATGCGGCTCAGATAATTTTGGCGAAGAAATCAGGCATCAATTGGAACAATTAAATTTCAATCCTGAAAATGTCAAAGTCGAACGTTTTCTGCCTATCGGCTAACATTATTCTCTAGGGTTTGTTGACATTTGGTAGCTATGGATTTTATTGTTCTTAAAGCTGCAAATTTGTCATCCTGAGCGTAGCGAAGGATCTAGGTTACGGCAAGAAGATCCTTCGCTACGCTCAGGATGACAAATCTTTGAGTAATATCTATCAAATGCCAACAGACCCTCTCATTTATTACATTTTTTCACTATACAATGTGTAAACTAATGTGTGGAGGGACTTATCTATGCCAACGAATCTTGCAATCAATGATGATCTAATAAGAGAAGCGGTCAAAATTGGAAATCATTCAAGTAAAAAAGCGGCCGTAAATGCTGCACTAGAAGAATACATTCAACATCATAAGCAAATGAAAATTCTTGAGCTTTTTGGAAAAATTGCTATTGATCCCAAGTATAACTATAAAAAACAAAGACAAAAAAAATAAAGAATTTTTAAATGAAAGTGCTGGTGGATACTTGTATTTGGTCTTTAGCGTTAAGGCGCAAATCAGCTATCAATAATCCTGTTATTAGCCAATAAAGATATACCATTGAGCAGTCATGATTACGCATACGCCGCAGAATTATATAATGCCTATCGAACTATTAATATGACCGCTATTCTCTTGGCAAATCGGATATCGGCACTAACGCTTTTTCTTGCATCGATGCAATTAGCGCGGGTAAACCACCCTTAAGATGAATCTCATGATACGGATACGGTGGCTGTATTCCATGCTTCTCAAACGCTTCCCAAATCGCTAACAACACTTCTGAACGCAATCCCAGTCGTGATTTTACTTGACGCAAATTAATAAAATAACGCACTTCAAATTCAATGAGTGCATCGCTAAGTTCTTTTAACAAAACATCTGGCATAGGATCTGTTAACACATCTTTATGATTTGCCAGTACTTGCAACACAATTGCTTGCACATCATGGGGACTATCGTGACGATTAATTTTTAACGATACCACTGTACGAACCACATTATCTTTTGCTGTCCAATTGGTGAAAGATTTACTGAATATTTCTGCATTGGGAATTAAGACTTCCATGTGATCCCAAGTTCGAATGGTAACTGCACGACCACCAATATGCGTGACAATGCCCTCATAAGCTCCTACTGTCACCGTATCACCCACGCGCACTGGGCGTTCAATTAATAATAAAAATCCGCAGGCAAAATTATTTGCCAAATCTCGCAAGCCAAAACCAACGCCGATTGCAAAAGCACTGGCAACAAATGTTAGCGCTTTAAAATCAATTCCCAGTACACGTAAGCAAACAAAAGTACCAATTATAATAATCGTATATTGGCTAAAAATCGCAATGCTATTACGTAACCCTGTGTCTGTGGTACGAGATGAGAGAGCACGATAAAGAAATTCTCGACTCCAAGGTGCTGCCCAAAATAAAAATGAAATGATCATACTCACTTCTATAATACTTAACAGCGAAATTGACGTATTCAACATGTTAATCAAAGGATAATGTAAAAATTGATTTAAGTGTTCGACCACTGCGGATTGTTGATTCCAACCATATAGCGAAAATAAGACAACCCAGGCAGATAAAAATAATAGCAAACGTAATACTTTATCTAACGGCTTTAAAAATGCCTCAGTCCATAACCACCCATTCACAACATGACGAATCAAAAGTGTCGATAGAAACATCATAATATCAACTAACAAACCTCTTACAGCCAAATAGCCTACCAGTATCAAAATAAAAATACTTTCATACCAAGAAACAGTTAAGACTAAGTTAACAAATCCAAATAAGCCAATTGCTGAATTTACCAAGAACACTAATGGAATAAGCAACCCTAACAATCTAACCACTTTTTTAAGATATAAACGACGCTCATCAATGTGAGGCAAAATTAATCCTGGAACAACGTCCCATGATTTTAACAAGAACACAGATACCACTAATAAAAACAACAGAAATAAACGATTGAAAAAATCTTTGACTTCGTACAACACAGGCAGTTGCTGCATAAAGACAGCTGCAGCAGTAATGATACCACCAATCCAAAATGTCCATTTTAGATGATGATACAAGCGCACGTCATGCCCAGCATGATCGTGTGCCGTCTCAACCAAACAAATACGCGCCATGACAATAATTGTTTTGAAAAATAACCAGACAAGCGCTAAGTTAATAATAAACCCTGAGCTCTGCGATGGCATATGACAAAAGGATAACAGCGTAATCATATTGCCAACAACAATCACGCCTAGCAAATTACGTCGTAATAACTGAAGACACAACCAAGTTAAATTAATATGCCCCCATTCCTGCTCTGCCATGCCAACAGTGAGCCTAGTTAATAATTTATTTGTTAAGAAGAAAAAGAGAACGAGACTCATTTCCAATAAGATGATTAACAATCCGGAAAAATAAGTAATGTTATAAACTGCATTTATAACGGCGTGAACTAAACTCTTTCCCATTTGAATTGCAAGCGAGGGCACAAGCCACATCTCAGCACCCAAATCTAACCAAGCCTTTGCATTAAAACCTGGCATGCCTTGACGCGACGATAACTCATATTGCAATGCTTGATCTAACGTTCCATGAAATTGCGTTATTTTTTGATCTAATAACAATACGTTGTTAGCAACGGCCTGATACTCTCCTGTTAATTTCACCAGTCTTGCTAAATCGGCTTGCTCGCCGGCTTCACTTTCTTTGTCTTGCGATAAAAAAGTTTTGCGACGCTCTAGAATGGTTACACGCGTTTTTAATAATGATTTCAACCGCATTAATTGCTTTGTTAATATTTGAACTTGATCGCTTGCATTATTAAGCAGCGTAATTGAAGTACTATGCGAAATAGCTATTCTTAACTGCTTTAACTGATCTTGATAGCGGACAATTAACATTTGCAGATAAGTGAAATTTAAATTTTCATTGGCATAAAAAATATCGCGCTGCAAATTAGCGTACGCTTTTTTATCTTTTATTTTTGCCGATTCAACCTGATTTAGTTGGCTATAAAAGTTATTCAGTTGTTGCAACCAATAGCTTTGTTGTTGCTGAAAATCAACCTCGGACTGCGCTTGCCGTTCTTTCAATTGCATGATCGTACGTGATTTTAATAATGCATTAATACGAGCAAATTTTGTTTTTTGTAATTGCAAAATATTATTTGCAATATTTTGCAGGGTCTGCAAAAAGCTTGCGCGTGTTTTTTCTAGTTGGAATAGATTTTTTTGATAGCTTAATTCAGCTTTCAACCCGCTAATATTTAAGACTTCCACACGTGCAATTTTAACGCCAAAAATGCTGAACACATTCAGTTGATTTTCGATTTCTTCAATATCTTTTTCTTGGCGATTAATTGTTTGTTGCGCTTCCGATAATTCA
>Ga0207042_1043_pt2 | contig 21507 bp, 16 predicted proteins | sample Alteio_BWMinCont_70_FD_153310 | JGI IMG/M metagenome (GOLD analysis project Ga0207042, IMG submission 153310) | Enriched cells from forest soil in Barre Woods Harvard Forest LTER site, Petersham, Massachusetts, United States -... | ecosystem: Environmental > Terrestrial > Soil > Temperate forest >... | reverse complement strand
CGAGACCGGCATGGCCAATATTGTGATTTGGCCCGACATCGCAGAAAAATTTCGCCAAGAAGTGTTGCTTGCACAGATTGTAGCGATTCATGGCAAGATCGAAAAGAAAGATGGCGTCATCCATGTGATTGCCAGCCAAATTGCGGACATGTCGCATCAACTAAAAGCACTTGCAACGAATTCGCGGGACTTTCACTAAATATTATTGGTTAGAGCTATAACAGATTGTTGGTTATTGCGGGGCGAGGGCTGGGCATATGGCTGACCTACCGAACTTGGGGGATATCCGATCTTCTTGGAGCTCGCTGAGCGTCGAAGATCGCCAGCGTATTTTTGTTCGCCTCCCACGAAGCGAAGCAGAAGAATTATTCTTGCACTTAAGCCCAGCGGATAAAGTCGATCTTTTACAAGAGTTGCCGACGCTGGATAAGCGCTCATGGCTGCGTTTGCTACCGCCAGATGATGCTGCCGACGTAATTCAGGAGCTAGATGCAGTACATCGCACAGAAGCGCTTGGCCTTCTAGATGACCAGACCCGTCGAGAGGTGACTGCTCTTCTCGCCTATGCTGAAGATGAGGCAGGCGGGTTGATGAACTCGCGTTTTTTGCGTCTTCGGCCAGAAATTTCGGCAGACGAGGCCATTCGCTACCTGCGCGTGCAGGCAAAGGCTGCGGTTGACCCAATCTATTACGCGTATGTTCTCGATGTTGAGCAGCATTTGCTCGGGATTGTGTCGTTTCGCGAATTATTTCTTGCGCCCCCAGATAAAACTGTGGCGGAGGTGATGCGCCGCGATGTCATCAGCATCCCCGAGGAAATGGACCAGGAGGAGGTGAGTCGTCAGTTCTCATTGCATCACCTCATGGCTTTGCCTGTGTTAGACAAAAACAAGCACATGAAAGGTATCGTCACCGTCAACGATATTGTCGATGTGGTGGAAGAAGAGGCGACTGAAGACTTTCAAAAGCTCGGTGGTGTTATTGCCCTCGAAGCGCCCTACATGCAAATGAATTTGTGGCAGATGATTCAAAAGCGGGCAGGGTGGCTGACCATCTTGTTTGTAAGCGAAATGTTTACCGCGACTGCCATGGCTTATTACGAGACAGAAATTGCCCGCGCCGTGGTGTTAGCGCTATTCATACCTCTTATTATTAGTAGCGGCGGTAACTCAGGTTCGCAGGCGTCAAGCCTCATCATCCGCGCACTGGCGCTCAAAGAGGCGCGCTTGCGGGATTGGTGGCGCGTGCTCGGAAAGGAAATCGCGTCGGGGTTTATTTTGGGTGCCATCTTGGGCTCCATTGGTTTTACCCGCATTATGTTGTGGCCGACCAGAGATATTGTGTATGGCGAGCACTACTTTTTGGTTGCTATCACGGTTTCGGTAAGCTTGATCGGAGTCGTGCTTTGGGGTTCTATCATGGGTGCGATGCTACCATTTATGTTGCGCAGCATCCGGCTTGATCCTGCTACAGCGTCTGCGCCGCTTGTGGCGACGCTTGTCGATGTGACGGGGATTGCGATTTATTTCACGATTGCGAGCATTGTTCTAAGGGGAACGCTGCTTTAGAAACACCGCGTTATGCTCCCCCAAATAGGGCGCTCTTTGCATCTTTGGGCTAGCCAAATCTGCTGCCAATGGCCATATTGGGAGCGCAGTTTCTTCATCGCCAATATCGAGAGCAACCGTGCTTTGAAATGGCCCGGTCGTCAAGCAAACCGGATCAACACAAATATTGAGCGGATCAAAAATGGCTTGCCATTCAGCGTTGGTTTTTTGTGCAAATGCTTCAGCGATGCGACTCTGTACACCTGCACCCTCCTCGCCGGTAGAAAGGCCACAATTTGCCAAGTCTGGTAGTCCGAGCACCGCGATCAATTCATTCCAGAATTTCGGCTCGATCGCCGCCACGGCGTAGTGGCCATCTTTTGTCTCATAAATACTGTAACAGGGCACGTCCCCTTGCAAATAGTCTGTAGAGCCTGCTGCCCTGACCATCATCATCGCTGCGACGTTGTGAGACATAGAAATGTCGAGACATGTACCCATGCCCGACTTTTGCCGTGCCAACAACGCCGCTAAAATTTGCGCGACGGCGGGCCACGCACCACCACAAATATCACCGACTTGGATGGGCAACGGCACGGGGGTTCGCATCGCACCCAAGATGCCGGTGCGTGCGACGAAATTCAAGTCGTGACCAGCATGAGATGCTGCCGAGCCAGTTTGGCCGAATCCTGAGATGCTGCACACCACGACGTGGGGAAACTGCTCCAAAATTGTCTGCGGAGCGATTTTCAGCTTCGCCATTACACCGGGCCGAAAGTTCTCGACGACAACATCAGCTTTCGTGACCAGGTCGAGAAATTGCTGGTGCCCCGTATCGCTTTTTAAATCGATCGTCACCGACTTCTTGCCGCGGTTCAGCGCATGGAAAAGCTTGCCCATGCCATCGGGACAAAGCGGCGGCATGCTGCGCAAATAATCGCTACCGGCAGGGTCTTCAACCCGAATCACTTCGGCGCCAAGGTCCGACAACAGCAAAGTTGTTAACGGACCCGGGAGCAGACGAGAAAGATCGACGATACGAATACCCTCTAGCGGGCATGTATGTGACATCGTTTAAGATAGAAGCGATTGGAGTTTGAGTGCCAAAGACATGTCGCCTTTGACTTTGATCTTGCCTTGCATAAACGCCATCGTCGGATTCATCTTGCCTGTGGCAAGAGCGACCCAGTCCTCAGGCTTGTTGATGGTGATGGTACACTGCGGAGCGTCAGGCATGTCGCCTTGCGTCACCCAATCGGCTTTTTTCGTCAGGTCGACACACCACTTCTCGCCGTTTTCTCCGCCTATCTGGAACAGATAACTCGCGTTAATCTTCTGCGCTTTCTCTGGCGACAGACGCGCGCGCATTTGCTCAAACACTTCGGTTACGGATGACATGGAAAACCCCTTTGGTAAAAGTTCATCGTCGTGTCAATTTGATTTATTGTCAAGATCCAGGTTCAAATGGCAGCACCCGGTGTCATCACCAACTGTGGACATTTCTAGCAAAGGCTTCAACGCTAGCCTCAAGATATCAGCCTCGGCAGCCTTGCCTAGTATTTCAGGGACGCGGGCATTTAATGCTTCGCAGAAGTTCACACACTTTGACGCTCGAGAAATTTTGGCGAAGTCATTCAGCAACTGCTCGTCTAATAAATCGAGCTGAGGCCAAGTCTCATTTTCCAATTCCTGCGTATCGTCGTAGCCATCCACAAGTTCTTTTTTCCAACGCTCAAAGAGCTTTTGCTGCATGAGTTTGCCTGCATCGATCTGGGCCTGAACAAATGATTTGGCAAGAGCTCCGTCTATGCTTGCTTTTCTCGCATTGGTTGCGGCAGATTCTAGAATTTTCTTGTCACGATTCGGGTCTTCAACCGGCTTTTTTTGATCGTATTTGGCCTTAGCCTCGTCTTCGACTCGCTCGAATCTTTGCTTCATGTGCTCGAGCAGAGAGTCTACTGCTGCCAGCGCTTCTGTGGGCCTCGCGCTGCTACAGGCATGCGCAGGATCATCCGCGAAAGATCGGCCCGCTTGGAGAACCAATAAAATTACAAAGAACCCTGTTTTCTGTGTCGACATTGGAAGTCACCGTCGTGAACTGTATTTAATTTAACATGATTCGGACTGCTGTCAACAACTTCTTCGAAGTGTCGTGCATAAACCTAATGGCGTTGACACCAGCCCGGCTTTTGATAGTGTAGGCCAGGAAAAACGCCCGGCAAGGGAGATGGTGTCATGCCAAAGAGAATTGCAATCAATGGGTTTGGTCGTATTGGGCGCGCCTTGTTTCGCATCATTACCGAACGGCAACGTCAGGGTAAAAGCGACATGGTGGTGCATGCGATCAACGATCTTGGCGACGTCAAAGCAGCCGCCCATTTGCTCAAATATGACTCAGTGCATGGCCGGTTTGATGGAGATGTTCAGATTCAAGACCAAACCTTGGTTGTGGATGGCCATCCTATTCAGATGGTGCAGCAAAGAGATCCCGAGCAACTGCCATGGAAGGCGCTTGAAATCGATGTGGTCTTAGAGTCTACCGGCTTTTTCTTGAGTCGCGAGCTTGCTGCCAAACACCTGAAGGCTGGCGCCAAGAAAGTGCTGATCAGTGCACCCAGCAGCGGAACACCCGCAGATGCGACCATCTGTTTCGGTGTCAATCATCATGTATTTCGTCCTGAGATGACTGTGGTCTCCACTGCCTCTTGCACGACCAACTGCATTGTTCCAGTGGCCAAGGTTTTGAACGATTGTTTTGGCATTGAGAAAGCATCTGTCACGACGATCCATAGCTATACCAACGACCAGCCTGTGCTTGATGTGAGCCACAAGGATTTACGACGCTCACGGGCCGCGGGCCTATCGATGATCCCAACCACCACGGGTGCTGCCAAGGCTGTGGCTCTGGTGTTACCGGAGCTGGCTGGCAAATTCGATGGCATGGCCATTCGGGTACCTACACCCAACGTGAGTTTGATCGATTTTGTGGCACTCTTGAAAAAGAACACCACGACCGATGAGGTCAATGCTCGCCTGAAGGAAGCCGCTCAGGGTGTTTTCAAGGGTGTGATGGGCTACTCGGACGAACCACTCGTTTCGGTGGACTTGGTAGGAACAAACGAATCTTCTATAGTAGATGGTCTTTCGACCAAGGTGCTGGATGGAAACCTTGTCAAAGTATTGTCGTGGTATGACAACGAGTGGGGCTTTGGTAACCGAGCCGCCGATTTGCTCGAACTTTTGGCGCGGGCTTGTTAATGGCAATCGGCTGGGTAGATGATGCAGCGCTTGAGTGGGAGGGGAAGCGGGTTTTTTGTCGGGTGGATTTTAATGTTCCACTCACGGAGAATGGCCGCATTTTAGACGATTCTCGCATCGTCGCCGCGTTGCCAACCATTCGGTTCTTGCGGGAAAAGGGTGCTAAGATTGTGCTGGCCAGCCACCTGGGCCGGCCGAAGGGCAAGCCACGGCCGCAAATGTCTCTTGAGCCAGTGGCCGTACGCCTTCACGAACTAATTGACCAGGACATTGTCTTTGCCGAAGATTGTGTGGGCGATGGTGTGCGACGTTTGTCGATGGAACTGCCTGCTGGTGGCATCTTGATGCTTGAGAATCTGCGCTTTTACTCCGGCGAAGAAAAGAACGACGACAGTTTTGCCCGTCTGCTCGCGCAAACAGCAGATGCCTATGTGGATGACGCTTTTGGCGCAGCCCATCGGGCGCATGCGTCCATTGTCGGCGTGCCAGAGCACCTGCGTCAACACGCCGGCGGTATGTTGCTAAGGCAAGAAGTGGAGGCGCTGGATAGGCTTCGCAAAAACCCCAAACGACCCTATGTGGCGATATTGGGTGGCGCTAAGGTGAGCGATAAGATTAGCTTGATGGTGCAACTTTTGCAGCGCGTCGACAAAATCATCGTCGGTGGCGCTATGGCCAATACTTTTCTCAAGGCTAAGGGCGAGAATATTGGAGCGAGCCGCTTCGAAGAAGATAAACTCGCCACTGCTCATAATATCTTGCAGAAAGCGCACACGGCTGGCGTCGAAATCTTGCTGCCCATTGATCATGTTGTGACAACAGAGTTTGCTGCGAGTGCGCAAGGCCGTGTAGCGGAAAGTAATCAAATCGGCGAAAGTGAGATGTCACTGGACATCGGTCCTAAGACCCGGACGCTGTTTTGTGGTGCGCTGCCCAACGACGGCACGATTTTTTGGAACGGCCCGATGGGTGTATTTGAATGGGCGAATTTCTGCGCGGGTACGAACGCTGTGGCCGAGGCTGTTGCGGGGAGTCATGCGTTTACTGTCGCGGGTGGTGGCGACACGATTGCCGCTTTGAATGGGCTCAAACTTTTGAGCCACATTTCGCATGTATCCACGGGTGGTGGTGCGAGTTTGGACTTTTTGCAGGGCGCCAAGCTGCCTGGCCTTGCCGTTTTGGGGTATGAGGGCTAACCGATGCGAGCAAAGCGAATGCCGTTTATCTGTGGCAACTTCAAGCTTAATTTATACTTGAGTGAAGTGGAGCGAGAGACTCGGAGCGTTGCTTCTGGCATCGTCAATATGCGTGGCATGGAAGTTGCGATTGCGCCGGTCGCGACGACGCTTTTTATGGCTTGCCAGCGCGCCCAAGGGACGTCGCTAAAAGTTGCTGCACAAAATGTTTTCTATGAGGCCAAAGGTGCTTTCACGGGCGAGTGGTCGGTGCAGCACTTGCTCGAGCTAGGTTGCTCTTATGCCATTGTTGGCCATTCGGAGCGTCGACAGTATTTCTTCGAGTCTGATAGTTCGGTGGCTGCAAAAGTCAAAGCTTGTCTTGCGGGCGGGCTGGCCCCTATCGCTTGTGTCGGTGAGACATTGACGGAGCGGGAAGCAGGGCAGGTGAATGACGTTCTCACGCGACAACTCGAGGCAATTATTGTCAGCGTGACGCCAGAAAATCTCGCGCTGTTAGTCCTTGCCTATGAGCCCGTTTGGGCTATCGGTACCGGAGTCAATGCGAGCCCGGAGCAGGCGCAGGAAGTGCACGGATTTATCCGGGGCATGTTGCGTCAAAATTTTGGTGATGTGGCGGAGCAAGTGCGAATTTTATACGGTGGTTCCGTGAAACCAGAGAACACCTTCGAGCTTTTGCAAAATCCAGATATCGACGGTGCACTGGTGGGCGGAGCTTCTCTGCAAGCAGATTCTTTTTTGGCGATTATTGATGGTGCGCGGCGAGCGAAACGTGTTGAGTAAGTGATGGCAGATTTGTTGTTTGAAATTGGGACCGAGGAACTTCCGGCGTCTTTTATCGATCCGGCGCTGGCTTTTATGCAATCTGCAATCGTGGATGCTCTTGAGAAGGCGCGCATTCAGCATGGCGCTGTCGTTGTTGAAGGGACTCCAAGACGCCTTGTGCTGATGGTGCGCGATGTTGCCGAGCGTCAAACCGATCTCGAGACGGAAGTCACTGGCCCAAAAGCTGAGATTGCGTTTGATGCTTCGGGTAGTCTGACCAAAGTAGGCGAGGGGTTTGCGAAAAGCCGTGGCCTTACGCTAGCTGATTTGTTTCGCAAAGATACGCCGAAGGGCGCAGTGATTGCCGCGCGCGTGAAAGAGCATGGGCTTCGATCGGATGCAGTGCTCCCAGACATCTTGCTCGCGATGATGAAGAGTATCCCCTTTGCAAAAACGATGCGCTGGGAGAGTTCTGGGGTGCGTTTCGCGCGCCCTGTGCGTTGGGTTTTGGCGTTGCTCGGCTCCGATGTGTTGCGCTTTCAATTTGGCGACGTGCAAAGTGGCAATCAAACCTGCGGGCATCGGTTTTTAGCGCCTGAGTTTGTGACGGTAGATGGCATCGACGGTTATTTAGCGTGGCTCGAGAAGAGCTTCGTTATGCTTGCGCGAGCAAAGCGCCGCGAAACCATTGCGCGCGAGGCTGCGCAGGTTGCTCTGCGTGCGGGTGGGCAGCTTCGACAAGACGATGCACTGCTTGATATCGTGTGCAATTTGGTGGAATATCCGTGGCCCATACTGGGTCGCTTTGGCGAAGAATTTCTGCGCATACCCAAAGAGATTTTGATTAGCGAAATGCGCGAGCATCAAAAGTATTTTGCCGTCGAGGACAAAGCTGGAAATCTTCTGCCGGCTTTTGTGGTGGTGATGGGTACGATGTCTGCCGAGCAAGATGCCGTTGCGCGCGGTAACGCACGTGTGTTGCGCGCGCGCTTCGAGGACGGTGCCTTTTATTATCAAGACGATTTGAAAACACCGTTGGCTGCACGCGTACCTGCGCTGCAGAGAGTTCTGTTTCAGCGTGAGCTTGGGACGTTGTTTGACAAGACGGAACGAATTCGCGTGCTCTCGGCGATTTTGTGCAAAATGCTTGGGCTTGCCTGCGAGGTGGATCGGGCGGCGCAACTTTGTAAAGCAGATTTGGTCAGCGGTGTGGTCGGGGAGTTTACCCATCTGCAGGGCACCATGGGGCGCATTTATGCGTTGCACGACGGTGAGTCTGCGGTTGTTGCACGTGCTATTGAACAACATTACTGGCCACGCTTCTCCGGCGATCTGTTGCCCGAGGATGATGTGGGTGCTGTGGTCGGGCTTGCAGATCGTCTCGATACGCTAGTGGGCGTGATTGGCATTGGCAAAATGCCCAAGGGCACAGCCGACCCATTTGCTTTGCGTCGCGCGGCCATTGCGATATCGCGTATCCTGATCGAGCGCGGTTATCGGTTGTCGCTTACAGCGGCGGTCTCTGAAGCAGTGAAGCTGTTTGGCGCGAAGGTGAAATTGCCAGCGCAGGAAGTTGTATCTCAAGCGGTGACTTTTATTCAGACCCGGGCCAAGGGTTATATCAAAGCAGATGTGAGAGTCGTGGATGGTGCGGCGGCAATTGGCGCAGATGATTTGGTAGATTGGTCTGCGCGCATTGAAGCTCTCGCTTCGTTACAGAATAAAAACCCCGAGATTTTTGAACGTTTTGTGGCGACGTTAAAGCGTGCCGGTAATATTGTTGCTAAAGCACGTGTAGACGGGCTATTTAAGGATGGTGAATCTTTTCACCGGGAACTGTTTAAAGAAGGTGCTGAAAGAGACTTATTTGCTGCAATCATGCACCTGGAAAATCACACTTCGGATCAGCGCAAGTTAAGCAAAGCGCAGCTTGGTGAGCACTATGGGAAAGTGCTTTATCAAGTGGCGGAGATTAAGCCGCTGGTGGATCGGTTTTTCGACGATGTGATGGTGATGGTCGATGACATACAGCTTCGTCAGGCGCGTCTTGGGCTGTTGGCGGAGCTAGAGAAAGTGGCAAGGCAGTTGGCTGATTTTACGCGGATGTCACTGGATTAGGTAGTATCGCTCCACGAAAACGCTTGGCGAGTTGACAATTGACTCAGAGTAGCTCTGATAGGCCTCTTTCACCTTTGCGACAGTTATGCCGCCTGTTATCTCGGAGAACAATGCTGTGTCCCAAATTTGGGACGTATACTTGAAAAGTACATTTATTTTGTCATTGAGTCGCGCTGCAGGCATTTCAAAATTGGACGGCACCAAATTAAGTCCCATATTTTTGACCTGATCCAATCTTTGCACGAGACAGCTTGAAACGCCGTTACTAAAACAAGTAGCTTGTACCGCATAGGACATGTCTTCCCAGAGGTGGACTGAGTACGTCTTGCTAGCGAGCGCTGCGAGATTTTTTGCCACGTTAAAAAGGACTACATGATCCGGATGAGGAGGGTTCCCGATGGCCAAAGGGAAATAGACTTCGCCATTTGGTCGCAAATACGCGCTGATGATCTGCTGCACTGAGGTGGTCACGCTATCAATTACTTGCTGCGGCGGCGGATCAGCATAGGGCTGTTTTGGCAGTCGAAAAAGGAACTCTGGATAATTGAGCAGCTTATAGTATGCCCCCATTGCTTTGACAGCCAAAATGTCTTCGACGGATCTGTCCATGTAGTTTGAAAAGAGTCCCACATCAAATGGATCGAGTGGAGCGGCACCTTTTCCAAAGACAGTGATGACGAGTATTTTCTTTCCTTCTGCAGACTGCGTGATGATTTTCCCGCCCGCAGATAAGGGCGCATCGTCCATGTGTGGAGCAACGTAGATCTCGTCAATCGTGTTGAGTTGTAGGGGGTTTGGATTGTTCTCATAGGGCGGTGCTGTGTAGACCCGTCTGGGGTATGCACATAAGCTGAAATCAATTGGGATGTCGGTGCATGGGCCGCTGCATTGTTGCATGTCCGTATAGTTGGGAGTGACAACGTCGGTCGTTGCACAGTAAGGAAGACCTGCCCTTGCTAAACACTCTCCAGTCGAAAGAGAAAGGGACTGTGGAGTCCCCGTCGAAGTGCATGCGGCGATTATTAAAACGAACGGAAAGATTTGTTTTAGCCATGTTTTATGATTCATCATAGTAATATGCAGTAGAAATACTTGCTGCTGCAATTGTGGAGTAAAAAAATTTCATGATATGATGTGCCATTGGGGTGGCACCATGAAGTGTTTCTCGCTTTTTCTGTGCATGATATTTTTGACGCTAATAAGCTGCACTGCAGGAAATAAATCGCCGTCACAGGGGCCAGGACTCGCACTTGCTTCAATCTCTCCTTTCGTGAACACCTCTGACTTTTATTTAAACAATAAAGTATGGAACTGCTCAGGTGCTCCGCAGCAAATTGCCCCCCATGAAGCATTAGCAAACGGGCTCAGTGGTGCAGGCTGCGCATTTATAGCCTGTGCGACCTCTCATTACGATACAGACCAGGGCTGTCAAGAAAATGCCAACGGTCCAAATTCGGGCCTTACGCAAGGTGGCTATTCCACTTATTTTACGATCAACACCGAGACAAAAGTATGCACCATCGCGGGTTTCATCCCCTATCAATGCACTCTGGACGACAGTGGAAAGTTCACCTTCGGCTATCGGTCTGTGGTTCAGCTGGACTCATCGTCCGGCAAGGCTGTGAAAGATACGATGCCTGGCAAGGTTGCGAACGGCACAATACCCGCGGTTTCGCAGTATGAACAACCAGCGATGCGAGGGCTAAATATTTCTGGACTAGAATATGACGGCACTTATTTGGACGCCATGTTTCAGCAGCCGGACCTTCCTGATTTTAGATATTTTGCGTTTGAAGGCATGAACACAGTTCGTCTACCCATTCGCTGGGAGTTTATTGTGACGTCGCCAACCAGCTCGGTTACAAGCACGGATCCAATGAGCACAACGATCAACCAGATCTATATGTCAGCTGTTCACGACACGGTGCAAAAATATCTGAATCAAGGATTGTATGTGATTTTGGATTTGCACAATTACATGCGCTTTTGTCCGACCGGGCCCGACATTGGCCAAGGTAACGAGCCCACCAACGCTGGCCTGGCAGGGAACGGATGTACCATCGTTACAAAAGGTCAGCTCGCCTATATTTGGGGACTTTTGGCTAATCAGTTCTCAGATCTTGCAAGCGCGAATCCAACAACACTCATTTTCGAAGTGATGAATGAACCGTTTTCAGCGGATAGCCCTGCTAGCCAAGTATTGCTTGTGAAGGATGTATTTGATGATGAAGTCGCTGCTGTGCAAGCGATTCGGGCAAAAATTCCAAACAGTCCCATTTTTCTCAGTGGCGATTTTTATGATCCACTTCATGGCTGGACCAATATTAAACAGGGTCAACCCTTGGCGAATGGTGACCAATTTACGCGCGCTAATTTGGTCGCGGCGGGCATCACTGACCTCTCCAATATCGTGATAGATGTGCACCAGTATTTTAATCACATTCTGAGTACAAATACCTATTTCAGTGGCACAACACCTGATTGTCTGTCGGTTATAGCCTTCAAAGATCAGGTGCTGGCGGGTCTTCAGGCTTTTGCGGCGTGGGAAAGAGCGAATGGCATGAAAGTATTTTTGGGAGAATTTGGTGCATCACCGAGCGCTGAGTGCAAAGAAGTCGTGGGGTATCTGTTAGATTTTGTAAACTACAACGCTTATGATGGGAACAGTGGTTTTGTTGGCTGGACAGCGTGGCGCGCAAATCGACATGGAACTTTTTTTAATGCGCTGCAAAAGGAAGATAACACTGTCTATGGTGCGCCGCTCAGTGCGGGATTTGGTGTTGCACATGGGATTGTGCAAGGGCCAGGCAATGACATGATGAATTACTTCACGGGCAAGGGCTACCTCCGACCAGGAGCTATGCCGCTGCCATAAATCGTCGAGACCGGTGGCCATACTTAAAATGGCGCCAATTGACCGACAGGAATTATCAACACTTGCCCTAGCTGAAGGCCACTACAAAATGCGCTCGTGTTGGAGCTCCCATTTGCATTAGCCAACACGTCATAGCTAGGTAACGAAAAAAGTTGCTTGAGGTAATCACAAGTATCTCCAGCAGAGATAATCCAATTCCATGGGCTAGGCGCACCCGGAATTGTTAATGTTGTACCTGGTTGTAGATTGTTAAAATTCACATTGGGATTTGCGGCAATTAGAGTCGCGAGCGATATGCCGTTGTTCTGTGCAACTCGATAGCCAAAGTCCCCGGATACAGTTTTATAGGTTGTGGCAGGGATAGCGGCGGGGATATTGGTCGGTGTTCTATTGAGAGAAACAAAAATCCTTCTCGCCCAATAGTCAAGCGCATCGCTGCGATGTTGCCAACCATAAAAGCCGCCGAAGGAAGGATATTTAGCCTTGAGTGGGGCAATAATTTGTTGGGTGATCGTCGTTAAGTCGAGAAAGCCGGCCGTTTGCGGCGAGTTTGTAATCCCCTGTGTGTTGCAAGGATCCTTTCCTGGAGTCTCACCGGGCGCACATGGCGTCGGATAGCGCGTGCCTGCATCTGACTCGATGGGGTAACTCTGTGTGGGGCCGGTGATGGTTCCCGAACCAGGAATCCAAAGTCCTTGTCCAACAGGTTTGCCAGCCATCAACTTGATTGCAGGGATTCCAGCATAGCCATCAAATCCTGCGATGATTTTATCAATTTGCGCGATCAATGCCGTCGGATTATTCCATTGGAAATTATTGTAATATTGGATATTAAGCCACGTAATTTTGTCCCCCACGGCGCTCATCAACTGCATGTAGGGATTATACTTTTGCCCAACAGGGACATATGGATTTGATGGCGTCGCTGTATAGGTCTCGAGGTAGGGCGGTTGAGGCGTGTGAATTAGAACTTTGTTTGGCATCGGTGCGCTCTGCATGGCAGTAGAGATTGCAGTTGTTAGATTTGTGATAAATGGAATGCCATTATACTTGGTGGGGCCAAAGCTATCTGGCAGCAAAGCTGCAGAATCCTCGAATTCAATGTCGATGCCATCAATTCCCAAATCAGCAGCGATCGCGACAGTTTGCTGTGCCAATTTTGTTGTCTTGTCTGGCGTAGCCCAAACTGCATAATCTGCATTTTGCATGGTCGCGCCACCGAGGGCAAGCAATACGCACTTTCCCGCTTGTTGCAGCAATGGAATCCGATCAGCTAAATACAGTGGTTGACGATTGCGGCCTGTTTGTAACCCTAACAACCCTTTTTTTGCGTAGGGCGGAGTTCCTGCAAGGCTACCCGTAATGCCAATAACGGGATCGCCAACCGAGTCGAATTTTCCAGGAACATTGCCGACGAAAGTAATAATGACGATGTCATAGGGCGTATATTGATCTAGATCCGCCACGCGTGTGTTGTCGTTGACATAGATTTCTGTGCGGCCAGGTGAATTGATGATTGCTTGACAGCCACCGGGAGATCCAGAAAGAGAGCTTGGCGTGCTCTTACCATTCGAACTCGAGCAGCCTTGTAGCATGCAAGAGATGAAAAATATCTGTGCAAGCGACTTTCTAGTTAGCATATCGACCCCCAGAATGAATCTCCATAAATAATACGGAAATGCATTTTAGAAATCCACGAATTCATCAAATTAAAGTGAGGACGTAAAAAAATGTCCGCTTGGAATCGCTGAAATCCGCGCCGCTATGTTATAAACAAATGATACCCTTTTGGGAGGCATTATGGCCGTACATGGAAAAGGTCCTCATATCGGACCGCAGCACACACCAGATGTTCCCGGGCATGCTCCCGTCGCTCCACACAGTGCAAGCCATCAAGTTGCAGCAGCGCACCCTTTTGCAAACGATCAGACAGTCTCCAGTCCTCCGCAAGCGCGTCTGCCGGTGAACCTCGATGCTTCTGGCAGATTTATTGAAGACAGGCTTCCTCAACTAACTCGTGCAGTACCAAGACCCCTGAATGCAGCGGGGCAAGCTGAACTTATAGCTCAAGGAACCGCGCTTAGCGGAGTACGTAAAGGACCCCACCTACGAAATCTCCAACAAATTGGAGATTTGCTAGGAGCCATTCGAAGGCCAGAAGATCCGGTGGCTGGTGCAGTTTATTACGCGTTTGTTGCTGATCCCAATCATCCAAACGATGTAGAGCGGGGGCGCTGGGTCCCTGGACGTGCAAGCTCCACGGCGCAGGCAGATACCTTGCAGAATGTTCGACGCGTTGGGACTCAGGGCAACGACAGTGTTTTTGCGGCGGCTCGATTTGAAACGCCAGAACAGGCTACGCAGCTTCGGCAACTCATGACACGTAACATCGCTGAGGAGCAGCAGAATGGCGATCCGAGCTTGCTAGCAATGTACAATGACGCAAGCCGCGGCGTCGTGCTTCTGGGCGAACCGTTGTGTGTGGATCTCAAAATCCCGACCGGGAACTTTGTAGATAGCAATTACGCCGCTCGGCAAGCATCAGCGATTAGAACCTCGAACCAAGCGGCCGCGCGAGCAGAAGAAACACCGATGGACTCCATGATAATGGCCCAGCACGGAAACGGCCTTGGGCTATGGGGTGCGTTTCTGGGTATTTTGCCACCAACTTTTACCCGGCCTAGCGTGGCTGAACGTAACCACAACCGAGAAGCCAATTTTGACATCGCCACGCGAGCTATTTTGACAAGCGCTCGAGGTGTAGAAGTAGATGCTCAAACTGGTCGGATTGATACATCGGATGCTTCGCCAAAAGTGCAGAGACTAATCGCGGAATATAACCAATTTCGATTGGGAACGATCTCCAGAGATAGCTTTGAACGATTTTTAAACACCACTAAAAATAGGCCGGATGTCGGAACACAGGATGCAGCCGTTTTTGACGCTCTTAGCTCACTGACCGCAGCTAAGAAACCAATAGATAAATACCGATGGTACAAGCCGTGGACATGGACGAGGCAAAATACACACAGTTTTGCGGATTCTCTAGAGACTCTCTTGAAACGCAAGGACACGCCCCCCTATGCCCGGGATACATTGGCACTAACAGTTGCTCATTTGCGCGAGGAAGATCCTCTGGCAGGACTGCCTTCCAATAAATCCGAACGACGAAATGCTGAGCTGAATCGTTTGGAGGAAATAGCAAGGCGCGTCGGCAAGAAAACACTCACGACGTGCAAAAGTGCTACCGATCGCACTGGTTACAAGCTTGCTCAGAACAAAGCACGCAATCGCTTGCGCGACGCGTATCGCTATGCGTCGAATGCAGAGAAAACCCGGGTCGAACAGTTCCTCATGAATGCAGACCGTATTTTGAAACTGCATGATGCAGGAGGGAAGACAGGACATGAAGACCTCATTGAACAGCTTCGCTTCAATTACTTTGAAGCGCTACGCACTGAAGCTCTTCCCAATTCCGAGGCGAGTACTCTGATTAACGGTCTTAAGCCAAATGACATGGCCTATCTTTACTTGCCACGCACGGTTACAATTGGCCCAGATGGAACCCCAGTCCGGCCGAGAGATCCTGTTCCCGACGGGAGTACAGAGGAGGAAGTTTTTGACCAAGCTACCGGCAAATTGACACCTTTTGGCAGACTATTTCTTGGCCACGATCGCGCTGCCCATAGAGGTACCTAAAGAGAGGATATAAAAAATGTGCGCTTGGAGTCGCTGAAATCGACGGGCCTCGAAACAATGTCGCGAAACCCATGCCTTTCTAAAATCAGCTCCAGCTCATACCGATAATACCAGCAGATATTCATCTGCTCCTTCTCCGTCGCTACCACCCGCCCATCTACAATTTTTGTATATGTATTTGTCTCAAAGTAATATTGCTCTTCCTTGTTGGGCTTATCCTCGCCGAACATTTTAATCACATGATTTTCTCCAATCGTGACTTCTCGCTCTTCTGTGAAGACGTCAACACTTTCATTCAAAAACGTCCACGGCACAAACGTGTCGAGAATGAGACGACCATTGGGCTTGATGAGCCGTTTGAGTGCCTCGAGCGCGGTAAACGCCTGCGCGCGTGGATAGAAGAGTTGGAATGAGCCTATGGCAATGATGACGGTGTCATACTGGCGGTTCAGCTGCGCGTCTTCCAGTGAGCTCTTGATGAGATTCGGATCAAATCCTAAGTGCGCTGCACGCGTTTGGCAGCTCTGCAACATGTCAGCGGAGACATCGATCCCATCGATGCGATAGCCGTTCTGCAATAACGGAATGAGCAATCTGCCAGAGCCGCACATGGCTTCGAGGATGGTTTCATTCTTGTCGAGAATTGTGTGATAGACATCGAGCTCTTCCGCAGGTGCGGAGGGTTTGCTGGCGTCGTAAAACTCAGTGCAGAGAGGCCCGTACATGGAATTCTCCTGAAATTTCCCTCTCCCGCTGGCGGGAGAGGGACCAAGGGTGAGGGTGGGAAGTGTCGAGGTGCTTCTCTACCACCCTCATCCTTAATCCTTCTCCCGCCAGCGGGAGAAGGAAATCTTGGCGTTTCGATTTTAGTACTCACTTCGGCAGCGTCACCGTAAAGCAAGCCCCTCCCTCAGGTTGATTTGCTGCCGAGATCTTCCCTCCATGGGCTTTCACGATGCCTTTGGCAACTGCCAAACCAAGTCCAGCACCTTCTGCTTTGGTGCCGGGAATGCGGTAGAATTTGTCGAAAATGCGATTCAATTCTTCTTCGGGGATGCCCGGGCCCTCGTTGCTCACAGCAATTTGCATGGAGTCCTCTACCTCATGGACTGTGATCGTGATTGTACTGCCATGTGGGCTATAAATAGCTGCGTTCATCAGTAAATTCGCCAACACATGTTGGCACAAACGTATGTCGACCTGCACTTTGGGCAAGTTGCTATCCGCCAGTACTTTGACAGTGTGATGAGACAGTGTTCGTTGCAGATGATCCGATGCCAGCTGAATCAGCCTGCCAAGATCACACAGCTCTTTCTTAAGGGGAAAAATGCCTACCGCAATGCGCGACATAGTGAGCAGGTTGTCGATGACAAAACTCAATTTCTCTGTGGCGTCTTGAAGGTGATTGGATAGTTCTTTGCGCCTCGCCGGCTCAATGCCCGCGCTATCGCCAGCAAGAATTGCTGCGGCTTGTACAATAATAGAAAGCGGAATGCGCACCTCTTCCGAAATAAAGCCAAGAATCGTGCGCTGCACTCTCTCCATTTCTTCGAGCCGACGTGACTCAATCACTTTCTCACGGAGGAATTCTCTCTCGAGAAAGACCGCGATTTGGCGCGCGACAGTAAACAACAAATCGGCGTCTTCAGACGCAAGCGCATTTTTGCTCTTGGGTTGGTAGGCAAGCACTCCAACGGTATCGAGCGAGCCCTTGAGAGGAATGTAAAAGGCCTCCGCTCCCGATAACGTATTGGTCGACCATCCCGCGGGCTTGTTGTTATCGAGTGCCCATTGCGCCACACCCATTTCTCGATCTTGTTTTGACACCTTGAGGCGATCTGCGGAAAACGGGCGAAGATTTTTGTCCTTTTTGATTAAAGCGACATCGCAGTTGCCATCGAGAAAATGAGACAACCGTGTCACAACCGCAGTGATCATAGCGTCCTTATTGGGCGAAGTCGCAATGTCCCAAACGATTTCGTAGAGCATGCGTGAGCGAGATTCTCGAAGTGCGAGGATGTTCTGGTAGCGTTTAATTCTTCCAGCTAAAATGCCCGTCGCCATTGCCGTGATGACATAGACCACGCACATGAAAATATCTTCTGTCTCGCGAATGTAGAACGTTCCCACCGGAGGGATAAAGAAGAAATCCCAAATCAGTGCCGTCAGAGCTGCAGAGAAAAGCAAAGGGCCAAAAGAAACGAAAAGGCTGAGACCAAGCACGCCAAGTAGAAAGACAAAGCCAACGGCGCGATATCCGATGACCGAGACAAACAAGGCGTTGATGAGGCTGATACCCAAGATGGACCATAGGGTTTTGATATACGCAGACAAAGGAGATCTTGCTTCGAAGTTTGCAAAGATACCTTGCTTTTTTTTGGGTTCAGCGGGGAGTTCTTGCCTGAGCACATAAACGTCGAGATCGCGTTTTCTCAAAAGACGTTCGAGAAGACTTCCCCCCTCGAGCAAATTTTGTAACCATCTCTTCTTCGGCCGACCAATCACAATCTGCATGACGTTACGCTGACGTGCGACGCGGGAGAGTGCCTCCACGATGTTGGTGTCAGTGACCGTGACGACTTCCGCACCGAGGCTTCGTGCGAGCTCCAGATTTCTGGCGAGCTGATTCTTTTCCTCCTCGGACCGATGCTCGCCGGCATCCACGTGAATGGCAATCCAGGATGTATCGAGGCTGGAAGCAAGTCGCCTGGTGGCTCTAATTAATTGCTCCGAGTAAAGGCTATGGCCGACGACGACCATGAGTCGTTCAGCCACGGTGATTGGCCCGCCAGATTCGCGTTCTGCGCTTAGAGTCTGTAAGTCAAAATCGACTTTTTCGGCAAGAAGCCTAAGGGCAATTTCGCGCAGCGCTGTCAGTTTATCTTCTTTGAAGAAGTTTGCTGCAGCAAGATTGGCACGTTCGCCAAGGTAGACTTTTCCTTCCTTAAGGCGCTTCAGCAAATCTGGTGGAGAGAGATCGATGAGGCGAATCTCGTGCGCTCTGTCGATGACAGAATCCGGCACCATTTCGCGCACCGAGACTCCCGTAATTCGTTCCACTGTTTCTTTTCGGCTTTCAATGTGTTGAATATTGACGGTCGACAACACGTCGATGCCAGCGTCAAGCAATTCAAACACATCCTGCCAGCGCTTCTTATGTCTTGAGCCAGGCACATTGGTATGCGCGAGCTCATCCACGATAACGAGTTTAGGCTTGCGGTGTAAAATGGCATCGAGGTCCATTTCCTCGAGGACAATGCCGCGATACTCTATTTTCTGCCTGGGTAATATGTCGAGCCCATTGAGCAAAACCTGAGTTTCTTCCCGTCCATGGGTTTCGACCACACCAATCACCAGATCGATTCCGCGCTTTTTTGCTTCGTGCGCAGCGAGCAGCATGGCGTACGTTTTTCCGACGCCTGGCGCCATGCCAAGAAAGAGAAAGAGTCTGCCGCCCCGCCTTTTTTTTCTGGCACTAATGGCTGCGAGCAGAGCATCTGGATCAGGTCGTTCAAGTGAATCTGTCATGAACCCATTTTGCCAAAAGAGTCATCTAATAAGCTATTGAGGAGCAAAACATTTACGCGTGGCATTCCAAGCGCGCCCAACTGGCTCTTCTCAACGGCTAGGTCAACAAGCTGCTGTAACTCGGCTTTCTTGACGTCATCGAGGTTTCGAGCCTTCGTGACTCTGGCCATTTGCCAGGCCGTTGCACGCGGTGAAATATGGGGATCAAGTCCGCTCCCAGATGTGGTAATCAGGTCCAGCGGCACGTTTTCTTGGCCCATTCGGTTTTTATGGATCTGGGTTTTTAATGCTTTGCTGGTGGGTCCAAGGTTACTGGCACTCGAGGGAACGGCGTTGTAGTCCCCCGCAGAGGGTCGTGGCCAGAAATATTCAGGTTTGGTGAATTTTTGCGCAATGAGTGCGCTTCCCCGAACAATGTTTTTGTCTTTGACCAGGCTTCCCATTGCTTTGTCGTGCCAGAGCAACTGCCCGACACCAGTGATCAGCAAGGGATAGGCTGCACCGGTTAAAAGGGTGAATGCAAAAACCGAGACCAAACTTTGCCACAGTAATTTCATAGCAGCCACCTCGCTAAATAAGCCCGATCGAGACGATGCAAATATCGATAATTTTGATGCCAATAAAAGGTGAGATGATTCCCCCAACGCCGTAAATCAGAAGATTGCGGCGGAGCAGCTCTGCTGCGGATCGCGCATGATAAGATACACCCTTCAGCGCAAGAGGAATCAACGCCACAATGATGAGCGCATTAAAAATCACCGCGCTTAGAATCGCGCTGTGCGGAGAATGTAAAGCCATCAGATTGAACGTCGCGAGTGGCCCTGTCAAAGTTTGCGCTGGCGCATACAAACTAATAAACATAGCCGGCAAAATGGCAAAGTACTTTGCCAAATCATTGGCGATGCTAAATGTGGTGAGTGAGCCCCGCGTCATAAGCAGCTGCTTGCCTGTTTCGACAATTTCGATGATTTTGGTCGGACTCGAATCGAGGTCAACCATGTTCCCCGCTTCTCGGGCTGCCTGCGTGCCCGTGTTCATGGCGACGCCCACGTCCGCTTGTGCGAGTGCAGGGGCATCGTTGGTGCCATCGCCCGTCATCGCGACAAGAAGGCCACGCCGTTGCTCATCGCGAATCCGTTGTAATTTGCTCTCTGGCGTAGCTTGGGCAATAAAGTCATCCACACCTGCCTCAGCCGCAATGGCAGCAGCAGTGAGGGGGTTGTCTCCCGTGATCATGATGGTGCGGATGCCCATCTTGCGCAGTTCTTTGAACCGCTCGGCGATTCCTCCCTTCACCATATCTTTGAGATGAACAACTCCGAGCAGTCTGTCGGTTGAAGCAACTGCCAAGGGTGTGCCGCCGCTTTTGCAAATTTGGCTGACTGCAGAATCAAGTTCGTTGGAAAAATGCCCGCCATTTGATTCCACATAATGCTTGATAGACTCCACAGCACCTTTGCGAATTTGTTTTTCCATAGAACCATCGGATCGTGTGATATCGACGCCGCTCATTCGCGTGTGGGCCGAAAAGGGTACAAAGTGTGCTCCGGGCAGCGTAAGGCTCTCTGCGCGGAGTTGGAAGCGCTCTTTGGCAAGCACCACAATGGATCGACCTTCAGGCGTTTCATCTGACAAAGATGCAAGCTGGGCAGCTTCGGCGAGTTCTTTCTCGGAGAAGCCATTGATCGGAATGAACTCCGTTGCCATGCGATTGCCAAGTGTGATAGTGCCAGTTTTATCGATTAACATCACATCGATATCTCCGGCAGCCTCGATTGCTCTACCACTTTTGGCGATGACATTTTTGCGAATGAGCCTATCCATTCCGGCAATTCCCACGGCGCTTAACAGACCGCCGATGGTGGTTGGGATAAGACATACCAGAAGCGAGATCAGCACTGGTACCGTCACAATTAAAGACAGATCTTGATGTGCTGCTTGGGCGCTGTAATCGGCAAAGAACTTTAATGTCGCGACGGCTAAAAGAAGCATAATGCTAAGTGCGGCCAGTACAATGCTCAGTGCAATTTCGTTGGGTGTCTTTTGCCTTTTGGCATTCTCGATGAGGCCAATGATGCGATCGAGAAACGAGCTACCCTGCTCCGATGTCACACGCACGATAATATGATCGCTGATAACCCTGGTGCCGCCGGTGACAGCACTTCTGTCTCCACCGCTCTCCCGAATCACCGGAGCCGATTCTCCCGTGATGGCAGACTCATCAATGCTGGAAATGCCATCGATGACTTCTCCGTCGGCGGGAATAAAGTCCCCTGCGGCGCAAATCACAGTGTCGCCTTTTTTTAAATCTGTGGCCGATACCTGTTCTTCTTTATCGCCAATAAGTCGCCTGGCAAAGAGCTGCACTCTCGACTTCTTGAGACTTTCTGCCTGTGCTTTCCCGCGCCCTTCTGCGAGCGCTTCCGCGAAATTGGCGAAGAGAACGGTGAACCACAGCCAAAGCGTGATTTGCAATTCGAAGCCGGAGAATTTGAGTCGGGCGCATTGACCAAGAAACGAG
>Ga0207042_1070_pt1 | contig 21925 bp, 18 predicted proteins | sample Alteio_BWMinCont_70_FD_153310 | JGI IMG/M metagenome (GOLD analysis project Ga0207042, IMG submission 153310) | Enriched cells from forest soil in Barre Woods Harvard Forest LTER site, Petersham, Massachusetts, United States -... | ecosystem: Environmental > Terrestrial > Soil > Temperate forest >... | reverse complement strand
CGTCGACCTCTCCCACAAGGGGAGAGGTGAAAAGCGATTTGTGCAACAAAGCCACCATCATCACGTTTCAATTACACCGTAAATACTTGATCAGATACATCTTACCACCTGTAAATTAATCGTATTATCGTTACTAGTATCTTTGCCTGGAGCACTTAATGTGTCATTTTTTGCAAATATCGAATGTCTTCCAGGACTTTTGCATTCTTCCGCACTGTTAGATGAGCTTGCTGGTTGATTACTTGATCCGGCGTTTGCAGCGGTTTTAGCTTTAGTAATCATTTGAGTGACACTGTCGCAAGTTGATTTAATTCGAGCTTGGCGATGTGCGAGTGCATCACTTTGCAACCACATGCCGAATCTTCGCATCCCACATCTTAGGAGCATACCTCCAATACTTTTTTCTATAGATGCTTTCAAAGATAAATTGGATAACGCCGAAGCTTGCGTGCCGCTTTCACGATTAAAAAAATCTACAGCAGAATGTATTGCAGCATGATTGTCATTATTATTCCATTTTTCAATCTCTGGTTTAAAGCTCACAAGATCTGCATCTGTTACAGTGATATTTTTAACACAATCTTGTCGAGGACTATCATTTAAATCGAATGCACACGCTATGCTGTTAGCTTGTTTTGTTCGTTCTCCTAGCGGATTAAGTTGCCATTTATCGCAAAGATATTTTAGCAAACTCGTATGATCAAACACCGTTTGATTCACCCCTTTTTTAAACCAGGGCGATATTAACAGTGCGGGAACGCGCACACCTAATCTATCAAATGTATATTCTTCTTTGTGTGCATCAGGTGGGATCGCGGATGGAGGTGATACATGATCGTAGAAACCTCCGTGTTCATCGTAAGCTATAACAAACAACGTAGATTGGAATAATTCTTCATTGCTACGAATCGCATTATAAATATCGGCTATAAGTTTTTGCGCTTTCATGGTGTTATGCGGAGGATGATCATCGTTTTGATCGGAGCCTAAATATTTTGGCTCAATAAAAGTGAACTCGGGGAAGTTTGCTGCGGGTCCTTTAGCATCTTCATAAAACGTTTTCATTTCATGATAGTGAGCTAAATTATGTAGCTGACGCTGATTGGCGAACACGAGAGACAGCGGAGCATCACCAAAATAAACTCGCCAGGATTTTTTTGCTCCATTGAGGCGATCAAAAATAGTATCTTGCGTTTGATAAGATACTTCATGAATTATATTGGGATCGGAAATGCCTTCTGGCATTTTTACTCTTCCCATAGACGTTCCAGAAAGTGCGAAAAAGCGATTGGTCCAGGTCGGACCAGGGACTGAAGAATGCAAATGATCGCAGATAATAAAATCAGCTGCTAATGCGTGCATTGCAGGTAAAAATCCCCGGGGATAAAAACCCATAATTTCTGTGTGTTCTTGCGCGGAACTCTTGGGATAATTGGTTTGAAAGTCCTTAACGAAACCATCACTTTTATTGCCATTTAATTGAATTTTAACATTGGGAACTTCATGTATTGGATCGTTCAATATTTGTTTTTCATACGTTTCTTGTTGGAAGACAGGATTATTATTCATATCAGGATTGAATTTTAAAGCTGCTTTATCGATGCCTTCCATATGCGGATAGAGGTCTGTCAGAGATCCCAGCATTTGATCGAAGGAGTGGTTCTCCATCATGAGGTAAATAACACGCTTGAAAGGATCTTTCTTAATTAGATTACTTGAAGATGATTGACTGAACATAGTGTGACTCCCTGTTGATTCATTATGGTGATGTAGTGCGTATTTTTTTTGCGCTTTTTTTCTCGAGACGTTGTCCAGAACATCGTTCGCACGATTATTTCAGTTTAACGCTTAGTTTAAGTAGAGCACAATCAGGTGCAATTTTTTAATAGTTATTTGATGTTGATTTTATCATCTGTAAAAATACCATGCTCTTCATAATTCCTTAATCTATTTAAGCATACACTGAATAGAACATTACACACTCACCCTACACGAAAACTTTTTCCCGTACATTTCAGAAAGCCAATCAAAATCTTTTGGAGGACTTTATGAAAACTAGGAATTTGCCTAATTCTGTTGTCATTATTGGTGCCGGCCCTGCCGGTCTTTTTACGGCGCGTCGACTTCGTGAGCTGGGAGTAAAAGAGATCACTCTGCTAGAAAAAGAAAATGAAGTCGGAGGAAAATGTAAGACTTATACCGATCAACGTATTCCCAGCCTAGTATCAGAGTACTGTGCTGGCGCTCTTGTTTTTAATTATGGCGTGGTGCTGGATGCTATCAATGAAAAAGGAGTAAAAATAGAAGCGCTAATGCCAACACAAAAAAACTCTATTGAGCTCATAAACAAAATTAATTCACTCACTTATTGGGGGAAAGTCAAATTTGGTTTTGAATTTATGTATCAGTTTGGAAAGTTTATTTACGCTGTAAAATCTTACAATTATGTGCGAGATCATGCGCAACCACTGCCAAAAGATTTGGAATTACCATTCACAAATTACGCCAATAAATATGGCTTAGAACATATTAATCTTTTTCTTAAGCCCGTTGTGCCAGGATTTGGCTATGGCGCAGTTGATGTCTGCCCAACATACAGCGTATTAGAATATATGGGTTATCTCACTATTCCAACGTTGATTATAGGAAAAAAATTGCATCATGATGGCATGGCTGGAATTCAAGGGGGATTTCAACATTTAATGAAAGAAGTCGCTAAAGATTTTAATATTAGAACCTCTGTGACGATTAACCATATTGATAGGCTTGCAACCACTGATAATGTGACGATTTATTTTTCACAACACGGGGTTAAAAAAACGGTACAAGCAGAAGCATTAGTGTTAGCTATTTCACCGTTACAGTGGTCTACATTAGGAATGGCTTTAACCCCTACCGAACAAACCTGTACAGACCAAAGCCATCTCACCTATTATCGTTATCCAGTTGCTATTTGTCACATAAAAGGGCTGGCACCGAAGAATGTTTATTTTCCTGAAGCACTTAATAAAGATCATTTTCAGCATGTTTCTTTAATAACAACACGTGACGACAGACCTGACCCAAAAGAAGGTAGACTTTGTACGGCTTATATTAATTTGCCCCCTGGAAAAAATCATTTTAGTCTTGAAGAAGAAAGTGCTGGAAGACGTTTGTTATTACAAGAACTACAGAAAATGCCAGGAGTGATAGATGTTAAAATTCTCGATGTAAAAATTTGGGAAGATTATTTTTCTAGCCTTCCTTGGAATCTCAGAATCAATCTTGAAAAACAACAATACAGTTCTTCTGAAAAAACATTATATGTCGGCTCTTATACGCTGGGTAGTTTCGAAGATGTGGCTTGTGTCACCAATAGAGCAAAAAAAATGCTTGATGGCATCTTCGGTATACGCACTTCTTACACTCAATATTTTTTCAAAGAAGTACAGCGCGCAGGTAAATTTTTTCAGCACACTCAGCAAAAACCTGTTGGCGAAGAGCCAGAAAACTCTGGCCTAGTTCATACCTCAATGACGATATAAAAATAACGGGCTAATGGGTCAGAATAAGGGGTCTACCATTGGATTTTAGCAGGTGACGTCTCCGCCAGAAATATATATTATATGCCCTGACGGAGGTGTGGCTTAAGGGGTCAGCTACTTGAAAAAGTATCGCTCGATTTGAAATGCCGCCTTCGTCACTTGCATCATCCATTGAAGCCTACCGGGATGGTGCCGATAGTGTGGCTCTGTAAGTAGACGTGGCTCTTGGATGATAATTTTTATTCAGGAGAGTGACATGTCAGAAGCATATGAAATTCGAGTTTGCATGGATATAGGTAGCGCATCACACCAAGTTGCTATCGGTCTATCAACAGGGGAAATTTTAGAAGAATTTGATATTGCCCACACGCCTCAAGATATAAAACTTTTTTTTAATAAAATTGAAACTCACAAGAAATACCATCAACTACCTGTTGTTGTAGCTATGGAAAGTTACAACGGACATGCCAGACCTATTGATAAATATGTGCTTAACAAAGGCTACAGACTAATTAATATCAATAATCATAAGTTAGCCCAATTTAAAAAAGTGTTCCCTGGCGCAAGCAAAAGTGACGTGGTAGATACACGCAAGATGTTTGAATTATTCACCTTGCAGGACCATTTGCCACTAGCAAAGAATGCACTTCAGGAAGTCGCACCTATTCCAGAGGTTAATGAAAAGCTTAAACGCATTTCGCGTCGCCGTCGTTTGTTAGTGAATGAAAAGGTGCGAATCCTAAATCGTTTTCAAAGTGATTTAAACGCGATTTCTCCGGGTTTTTTAGAGGTTACAGGTAGCGCAGATAATTTATGGTTTTTGAGATTTATAACATCAAGAGATGACATTACTCAATTAGCACGTATGCATTATTCCAGTTTAAAAAAAATAAAAGGATTAGGAGACAAGTACGCATTAAAAATAAAAGCATGGCAAGAAAATGCGGAATTTGCAGTGGATGCTGAGTGGGTTGGTGAAATGATAATACGTGATGCAAAACGCATCCTTGAACTGATAGGTGAAATTTCTGACCTTGAAAAAAGAATAGAACTAATCTCTTCAGAATCTGAGATAGTTAATCGGTTAAAAACGATTAGTGGCTTCGGCACAGTATGTACCGCTGAATTAGCCGGAGAGATAGGCGCACTAGAACGATTCGAATCAGAAGCAAGCTTAGCTTTGTATCTAGGAATGGCGGTGCTAGACAACAGCTCGGGGAAGTATGTAGGGACAAAGGGGAGTAAGCACGTAAATTACAGTGCTAAAGCTGCGATGATGACAGCTGTAGCAATTCACATAAGAAATTCAGAACAATCTAAAAAATATTATGATAAAAAACGTAATGAAGGAAAGAAGCATAATCAAGCAGTACGTTCTTTGGGTCGTCACATGGTTAGAGTGATCTGGAGTATGTTAAAAAATAATAGGGATTATAATGCGGAGAAATAATGAGAAAATTTCAAATTTATATTGAAAATCCGAGCGGGATGTTCAAAGGCTGGGCTTATTATTACCCTCTTTCCGCGATGATGTGGGTAATGATAAGCCCAGCCTTTGACCCCAAATGATTTTCCAATGATATGGCGGTAGATTTAGCGCTTACGTTTAGCTTCAGGAGAGACCTCATCATCATCTAGCGATAGTGGAGAAAAAGGTTCTTGAATAGGCATTAAGACGGGCGATCTTGTTATCGGTGAGACCGTGATGGGCGAACAGGCTTGTGGCGTGTTTGCGAGAGAGATCGTTAGTGGTGAAGCTATAATGGGCGAGCCTTTGGGTGCCTTGCTATTATTTGTGTTTGCTTTACTTCGGCTAGAAAAAATGCTGCTAGCAAACAGGGCTTCTATAAGAGGATACTGTTGATCAGTAAGGTCCTGCTTTTCTTCTATGGTTAGACTGAACATCCCTGATGTAACTGCATCGTCTTCAGGGTCAAGGTGAAGCTCATTTTCATCCACGGCTTGTTGTTCTTTTATTGTATTTATTAGGTTGGCATAGGTGTTGACTAACTCAAGATCATTGAAGCCATCATCATCTTCTAAGTTCATAATTAATGAATCTAAAATACCTTTAGTGGCATCCTCTCCATCATAACCCGTTTCTGTTTGTATTAGTTTACGGATATCTTCTGCAGCAGCGGAATTATCGCATAGCTTGATGAGGGCTTTAAGGTAGGAATTCATGACCCAGGTTTTCATGAAGGAAAAAATATCTAAAAGAAGTTTTTCTTTGGTATAGATGGTATTTAGATCTTTAATAAATGTGAGTAAACTTACGTTAGGATAGCCTTTTTCTAGAAGCTTAAAAAAAATGAGGAGATAGTATTTTAGATATCGTGTTCTGTCAGACTCATCTGTCACAAGATTAATCCTATCGCTGCTGTTTTCTAGGCCGTGGGCAAAGCTTGCTGCTAGGGCAGAAAAGGTGAGATCTAGGTCAGTGGTATTATTCGGATCTTTACTTAAAATACTTTCTAAGCGAGGATCTATTTCTACATTTAGGTTCCACTCCATGGCTATACCGAGTTCTATCTTAAGTCTTTTTACGTTGGCGTCTTCGCCGCAGGCTATCAGTGATTTTATTTCTTCATGGCAAAGTAGTGCATTGTGTACATAATCATGTTGAATGTAGCTAGTTAAGAGCGAGGTATTTCTAGGTAGGGCTGTTTGCATCCGTAGGGGTACAAAAGCGCTTGCTAGAGCTGAAGATCTTACTTCTAATTCATGAAGTATAAATCTTGTTATTTCGCCTAAACTAATTGTGCTTACTGCTGACAAAGTATCCTCATTTTCGCTTTCATTATCAGAGGATTCTTTTATAAGATTGATTAAAGCTCGGCTTCCTTGGCTGAGGTCAGCTAGCATACTGTTTACTAATTCAAGTTCAACTAGGGGACCGGGAGTGGGGCTGCTTTCAGAGGCTGACTGCAATTGAGCTTTCAAAGCAACTAAGGCGCTTGTTAGTTTTTCAGTAAAATAATGTTTTTTAGTGCCTGCTTTGGGAATTTGCTTCAAATAGCTTTTGAAGAGCTCTTTTAGAGGCACCTCATAAGCGTTATCGGGCTGCCGATTGATTAAATCCCAGAAATGAAAGAGGTCATCTTTTGTTTTAAGCTGCATGATTTACCCGTCCTTTCAGAGTTAGTTTTTCATCCACTGAGAAAAGACTTTCCTTTGCTTCTGTATTAAAAAAGAGTTGTTTTTTAACCTGCACACTCGCTTTAGCATACATCGCTTGCACTGCTGCTGGGGTTTTTTTCCCCTCTCTTTTTTCTTCTTCTTGTTGTAAATGGTAATGGGAGGCTATCATTTTTTGAATTGTTTGCATGAGTCCTTCGCAAAGCCTAGCCTCATCTTCAAGGTACGCTACACTCGTTTGCAGTTCTTTTTGTTCTTTCAACGCATCTTCCATTAAACTTTTACGCAGGGCTGCGCTTGAACTCACCACTTGAAAATACTGGCTTAGTGCCTGCTCACTCATCTCAGATTTATAAAAAGAAAGAATCTCAAGCGCATCAGAAAAAATGGCTAACTGCTCTGAATAATTGATAAGAGCTAGCTCAGCTAAAATTTTATCTTTTTCTAATAATTGGTTTTGAATGAATTTATACTCACCTGCTTGAAGTTTCTCAAAATCCCTAGCAATAGTCTTAACATCTAAGGAATTCTGTAGCTGATGCCGCAGTTGGCCTAATTTTTCTTCTAGCTTACTGATAGCTGCTCTTGTTTTATCAACATAACAACCGCCTTCGAACAATCGACTGGATTCCAATAGATAGCACTCATAAGCTTTATTACAACTTCTTTTAATGAAACCGATAAATAAAAGCTTGTTTGTTTCGGCCAGCTTTTGCATTTTTGGGGTGTGAAATCGATTATGCATACTAATTACTGCCAAAATGAATAAATTAGATCTTATATTTTACATGCTGATCTATTATTATACAAGTATATTCTAGTAAGAATTTATAGCTTCATATTATTCAATAGGTTAAGTGTGTAGCAACTGTCTTGAACGCTAAATTTCAACGACAGTTGCTACACGCCCACAGTCATGACGTTTCAACTATATTGAAGGTTCTGTCATTTTTTCTGGACGCACAATCGCTTTAAACTCTTCCTCAGACAAATACCCCAACGCCAAACAAGCTTCCAACAAAGTCGTATCGTCATGAAAAGCTTTATGCGCAATTTCCGCCGATTTATCATAACCAATCTTCGGCGCAAGCGCTGTCACCAACATCAATGAATTATCCACAAAGAAACGAATACGTCTTTCATCCGCCACCAAATCTTTCACACAAAATAATGTGAACATATGCGCAGCATCCGCCATCAATCTCACGGAATTCAAAAAGTTATAAATGATTAACGGTTTAAAAACATTTAATTCAAAATTCCCTTGTGAGCCGGCAAAGCTTATCGCAGCATCATTGCCCATCACTTGCACGCAAACCATCGTCATCGCTTCACACTGCGTAGGATTAACTTTTCCAGGCATAATCGATGAACCTGGCTCATTCTCAGGAAGAATTAATTCCCCCAAACCACAGCGCGGACCGGAACCCAACCAACGCACATCATTTGCGATTTTCATCAACGCACATGCCAGTGTTTTCAAACTACCACTCGCAAATACTAAAGCATCATGCGCTGCAAGAGCCGCGAATTTATTTGGCGCTGAAACAAAAGGTAGCTGCGTTAATTCAGCAATTTTTTTAGCGGAAAGCTCAGCAAACTGAGGATGCGAATTAATACCCGTACCAACAGCCGTACCACCCAACGCTAACTCATACAATCCCGGTAACGTTAATTCAATATTTTTGATTGCTGCATCTAACTGAGCAACATAACCCGAAAATTCCTGACCTAATGTAAGAGGCACCGCATCTTGCAAATGCGTCCTACCTACTTTAACAATGTTTGCAAATAATTTTTGTTTTTCAGCTAAAGCATTACGTAATGTTTTGATAGCGGGAATTAAACACCGCACCACTGATTCTACCGCTGCAATATGCATAGCAGTTGGGAAAGTATCATTTGATGATTGCGAACGATTAACATGATCATTGGGATGAATTGGATTCTTGCTACCCAGTGTTCCACCGGCCATTTCAATCGCACGATTAGAAATCACTTCATTCACGTTCATATTGGTTTGCGTGCCACTACCCGTTTGCCAAATACGCAAAGGAAACTGATCATTCAGTTTGCCAGCAATAATTTCATCTGCTGCTGCGACAATCAATTTGACCTTATCTTCTGGCAACAAGCCAAGCTCATGATTCGCCATTGCTGCTGCTTTTTTTAAAACAGCAAATGCACGAATTAATTCTCTCGGCATAATGTCATAACCAATTTCGAAATGATGCAAAGAACGTTCTGTCTGCGCACCCCAATAGACATCAGCACTGACTTCTATCTTGCCCATACTGTCAGTTTCAATACGTGTGTTTTTCGCTTTAGTACTCATAACATTCCTCTACAATGTCTCAGTTAAACTTTTAACAATAGAATTACCCAAACTTTTACTTACCAACTCATACACATCGTTGGATATTGTTTTGTGACGCGCAATAATTTCAAGCTGTTGTCGCAGCAATGCTTGACGCTTTTTATCATAACGCTGCCAGTCAATTAATGGTTGCACCATGCGCGCCGCAATTTGGGGATTTAAAGCATCCAATTGCAAAACTACTTCCGTTAAAAACACATAACCCTCACCATTTATTAAATGGAACTCTGAAAGATTATGCTGACAAAAAGTCCCAATTAACGCATACACTTTATTGGGATTTTTCACATCAAATGCACTGTGATGCATTAATTCTTTCACTCTTGCCAGGGCGCCTGGCAATCTTGATAGCGCCTGCAAAGCAAACCATTTATCTACAACCAAGGGATTATCTTTCCACTTGTCATAGAAACTGGAAAGTCCTTCTGTGCGCTGCGCATTATCTATATTGACAAGACCACGCAATGCACCCACCGTGTCTGTCATATTTTGTGATAAAGCCGTTTTAAATTGCTGCATTAATAAATTTTCTGGGATATCTGTTTCAGGTAATAACGTTAAATACGATAAACAAGTATTTTTTAATTGACGCTTGCCAACTTCTTCAATCGAAAACACATAGGCTTGCATTTCATCATGATTTTCCTGATAGGTATCCAGAAAAAGTTTTTTAGTGCGTCTTGCAATTTCTGTCAATAAAAATAAACGTGCTGCATGAATAGCATCTACATCTATTTCGTCAATTTGGCCTGCTAAATATTTCTCTGACGGCAGCACTAGCATTTCGGCTAACAACCACTTATCCATTTGCTGTGTTTGCAATACATATTGAAATGCAGCAATAAATTCATTCGGCACTTCTAATGGTTTCTTTTCCTGATAAGCACTAATGAGGCGCAATAAAATATTTATCGCATATTTTTGCCCGGCTTCCCAACGATTGAATGGATCACTATCATGCTTAAATAAAAACTGCAAATCTGCATCGGAATATTGAAATGTGACATTAACCGGCGCAGAAAAACCACGCAACAAAGAGGGTATTGGTTTTACCGGAATGTCATAAAAGTGAAAAACATTTTCTGCTTGTTTGACATGCAATACATCGTCATCTAATTTAATATCTTTTCCTGTCGCATCTAATAAACCAATTTTAACTGGAATATGAAATGGTTTTTTTTCTGGTTGCCCTGGCGTGCTAGCACAGGATTGGCTAATTGTTAATTTGTACGCTTTATTTTTTTCATCATACTCATCTTCTACCATTAGCTGAGGCGTGCCAGCTTGGCTGTACCAAAGACAAAATTGCGTGAGGTTTAATGCAGAGGCATCTTCCATCGCTTTGACAAAATCATCAATCGTAACAGCTTGGCCATCATGTCGCGTAAAATATAAATCCATTCCTTGACGAAAACGCTTTTCGCCGAGGATGGTTTGCATCATGCGGATAACTTCTGCACCTTTATTATAAATTGTGCTCGTATAGAAATTATTAATTTCAATATAATTATCGGGTCGAACCGGATGAGATAGCGGACCTGCATCTTCAGGAAATTGTTGCGTGCGTAGCGCAATCACATCACGAATCCGCGCAACCGATTTTGATGTTGTATCGGCTGTGAAAAATTGATCGCGAAAAATAGTTAATCCTTCTTTCAAACTTAATTGAAACCAATCACGACAGGTGATGCGATTGCCTGTCCAATTATGGAAATATTCATGTGCTATCACACTTTCAACATGGATAAAATCATCGTCTGTCGCCGTATCACTGGTCGCGAGAATATATTTCGTGTTAAAAATATTTAAGCCTTTATTCTCCATAGCGCCCATGTTGAAATCACTAACAGCAACAATCATATAAATATCTAAATCATATTCGCGACCGAAACGCTCTTCATCCCAACGCATGGCTTTTTTCACAGCTTGCATGGCATGCGCACACTTATCACGATTGCCTTTTTCCACATAAATACGCAAAACCACAGAGCGACCTGATTGGGTAACAAAATAATCTTCTACAAATTCAAGATCGCCCGCAACTAGTGCAAACAAATAACTGGGTTTTTTGAATGGATCTTCCCAACGAACAGAATGTTTTCCGCCTGGTAATTTTGCTGTTGCAACGGGATTACCGTTAGATAACAACATAGGATAACGCGTTTCATCTGCGATGATAGTCGTTGTATAGCGCGCCATCACATCTGGGCGATCAAGAAAATAAGTGATACGCCGAAAACCTTCTGCTTCGCATTGCGTGCAGAAATTTCCGCTAGATTTATATAATCCGATTAATGCAGTATTATTTTGAGGTTGAATACGTGTTGTAATAGTTAACGTAAAAGCGCGAGGCACATCAGAAATTGTCAGTGCATCATCCACAACGTTATAACGATCAGAAGCTAAAATTTTACCCTCTAACATGACAGATTGAAGTGACAATGACTCCCCATGTAAGACTAAATTGGGAGAAAGCGGATGGCTTAAAGGATTCGCTTCAATTGTTAAATGTGATATGACAGTTGTAAACTCTTCATCAAGCGACACTTCTAGGTCTACCGTATCGATCAAATAATCTGACACCGTATAATCTTTCAAATACAGGGGTTGTGGATTGCTATCTTTCATCTGATTTATTCCTTGCTGACAAAGAAAAACCCTGCATTGGCAGGGTTTTTCTACTTACCGTGAGAGATTCTTTTATGAATCTCCATAGCGAGACAACTAACTACTTAGCTGGAACGGCATCAGTTGGTGATGGCGTAGTAGTTGTGGTGGTAGTTGTATCAGTTGTTACTGCGCCTTGATTTGCTGGGGCAGCATTGGCACTTGTGTTAGCATTCATATCTTTCATATCTTTAGTTGTATCAGTTGTTACTGTTGTGCTTTGTGTAGCAGTTGTATCAGGTGTTGTCGTACTTGTTGTAACTTTATCAGCAAAAGCTGTTGCCGCAACAAACACAGTAGCCAATACGCTTAATGCAATAAACTTTTTATTCATAAAAAAAATTCCCTTTGAAAAATATAAAAAAATTAAATACACCGGATTTTTAACTATATCTGATAGACACAGTTATGTATGATAAACAGATATGGTGCTCACTGGCAAGTGAGCAAAATGCAAGGTGCGCTATTAATGAGCAAAATGAACGTCGATCCAGCAGAAATTACCAAATTTTCCGAACATGCCGCCCATTGGTGGGATCCAGAAGGTCAGTTTAAGCCCTTACACGAGATCAATCCATTGCGGCTCGACTATATCCATACCAGAGCTAATTTATCCGGGAAAACCGTTATTGATATTGGCTGCGGCGGTGGCATCTTAACCGAGAGCATGGCGAAGTTGGGCGCAACTGTTACCGGTGTTGATATGAGCGAGGCCGCGTTAGATGTTGCCAAACTTCGACAACTTGAAACCCATACGCAGATTGAATATTTATTAAATACGGCTGAAAATATAGCGGCTGAACGCCCCAATCATTATGATGTTGTCACCTGTCTTGAAATGTTAGAGCATGTGCCCGATCCGCTGTCGGTTATAAAAGCCTGCGCAACACTTGCAAAACCTGATGGACACATCTTTTTTTCTACGCTAAATCGCAACATGAAATCTTATTTATTTGCTATTGTTGGCGCGGAATATATTTTAAATCTTTTGCCTAAAAACACACATGATTTTGCAAAGTTTATTCGGCCCGCTGAGCTCGCTGAATGGTCAAGACAAGCTGCGTTATCCGTGAAAGATATGGCGGGCATCAACTACAACATTTTCAGCAAGCATTATTCATTAACAGATGATGTTTCTGTTAACTATCTTGTTCATCTCAAAAAATAGGTGATAGCGTGATTATTAAAAAATTACCGATAAAAGCTGTATTATTTGACCTTGATGGTACATTGCTTGATACAGCTAATGATTTGGGGATTGCACTTAACCGGCTGCGCGCCTCGCATGCAGAAACCGACCTACCCTTAGAACTCATTCGACCAGCTGCTGGCAAAGGTTGCAAAGGATTATTAAAACTTGGTTTGAATATGGAAGAGTCTCACCCCGACTTTGCGCAATTTAGCGATAAGTTATTAGACTATTATCTTGAACATTTACTTGATACCACGCGACTTTTTGCTGGAATGGAACTTGTTTTAGAATATCTTGAAAACGCGAATATCCCCTGGGGAATTGTTACCAATAAACCGGGGAAATTTACTCAAAAACTGGTGGATGGATTACAACTTAGCAGCAGAGCCGGATGTATTATTAGTGGTGATACGCTACCCAATCGTAAACCACATCCTGAACCTATATTACATGCTTGCAAATTATTACAACATCAACCAGCAGATTGCCTTTATGTAGGTGATGCAGAAATTGATATGATCGCAAGCAAGATGGCTGGCACGGCTTCTCTTGTAGCGTTGTATGGTTATATTTCGGAAGAAGATAAACCTCATAGTTGGCAGGCTGATGGTTATATTCAGAGACCGACGGATATTTTAGCTTGGATTAGTTAATCCGACTTAGCCTAGCACAACGTACAACCCCTATTGAATCGAGTCACGACCATTGTTATATTCATAAAAAAAATGCTAGTTAGAACGCCTTCCTCCGCCAGGGGGAAATTACAACCATAAAGAAAGGATACACTTGTGCCTACTACTGATATTAATGCCATTGAAAATGTTAATCGAATAGAAAATTGTCCATTACCTAAAATGAATGCGCTAGCGTATGATCTGACGCATACTGTTTATCCACACGATGATGTATACGGTAATTACTGTAGTATTGAAGAATATATTAACTGCCCACCAGAATTAGTATACGAATATCTCGCAGATGGTTATAAGCTTGCAGAATGGACTTATAGCTTGCGTGATTTTGAGCCTGCTGCTTTTCCCGATCAATTGCTGGCATACGACAAGATCGGCACGGGTACAAAAATTTATTGCAAAACCATTTCGAATAAAGCAGCGATGACAGTTGATTACCATTGCGCGTGGGATCAAGGCAAAGAGTTATGGATGATTTATTTAATGCGTGTAGTACCGGCAGAGTTGGTGCTAAACAAACCAGGCTCAGTGGTATTATGGACTAATTGCCGTCATCCTTATTACGATAAAAACCCATTCCCAGAAACCGCTCCCGAAGGCCGCAAAACGTGGGTGGGTGACTTATGGCCGTTCTTTTACGCGGGTCATCATATTGAGATGCAAAATTTAAAGCATATCCTCGAACATCGCTATCAACTATCACAGAAATAATTCCCGAAATAATTCATTCTGCTGCCCGCCATTTTTTAAAAATTTTCGGGCAGCAACAATAATATAAATTTAACCAATATCAACGGTAATTTACGATGCATCCTATCAGTTTAATTAAAACAGCAGGTTATTTACCTGGAACGCCGATCGACTTATCTTTTTATCCCATAGAGGCTCAGGAAAACGAAGGCTTTCTTCAAAGAGGAAAATACCGACATCATATTTCTGAAAACGAAAACGCAGCTGATATGATTATAAATGCTTCCTCAAAACTGATTAAAGAACTCAATTTAGATCCAGCCAAGGATATCGATATCATTTTAACGAATGTATCCTGCCCAGATCAGCCTTTTAATGGTTGCGGCGTGGAAGTGAAACATCGATTAGGCGCTAAAGCAAAATGGATATTTGATATCCATAACACGGGATGTATTTCTTTTGTCATGATGATGTCATTAGCGCAATCATTGATGGCAAGCAGCCAAGCGAAAACCGCACTTATTTGTTGCGTACAATCTGCCGCAGGTCGAATATTTGCAGATCCTCAAATACGCAGTCGCCCTGAATCATGCGTTCCAGGTGACGGTTGTGGCGTGGGATATTTTGTCGCGAATGAGCAATCTCCCATTAAAAGTATTGTTCATCACTCTTATGGTGAATATGCTATGGACATGGTATCAGTCAGTGATGACAAAAGAAAATGGTGGCAAAATCGTGAAACAGCTATGCGTCTTGATTTATCTGAAGATCGAATACCTAAAATCGTCATGCGTGGAAATAAAATTGTTCCAGACGTCATTAAAGAAGCTTGCCAGGAAGCAGGAATCCTGTCATCTAACCTTAATATTCTAATCACGAATCAACCTAATCCCGTTTTTTTACGCAATTGGCGTGAAGCATTAGAGTTACCGAAAGAATCACAAATTGAAACATTTGAAGAGCACGGCAATATGTTTGGCGCTGCTATTCCTATTTGTTTTGAAAAAGGCATTACTGAAGGACGAATTAAAAAGAATGATTATATTGCACTCGGTGGCTTTTCACATGCGGGCGACTTTGCAGCATCTGCCATTATTCATTGGCAAGCCGGACTTCAAACAACCTGATGTGATAAATAAGAAATGAAACTCGTTGATGCATTAACACTGGCTTTAAAAGATTTAGGGATTAAATTTGTATTTGGTGTCAGTGGTGCCAACATTGAGCACTTGCATGATGCTATTTATCGCTTAGGAGATGGCAAATTAACCGCTATTTTAGCCAAGAGTGAATACGCCGCTGCCTTTATGGCAGATGGCTTGGCTCGCGCGCATAATACCTTAGGCGTGTGCTGTTCAACCTCCGGCGGTGGCATGACCAATCTTGCGGTAGGCATTGCTGAATCTTATGCTGATAAGGTTCCTGTGTTAGCAATTGTTGGTCAAATTCCTACTCACCTGGAAGGCAACGGTGGATTTCAGGATTCTTCCGGAAAAAATAACACGCTTAACGCATTGCATTTTTGGGAAAGCTTTACTAAATATGCCGCAAAAATTGTTGAACCTAATCTGTTTTGGAACCATTTAAAAACTGCATTACAACAAATATTTAATCCGCCTCTTGGTCCTGCGGTATTACTGATTCCCAGAAATTTATTCGATAGCGAAGTTCCAGAGAGACCTAACAATTTTTCAATTTTATTATCTGATTATAGGACCGTATTCACCCCAGAAAAAAAGACGATTAAAAAATTATTAGGCTCCATTAACCAAGCTAAACATATTTTGGTTATTGTGGGTGGAGGAATGCGGTTTACTTCATCAATAAGCAGTTTAAAAAAACTAGTCGATCATTTTGACTTGAAAGTAGCTACCACTCTCGCGGATGTTAATGCTTTCCCGCACGATGATCCACATTACCTTGGCATGATAGGTATCGCAGGCCATCCTCATGTGCACCACTATTTAAAAAATTCTGTGGATCTTATTATTGCAATAGGTGAAGAATTTTCTGCCATGGTGAAGACACCTATTGAGTCTACCTTAACGACAATCAAAACTATTTTTATTGGCACGAATGCGCCTGCAGCATTAAATATTCATCTCATGATTGAATGCGATATTGAAACTCTCTTGGCGGAAACTTTAAATTTAATTCAGCAAAAGTCAGAAACATTGCAACCTATTGCTATTCCAAAAAAATATTACAAGCCGACTATTATTCCCGTTAAACATAAGAAAAAATCTAAAGGATTACTGACTAGCCAGGCTCTCACAATATTACAAAACTATTTAACGCAAACAGAAAATATTATATTTGACGCTGGCAACTGTGTTGTCTCCGCCCTACACTATTTACAGTTTCCTATCGGTGTAAAAACCATCATTTCACTTGGCATGGGTGGCATGGGTTATGCAATTCCTGCGGGCATAGGCACACAATTAGGAAGCTCTAAAAATAAATCTACCTGGGTGATGACGGGTGATGGCGGATTTTTAATTTCTGGTTTAGAAATCCACACCGCTGTTGAATATCAATTACCTATTTTATTTATTGTTTTTAATAATAATATGCATGGTATGTGCGTCACTCGTCAGCAACAGTATTTTTCAAATAGAGTCACGGCATCTACTTATGGAAACCTGGATGTTGCAAAAACAGTGAAAGGACTTGGAAATAAAAATCGTTTGTGGGTAGCATGCGCAAGAAACACTAGCGATCTAGAAAATCATCTAACTGAGTATTATCAAAAGTTTTCGGGTAAACCTGGCGTACTTGAAATTAAAATTAACCTAGATGAAGTCCCACCTTTCCTGCCTTTCTTAAGTGAAAACCCGGAAATAATTGGGTCTGTTGACGTTTGAATAAGCACTACTCTGTCATCCCGCGCATCTTCTAGCGCGGGATGACAGAGTGTGTGCATACACAGAATGACGGCAAGGTGAAATGTCAACAGCCACTTGAATTAAGTCAAATTTAAATTTGAAGAGAAGATTACAATATATGTATATCAATCAGCTATGTAAATTTCTGTTAGACGCAGGCTCATTCGCTTATAACCCCGAAAGCGCTATGCGCAAATATCAAAAAAAATTGGGCGATCCTTTTCGTTTTCAAATGAGCCCCAAACAAAGCATTTGGGTTTCTGGAACGCCTATGGCCACCAAGGAAATATTTACCGCTAAACCGGAGATATTTGGACCACTGGCTGCCGATCCGATTGAATCCCTCATGGGTCCAAAATCATTGCTAATACTTGAAGGGCAAAACCACTTACGCGAAAAAGTAACGATGTCTCCCGCTTTTCAGGGTGATAACATGCGTTTATATGGCGAAACGATGCAATTTTTCGCTCTCCACGAATTCAACCACTGGAAATCAGATCAAGCTCATGATATTTACACCGCCATGAAGCACATCACCTTAAATGTCATTCTGAGTGCCATTTTTGGTATACAAGATAAAGAATTGTTAGAAATATTCAGAAAAAAAACCATGCGGTTTTTAACTAATTATTCCCCTTCTTTAATGTTCCTCCCTATATTAAGAAATCGATTTTGGTATCCATGGCAACAATATATAAATGCTCGCGAAGAATTCGATAATTTGATGCTGGAACAAATCGAAAAATGTCGAATAAATCCTGAAGAAAACCGTAATGACATATTATTTAAATTCGTTAATGCTACATTTTCAGATGGCTCTCAATTTAGTAACGAAAGCTTGTTAGATGAATTAAAGACTTTATTAGTCGGCGGACACGAAACCTCCTCAACAGCATTAACCTGGGCTTTGTATTACATTTTCACCAATGATGATATCAAAAACAAATTACTATCAGAGCTCAACTCGTTGCCAGAAGATGCTGGCATTGCTCAAATGATTAAGCTGCCTTATTTAACTGCTGTGTGCCAGGAAGCGTTACGAATTCATCCTACTGTTCCTATTATTCTCAGAACGTTAAAAGAACCGTTTGAGTTTAGAGGGAAAGCATTAAATCCAGGCGATACCATTGCTCTATCGCTTACCTTGCTGCATTCCAATGAAGACACTTGGGAGCACCCTCATTTATTTAACCCCGAACGTTTTCTCAACCGAACCTATTCACAATATGAATTTGCTCCTTTTGGCGGCGGGGTAAGAAGATGTCTAGGGGCGTCTTTTGCGCTTTATGAAATAAAAATTATTTTAGCCGTTACCTTGTTAAATATAAAACTGAAAATTAAACCTCAAAAAAATATTTTCCCCCATTTATATGGAATGATAATGAAACCCAGAAAAAATATTTGGGGAACTGTTGATAATGCCTACCGTCAAGGTTCAATAATGAGCGCAGTCAATCCTATCGAGGGATGAGTTACATTAACATGGCTGTTTGGGCAAGCTATTTTAGCAATCATTTCGAGCAACTTTTGCGGATACATTTTTCTTGCCGATAGCCATGCATCATGAGCATACATAGAATTTAGGGTAACAATACTTTGCATTAAAGCGCTGCCACCAATAAATAATAAATTACGAGCTCCGCGATAAGCATCAATAGCCACAAATGCTTTATTCACTATCGCGGCCGAACCATAAAATATTTTTGCTAATTGCTCAGCAGAAAAATGATGCAAACTATGCAGATTTAAAATAAGGTCATATTCTCCTTTCGGTAGATGAATTAATGACAATGCATCTATCTGTTTAAACGTAACCAATGAGTTACTTTGATTGGCTTTCTTTGCTGACTCTATTACATAATGCTCCACAATATCTGAGCTTGTAATATCAACACTTAATGCGTGTGTTTTCGATTTATTCGCTAGGTAAAAAGCCAATTGACCCGATCCGCCGGCAATTTCTAGTATTTTACAAGGTCTGTTCTCTTGTTGATTTACGTTAAGAATATAAGGCAAGATGATATTAAATATTTTTTTGTAAGTACCAAATACGGAATTTTTTTTGTGTAAGCCATCGACTATCTTCTGCTTATCCGTTGCAGGAAAATCTTCTCTATCAATATATTCAACCTTCTCTGTCCATAAGTACTGATCAAACTTATATTGGATTTTCTGCAGAAAGGCGCCTGATTGAATATCATTAGTTTTTTCGGCCTTGATTAACTTCATCAAATTAGCGATATCAAGTTGAATATCAGCAGCATTAAATTGTCCTAATGTTTGCTGACAAAATAAATCATGACATTTTTTATAAAACTGGGGAAGCTGTAACATCATTGACTCCTGTTATGAGTATTTCTTTCATTACCTGAAGAAATATTTTATTTTCATGGGCTAACCCAACAGTAACCCGAATATGATTTGGTAAATCGTACTCATCAAGTGTTTTAACTAAAATGGATTGCTCTAAGAGTTTTTCAGAAAATAAGTTGGCCTTCTTCTCTAAATCGATAGTCATAAAATTAGCCGTTTTATTTAAATATTTAATCTTCATTTTAGCAAAACCCACGGCCAATTGATTCAGCCCCTCATGATTTAACAGGCGAGTTTTAAGGATGAAGCGCTCATCCTCTAAAGCCACTTCTGCTGCAATAATTGCTAGATTATTAATGCTAAAAGGATTTTTAATTTTGTTGATTGCCTGTATTAAGCTTTGATTACCAACACAGTATCCTATTCTTAAACCCGCTAATCCATAAGCTTTAGAAAAAGTTCGAGTCACTATCAAATTTTGATACTTCTTAACCAGCATTATCGCTGTTTGATATTCTCGCAGAAGCATATATTCATAATAAGCTTCATCAATAATCACAATAATACTATGGGGCACTTTCGTCATAAATTTTTCTAGATCGCAAAATGGTATAAAACTTCCCATCGGATTACTTGGATTCGTTAACAAGATAAAGCGTGTATTTTTATTTATAGATTCCAAAATTCCTGTTAAATCTTGGTGTCCGTTATTCGCTGCAACCTCTTTAATTTTTAGCGAAGCATGATGACAAATTGTTTTCTGAAAAACAAAGGCATATTGTGGAAGTATAATTTCACAATCCCTGATATTAAAAGTTCTAATTATTAACTCCAACGCCTCAGATGATCCGCTGGTCAGTAAAACCTGGTTATGATCTACACTTAATTGATTCGCTAACGTTTTACTTAACCCTGATACGTTGCGGTTTGGATAACGAGAATAAACATGTTCTGATCGAGTAATAGCCTGATTAACTAATGGACTGCAGCCACTCGGATTTTCATTACCCGACAAATTAATTGAAATTTTTTCCATCATTAAATTATCTCTTTTCCTGTTTTGTTCGCGCTTGATTGTGTGCGGCTAAGTTTGCGGCTAATGCATCACTATAAGTATTGCTAGATCAATGTCATTCCCGCTAAAAGCATGCGGGAATGACGTGACTATCATCATCGCGGAAAGATATGACAAAATATTAAGGGCTGTTGACAATTCCTGTTAGAACGCCTTCCTCCGACAGGGGGAAGGCGCTCTAACATGAATTGTCAACAGACCCAAGTTCATTAAATCTATTTTGGACGCAGCATAAGACCGACTTGACGCCTACTTTCTTGGATTGCCTTATCTTTAGCCTCCGACTCCGCCATATCACTTAATGTATGCCGTATTTGTTTATTTGCTGCTTTTATTCTATGACGCAACTGGCCTTCTGAAAAAATACAGTACCTTCCAGCGCTCGTTAGTTTCAAAAACTTACCGCACAAGTCTTTTATTATTTGCAACTCTTTCAATTTTTCTTTGCGTATAGCAAGCAATTTTATTTTAATCGCTTCTAGAGAGGAACAACGGTCACTGGAGCGAGACGATTTAAGTTGTGGACGGTAAAACGCTTGCATGTTCGCGTCTTTTTGCCTTTCTAATTCTTTTCTATCTTTTGCTAGATCCGAAAGGCGACCAGCCTCTGGCTTTACATTTGATTTATGTGTTTCTTTATAGCGTGCTTTCTCCTGAAAAAATCGCGTCCTTGCCATCATGAGATCCTTCTCCTATTTTTTAATACATATTTGCGAGTACTTCTTCCATGTTAACTATCTTCACCCCTACTTGTTGCATTTCTTGCAACGCCTTTGCTATATCACCTTCCTGCAGATCAATACCACGGCAAGCATCTACAATAACATGCACATTCAAATTAAGCTTAGCTGCGTCTAAACAAGAATATTTGACGCAATAGTCTGTTGCAAGACCCATAATATAAATATCATGCACACCGTGTTCTAATAAATAATCACACAATCCCGTAGAACGTAAATGTGCGTTATCAAAAAACGCACTATAACTATCAATCGTTTTGTCGGATCCTTTGTAAACAATCTTATTCACATGCGATGTATTTAATGCGGGATGAAAAGCAGACCCTGGCGTGCCTTCTACACAATGATCTGGCCATAACACCTGCTCCACTCCATCAATTGCAATCACCTCACCCACAGTGTGTCCAGGATGGTTTGATGCAAAACTCGTATGATTTGCGGGATGCCAATCTTGTGTTGCGATGACTAAATGGAAGTGGGGTTGCAATTGATTTGCTAAAAAAACGACGTCATCGCCGTTTGGCACCGCTAAACTGCCGCCTTGGCAAAAATCATTCTGCAGATCTACCATAATCAGCGCTGTTTTGCTTTTCGTTATCATTACTTGCCTCGTTCACTCTTATACTCGAAAT
>Ga0207042_1069_pt1 | contig 22024 bp, 8 predicted proteins | sample Alteio_BWMinCont_70_FD_153310 | JGI IMG/M metagenome (GOLD analysis project Ga0207042, IMG submission 153310) | Enriched cells from forest soil in Barre Woods Harvard Forest LTER site, Petersham, Massachusetts, United States -... | ecosystem: Environmental > Terrestrial > Soil > Temperate forest >... | reverse complement strand
TAATAATCCGGGAAGCTTACAGTCAAATATTATCAACACTATTTGCGAAGACGCCGATGGCAATATCTGGGTTGGCACAAGGACAGGGTTAAGTAAATACGACAGGTCGCAAGATTCGTTCATTAACTTTAAACATGACAGTCTAGATACCAACTCTATAAGCGATGACTTTATTAATTTTATCTATAAAGATAAAAAATCAAACGTCTGGATAGGAACCGTCCACGGTTTAAATCTTTACAATAAAAAAAGCGGCAAGTTTAAACACTTTTTTAATAATAGATGGGATACTACAAGCCTAAGCAATTCATATATAATTTCGATTTTCGAAGACGATCGTCATCATTTATGGGTTGGTACTGCAAAAGGTTTGAACCTCTTAAACAGCGAAAGCGGGAAGTTTACCAGGATTATTGATAAAGGTACAAATAGCAGAGTTGCCAATAATATGATTAATGCAATCTCAGAAGATGAAAGAAATAATATATGGGTTGGCACAAATACAGGATTGAATTTATTGGATACAGTCAATCATACTTTTTCGTTTTATTCGATTGACGCCGACAAAAACTCGGCGGTTGGCAGCGTAGATCCGATAATAAGCTTAACAAGGGCAAAAGGCAATAAACTATGGATTGCTACAACTACTGTGCTGAAGCTATTTGATGCTGAAAAACGGCAGCTAATCCCTATAAATGATAAAAATGATGGCGATAATCTTATGCCCAATGATGGCATCTATTCACTTCTGGAAGATAAATCGGGTATTTTGTGGATAGGAACTGTAAGCGAAGGGATTTCAAAATATGACAGGAACCTCCCAGTATTCCCATCCTTTAATGCCTCATTAATCAACGCCCCCTCCGCAAAAAACATCATAAGGAGTATGGCAGAAGATAAAAATGGTAATATTTATCTGGCAACCGATGCCGGGGTTGAATATTTTAACCGGTCAAGCGGTTCAACTATTTCTTACAGGCATAATCCAAAAAATAAGAACAGCCTGTCAAATAATTTTGCATCAACCGTCCTGGTAAATAAAAAAAATGATGCGGTTTGGATTGGTACTTATTTCATGGGGCTTGATTGCTTAGACCTAAAAACGGGTAATTTTAAGCATTATAATAAAGGAACCGGTTCAAATGATATTAGCAGTAATACCATATATGGATTAATGGAAGATAGTAAAGGTAATATATGGATAGGGACTGTTTATGGAGGGCTGGATGTATTTAATACCAAGACCAAAACTTTTACAAAATATATTCACAATGCAAAAAATCCGGGAAGTGTCTGTGATAATAATATCCTTGCATTTTTGGAAGATAAAAAAGGTAACATTTGGATTGGGGGCCTTTACAATGGCATCAGCATTTTTAACCCTGTAACCAAAAGTTTTTCACAATTAAACAGCAATAACAGCAATTTAAGCAGCGATGATATCAGTTCCTTTTATGAAGATGCTAAAGGAAATATTTGGGTTGGAACCATGGACGATGGCTTAAATTGTTACGATACGCATACTCGCAAATTTAAAACGTTTACTGAACATGATGGTTTAATTAATAATACCATAAATTATATCACAGGAGATGATAAAGGATATTTGTGGCTGAGTACCTTGCGTGGGGTTACCCGTTTCGATCCCGCAACGAAAAAGTTTAGAAATTTCAGTTTCCACAATGGATTAAAAAGCCTTGAATTTGACCATAATTCCGGTGCAAAATTAAGAGACGGGGAAATTGCTTTGGGCAGCATCAATGGGTACAACGTGATTGACCCCGAAAATCTTTCTTTTAATGATAACAAACCTGTAGTTGCAATAACGGGTTTTGAGTTATTTAATAACCCTGTCACTATGGGAGCAAAGAATTCACCCCTGAAGCAAAATATTTCGACCACTAAAGAAATAACGCTTAACCATTCACAATCAGTATTTACCATAGAATTTGCAGGTTTGGATTATACGATTCCCGAAAATAATAAATATGCTTATAAACTGGAAGGGTTTGATACTGAATGGAACTATGTCGGTAATCAACGTACGGCCACTTACACAAATTTAAGCCCGGGTACTTATATTTTCAAAGTAAAAGCGGCAAATAATGATAATGTCTGGAACGAAAAAGCAAAGACCATTGAAATTATCATTGTTCCTCCATATTGGATGACATGGTGGTTCCGTATATTATGTGTCTTATTAATTACAGGTGGCGTATTTTTATTTTATTTATACAGAATAGGGTTAATAAAAAAACAAAAAGCCGAGCTGGAAAGACAGGTTCAAATAAGGACACGGAAAATAGGCAGACAAGCCAGCCGTCTCCAGGTGCAAAATGAAGAACTGCACAACCAAAAAGAAGAATTGCAGTCTCAATCAGAAGAACTCATAACACAATCTGAAGAACTGCAGTCGCAATCGAAAGATCTGCAGCAAAAAACAAATTCATTGCAATTGCTTAACAAACAATTAAGCTATCAAAAAACCCAGGAAAAAAATGCCCGTTTAATGGCAGATAAAGCGAGGGAAGAAGCAGATAAAGCTAACCTGGCAAAAAGCACCTTTTTGGCAACGATGAGCCACGAAATCAGAACTCCGATGAATGGGGTATTGGGAATGGCCGAGCTCCTTTCAGAAACACAGTTGGATTTTGAACAACGTGAGTATAACGAAGCCATCCTTAACAGCGGCGAATCTTTATTAATGGTAATCAACGATATATTAGACTTTTCAAAGATCGAATCAGGAAAGCTGGAACTTGACCCTCATGATTTTAACCTTAGAAAGTGTATTGAAGATGTATTGGAGTTATTTGCATCGAAAGCTGCCCAATCAGGAATCGATCTTGTTTATCAAATAGAAGATATCATCCCTGCCCATATCGTTGCTGATGGTTTACGGCTCCGCCAGGTATTAACAAACCTGGTTGGGAATGCGATTAAATTTACGCATAAGGGTGAAGTGTTTGTTTTTGTTTCAGCCGCAGCAATATCAGGCAATGAGTTTACCCTTCGTTTCGAAGTAAGGGATACAGGCATAGGTATTCCGGAAAATAAAATTGGAAACTTATTCAAAGCTTTTAACCAGGTGGATTCATCCGTTACCCGAAAATATGGCGGCACTGGTTTAGGCCTTGTAATTTGTGAACATTTGGTTAAGTTAATGGGTGGTGAAATTAAAGTTAAAAGCCTGCATGGTACGGGCAGCACTTTCATATTCAGTGTTATTTGTGAAAAAGGCGCCGATTCAGTGCCCGAATACATTACTGAGAACGAAAATATTAGTGAAGGTAAAAAAGTGTTATTAATTGATGACAATGATACGAATTTAAGGATACTCAAAATCCAGCTAAAAAAGTGGAAGATGATCGTAATGGCTGTTTCTTCAGGGAAAGAAGCCCTGGAAACTTTATCGGCGCAAAAAGACTTCGACCTGGTTATAACGGATATGCAAATGCCGGAAATGGACGGGATGGAATTAAGTACGCGAATAAAGGCAATGAAAAACGCCATGCCTATTATATTATTAAGCTCCATAGGCAATGAAAGTAAAAAAATGCACCCGCAGCTTTTCACTTCAGTATTAACAAAGCCTGTTAAGCAACAGCAATTATATACGGTGATTGCATTAGCTATTCAAAAAGAAACCGCTTTAAAAACAGAAAATAAAAAAACAATTCTTTCAGAAAACTTCGCGTCTGATTATCCTTTCGACATACTTGTTGCTGAAGATAATTTAATCAATCAGAAACTTATTATGCGGGTTTTAAACAAGCTGGGTTACCAGCCCGATCTGGCCAATGACGGACAGGAAGTTTTAGACATGATGGAAAAGAAAAGGTATGATCTGATATTGATGGACATACAAATGCCAATTATAGATGGGCTGGAGGCTACCCGTTTAATACGGAAAGTTTACGGCACCCGGCCATTAATTGCAGCTATGACCGCTAATGCAATGAGCGAAGATAAAGAGATATGTTTTAACGCCGGGATGGATGATTACTTGTCAAAACCAATAAGTTTAGAGGTATTTACAAATAAGTTAACAGAACTATTTAAAAAAGCTGAAACCGTTAGTAGCCAGCATATATAAAGGACCGTGTTACAACTTGGCTGAATAGATCAAGTTTACGATTGGCCCTAGTTAATATTCTCTATCCGCTGCATTACATGACGATAAATTTTTATTGTATTATTAAGTCCCCCTACCCTTCCGAAGGCATATTTCTTTATTCCTGAGGTGATGTGCGTTAACATATCCTATATTGCATGATCGAAGTCGATAAACTTAGACGGATTTGATCGGTACTACCCCCAAGAGTACACACTCCGATTTTATAGCAGAAAACATTCCTATAAGTGACTCTTTCCTTCGGTATCCATTCAGGGAGCTTCAAAACCAGTAGTATCAAGTATAAAAAAATCTTTTTATAAGATAAATCAGTTCAAATGAAGAAAATTTTTGAATATATTATTGATATATCAATACTTGTATCATTTTAGAACATTTAGTGTTCCGAAATCGTACACCTGTATCAATAATTTATTCATACATAACTCATAATCAATTAATTAAATATTGGCATGTAATTTATGTTGATGAACTAAACTTGATATCATGTTAAAAAATTTTATTATAACTGCATGGCGTAACCTTAAACGCAATAAGGCGTTTTCATTTATTAATATTTTTGGTTTGTCCGTTGGCCTCACCTGCTGTATGCTGATTGGCGCGTATTTATACCAGGAATTGAACTATGACACCTATCCCGAAAAAGCAAAACAGATTTATCGTGTAGCGCTTCATTCAAACGGCAATAATACTGCAGCCGATTTCCCGAGTGTCGATATTGCAGTAGGGCCGGGAATAAAAAGCGTTTATCCTGAAGTACTGGCTGTAACCAGGCTGAGCCGGCTAGGGCCGTTTTTTCTTAAATACCGGGCCAACCGGTTTAAAGAGGACAACATCGTTCTTATCGACTCAAATTTTTTTCAAATGTTTTCTATCCCGGTGATAGAAGGCGATAAAAAGACGGCACTTGCGGCACCCAAAAGCATTGTAATAACAAAGGCAGTCGAAAAAAAATATTTTGGCGATTCGCCTGCAATCGGTAAGACGCTTATAGTAGGTGCTGATGCCGACCTGTTAACTGTTACAGGCGTTATCGAAAAGATTCCGGATAATTCCCATTTCCACGCAGATGCATTTATAAGTATGGATACCTATGTAAAGCCCCGGACAACACAGACCTGGAGCAACGTAGGATATTATACGTACCTTTTACTGGATAAAAACGCCGACCCCAAAAAGCTGGAGGCCGGCTTTCCGCGGCTGGTGGCAAAGTTTGTAGTGCCCGAAATAAAGCACGATATGGGCGTAAGCCTGGCCGAAGCGCAAAAATCGGTGAACAGCTTCATTTTCTTTCTGCAGCCGCTTACATCCATTCATTTACATTCGGCCACAAAATACGAATTCGAAGCTAATGGCGACATTCATTACATTTACATATTCGGCGCCCTGGCAATATTTATCCTGTTGCTGGCCTGCATTAATTTTACAAACCTGTCAACAGCCAGCGCCGCCAAACGCGCAAAAGAAATAGGTATCCGCAAGGTGCTCGGGTCGGCAAAAAACATGCTGGTGTCGCAGTTTCTCATCGAATCTTTTATGCTCACGTTTTTGGCTATATTTTTCGCATTGGGCCTGGTTTACCTGTTGCTGCCTTATTTCAATAACCTGGCCGGCAAAAATATCAGCATCGGGTTCTTCTTATCTTCACGCGCCTTATTAACAGAGGCGGCGCTAATGTTAATTGTAGGGTTAACAGCAGGCATTTATCCGGCTTTTTTTCTCTCATCATTCCGGATCATAGCCATTCTAAAGGGAAACAGCGGCACCCGCCCAACCGGCAGGAGTGGCCTCCGGAGCAGCTTGATTGTAATCCAGTTTGCTATTTCAACCGCTTTAATTATTTCCACTTTTGTAGTTTACCAGCAATTACATTTTATGCAAAACCAAAAGCTTGGATACGATAAAAACCAGGTGCTGGTAATAAATGATACCTATACGCTCGGCGACAATATCGGGGCTTTTAAACAGCGGCTTTTAAATGATCCCCGCGTGGTAAATGCTACTATATCAAGCAACGTGCCTGGTTACAATAATATGATCGGGACAGAAATTTACGTTCCGGAAATTGCGGGTAACGGTACACGCACCGAAATACAAACAGGCATTTATTGGATACAAAGCTCGTATATACCAACATTAGGGATGCAGCTTGCAAAAGGGCGTAATTTCTATCCTTCGGGGCTGGCCGATTCAGCATCGGTTCTCATTAATGAAGCAGCCGTGCGCGACCTGGGCTTCGGTAATATCGACCCAATCGGAAAAACGGTAATACGCTCCGGCCAGCAGCATTATAATATTGTCGGTGTGGTAAAAGATTTTCATTATACGTCGGCAAAACAAAAAATTGGTCCGCTGATGCTGCTGGCGTCCGAAAGAACAGGGTCGATAATAGTCAGGATAAAAACTACGGACGTGAGCCATTTAATAAGCGACATCAAGAGCCAGTGGAATGCCTATCATGCAAGCGCGCCTTTCAGTTACTCATTCCTGGACGAGCAGTTTGCATCGTTATACAAATCCGAAGAACGCACCGGCCGGATATTTACCTCTTTTGCCATTATAGCGGTGATAATCGCCAGCCTGGGCTTATTTGGTTTGGTAGCTTATATGGTAAGGCAAAGGGTAAAAGAAATAGGTATTCGCAAAGTTTTGGGAGCATCTGCCGGCAGCATAACCCTGATGTTATCAAAAGAATTTTTGCAACTGATTTTAATAGCTGCATTGATATCATTCCCGGTAACATGGTATGCCATGGGCAAATGGCTGCAGGATTTTGCATACCGCATAAATATACAATGGTGGGTATTTATTGCAGCGGGGGTAATAGCTCTACTGGTAGCTGCTATAACTATCAGCCTTCAATCCATTAAAGCGGCGCTTGCAAACCCGGTGAAAAGCTTGAGGAGCGAATAATAAAGTCATTGCGTCATTAGTCATTGTGTCATTAGTCATTCTATTTCAGACTAATAGCAAATGACTGATGAATTTGCCAATGACTAATGACGCGAAGCAAATGACCAATGACCAATGACGCGAAGCAAATGACTAATGACTAAATAAAATGATAAAGAACTATTTAAAAACCGCATGGAGAAATGCGACAAGGAACCGGACACATAGTATTATAAGTTTAACAAGCCTCACACTGGGGCTTACATTTTTTTGCCTGATTATACTTTGGGTTAAAGATGAATTAAGTTATGATAAGGGCTTTAAGTCCGAAGGGCGCATTTGCCGGGTAGAAACCACCACCACCACGAAAGATGGCTCGTCAACTTCAATGGCAACCGCAGGATGGCCTGTAGGCCGTGCGTTAGCTTCGGAATACCCCGAAATTGAAAGCCTTACCTATATGAGCAATTGGTCGCCAATTATAAGTTATAAAGGAGCCAAATTTTATGAAAGTGCGTTTTATGCTGATAAAAACTTTTTTAATGTTTTTGGTAATGAATTGCTTGAAGGATATGCCAGGACGGCGCTCAAGGAGCCATTCAGTCTTGTCATCAGCGAATCTTTAAAGGAAAAATATTTCGGAAACGGCGAAGCTTTAGGCAAGATATTAATGTTAAACGATACCGTACCCTATAAAATTACGGGCATTTTAAAAACCCCGACAACCCCATCGCACCTGAAGTTTGACATGTTAGGTTCCTTCGCAAGCCGCCTGGCAGGCAGGCCGCAAGATTGGGAACAAGAATTTTCATCCGGCTGGTTTGATATAAATGTGTATAATTATGCCAGGCTTAAGAAGGGCGTTACACCCGAAGCCCTGACCAAAAAGGTACGGGACCTCGTTCTGCGGGATGGAAAGGCGGCAGTTGCGGCGACAGGCTTTAAATCAAAACTTTTTTTGCGGCCGGTTGAAGATATCTATTTATATTCAGGCATGTCAACGGGCGTGGCTCCGGTGGGCAGCATAAAACTTGTAAACCTTTTTTCACTTATCGCTCTTTTTATACTGATCATCGCTTGTCTTAACTATATCAATCTTACCACTGCAAAATCAGTTGAACGCGCAAAAGAGATCGGAATAAAAAAAGTGCTGGGCAGCAATCGCGGCAAACTAATTTCTCAGTTCCTGGCAGAATCGGCCTTATTTTGTATTGCCGCTATGATTATCAGCATTCTTATAGTTTTGTTCTTATTACCACTGTTTAATGACTTTACAGGAAAGACATTAACCGATGCAACACTTTTTTCAAAGGATAATATTTTGTTGATATTAGGAATAGTCCTTGTGATAATTCCTGTTGCGGGATTCTACCCGGCTATGGTTCTTTCATCCTATAAGCCCATAAAAGTACTAAAGGGGACTTTCTCACACTCCGGTTCGGGCAACTTGCTCAGAAAAGCTTTGGTGATAACACAATTTGTTATTTCTATTTCATTTATCTTAAGCACTATAGTTATTTGGAAACAAATGAACTTTATGCAGAAGCAGGACCTTGGATTTGACAAAGACAAAGTATTACTGGTCAATACCACTAAAGTTCCATGGGTATTAAGAAATGGCAATGCCAATGTTTTCAAAACAAGTATAATGAGGCATTCAGGCATTGCGAATGTTTCCGCATGCTGGGCGGTTCCGGGCAGGACCGGATGGGGATCACAATTTGCTTACCCGGAGGGGAAAACAAAAGATCAGGGGGTTATTGTCGAATATATTCCTGTGGATAATAATTATGTAAAAACGTTGGGTTTAAAATTCAATACCGGAAGGGATTTTATAGCCGGCAGTGCTGAAGATCAACAACAAAACTTAATAATTAATGAAGCAGCCGCAAAAAGTTTTGGGTGGGGAAATGCTGAAAATGCGATAGGTAAAAAATTAAGTACGTCAGGAAAAGATGGAAAAGTAATTGGGGTTTTAAAGGATTATCATCAGCATGGCTTACAGGAGCAAATAAAACCGGTAGTGCTGGGCATAGGTAACGGAGCCGGTGTTTTTGCTGTACGATATAATAGCGCCGACCCGCAGAATGTGATTAAAACGGTTAAAGGCGATTGGAATAAAATATTTAAGGGCTACGAATTTATCTACAAATTCATGGATGACGATTTTCAGCAGCAATACATAAAGGAAGAAAAATATGAAACACTATTTGGTTTGGCTGCATTTCTTTCCATCCTAATAGCTTCTCTTGGATTACTTGGTTTGGCTATTTATACGGCGCAAAAACGCATAAAGGAAATAGGTGTCCGTAAAGTATTGGGGGCTTCGGTTTTTAATATTACTGCTATGCTTTCTTTAGATTTCCTTCAACTTGTACTGGCGGCAATACTTATAGCATCACCTTTAGCATGGTATGCAATGAATAAATGGTTGCAAAATTATGCTTATCATATTAGCCTGTCATGGTGGATATTCCTTGTCGCTGCTGGCATTTCTTTATTGATAGCTGCAATAACAGTTAGCTTTCAATCGGTCAAAGCAGCTATTGTTAACCCGGTTAAGAGTTTGAGGAGCGAGTAGATGGGCGATGGCTTAAAATATTTAATTACAAATCATTACGTACCTGAACATTAAAGATAAATATTATGATAAAAATTACCGATCTCGAAAAATACTACCGGACAGAAGAGGTAGAAACAGTCGCATTAAACAAGTTATCCATTGAAGTTAAAAAGGGTGAATTTGTTGCGATAATGGGCCCGTCGGGCTGCGGGAAATCAACCTTGCTCAATATTTTGGGCATGCTGGACGACCCTGATGGCGGAAGCTATATGTTCAATGGAATCGAGGTGGCCCATTTTAACGAACGGAAACGGGCTGATCTGCGCAAACATAATATTGGGTTCGTTTTTCAAAGCTTTAACCTGATCGACGAACTGACAGTATTTGAAAACGTCGAACTGCCTTTGATCTATACGGGCGTTCCATCAGCGGAACGTTTAAAAAGAGTTGAGGATGTTTTGACAAAGATGCAGATCATACACCGCCGCAACCATTATCCCCAGCAGTTATCAGGCGGCCAGCAGCAGCGTGTGGCTATTGCCAGGGCAGTTGTTAATAAGCCAAAATTGATATTGGCTGACGAGCCGACAGGGAACCTTGACAGCAGCAACGGTAATGAAGTTATGGATTTATTAACCGAATTGAACGAGCAAGGGACAACCATCGTCATGGTTACCCACTCAGAGCATGACGCGGGATTCAGTCATCGGATTATCCGTTTGCTGGACGGGCAAACGGTGATGGAAAATATGATGAACTGAGTTTAACTCCTTGACAAATCATGATAAAAAATTATTTTAAAATAGCCTGGCGCAACCTGTTGCGCAACAAAAGCTACGCCGCTATTAATATTGCCGGCCTGGCTATCGGAATTGCAGCCTGTCTGCTGATCTTCCTGATCGTTCATTTCGAAACGAGCTTTGATGATTTTCATTCAAAAAAGGACCAGATCTACCGGGTAATTACGGTCAATTCGGGCCAGGATGGCGTAACCAAAGCGAGCGGCACGCCTATACCACTTGCTGAAGGGTTAAGGGTTGATTTTCCGGAGTTAAAAGAGGTAGCAGAAATATTCCGAAACGACCGATCCCATTATTCGGTCCAAAACGCAGATGGTTCCAAAAAGAAATTTAAAGAGGACGATGCTTATTATGCCGAGCCGCAGTTTTACAGCATTTTCAGTTTTGGCTGGCTGGCCGGCGATAAGAAAACGGCGCTCGCTGAACCTAACACGATCGTATTGTCGCAGGATGAAGCCAATAAGTTCTTTGGCGACTGGCACAACGCCATGGGCAAAATTGTGCGCTACGAAAATAAAACCGACCTCAAGGTTACCGGTATCCTGCAAAATTCGCCTGCCAATACCGACTTCCCTATAAAGCTCGTGGTTTCCTGCGCAACGATGCGCGAGAAAAGTTCTGACTTTTACGGCAATTTAAAAGATTGGGTAAGCACATTCAGCGAAAATCAATGCTATATCGTTCTGCCCAAAAACATTTCGGTAAACCAGTTTAGTGGCGACTTAAAGGCTATGGCCAAACGGCGCAAACCTGCGCCTTATAACACAATGTCGGTTTTTGGTTTACAGCCACTGGCTGATATGCACTATAACACCGCTATCGACATATTTACAGGCCATGCTTTCAGCAAGCAATTATTGAATGTGATCAGCCTGATCGGGTTTTTCCTGCTGGTTATAGCCTGTGTCAACTTTATCAACCTGGCAACCGCGCAGGCAGTCAACCGCTCAAAAGAAGTAGGTATTCGCAAGGTATTGGGCAGTAACCGCAAGCAACTTGCCCTTCAATTTATTGCTGAAACATTTATCATAACGCTTTTCGCTGTAGTCCTGGCTCTCGGAATCGCCCAGCTCGCCGTACCGTTTTTAAACCAACTGCTGGAGATAAGATTGAGTAATGCCTTTTTAGCCGACCCGCTGCTGTGGCTGTTTTTAACCGGCACAATCGTGTTGGTAACCCTGCTATCCGGCCTGTACCCCGCCATGGTACTTTCTGGGTTTAATCCCATTGCAGCCCTTAAAAATAGGATAGCTGCGGGGCGCACCAGGGGCATCTCCCTGCGGCAGACGCTGGTGGTTTTCCAGTTCTTTATTGCGCAGGCGCTGGTGATCGGCACGCTGGTAGTGGTTTACCAAATGCAGTACTTTCATAATAAGTCGTTAGGGTTTAACCGGGACGCTATCATTAATGTGCCCTTCCCCGGCGACAGTATTAGCCGGCTCAAGTTGAATACGTTACGTGATGAGTTACTGCAGCAGCCGGGCGTTAGGGAAGTAAGCTACAGTTCTGCCAGCCCATCCGACATTAGCAATTGGGACAGCGATTTTAAGTATGACAATGCCCCGCAACAAACCAAATTTAACGCCTACCTGAAATGGGCCGATGCCGGATATTTTAAACTTTATGGGCTTAAATTTATAGCAGGCGGCCCCTATAAGCCAAACGATACCGTTACCGGCTGGGTGGTTAACCAAACCTTGCTGGCCAGGCTGGGGGTTACCAACCCGGAGAAAGCGATCGGGAAATATATCAAGTTGTGGGACGACCCTCATAAAAACCGCCAGATTGTGGGTGTAATAAAAGATTTCAATGTTAGGTCGCTTAAAGATGCCATTCCTCCCGTACTGATGGGTTCGTGGACGGATGTATATCAAAAACTCAATATCAAAATTGCGCCGCAAAATATTCAACAAACCCTTGCGGGAATCGAAAAAACATGGAATGACACTTTCCCTGACGGGATATATGAGTTCCAGTTCCTCGACAAAAAGATAGCTGACTTTTATAAAAGCGAGGACCGGCTTTCGCAGCTGTATGAAATATTTGCAGGCATTGCCATATTTATTTCATGTCTCGGCTTGTATGGACTCATTTCATTTATGGTGGTGCAAAGGATAAAGGAAGTAGGCATCCGCAAAACGCTGGGGGCTTCGGTTGGGAATATAGTCTACCTGTTCTCCAAAGAGTTTACGCTGCTTATTATTATCGCATTTGCCATTTCGGCGCCGGTAGCCTGGTTCAGCATGAACAAATGGTTTTTACAGAATTATACTTACAGAATAGCCATCGGCCCCGATATTTTTCTATTAGCAATATTTGCTTCGGTTTCCATTGCATGGTTGACGGTAGGCTATAAAGCAATAAGAGCAGCGTTGGCTAACCCGGTAATAAGCTTAAGGAGCGAGTAGAAGGACAAAAAGATCCGATCCGGCCTGGGGGAATATTCTGTTAACGCAGCGATGTTTGGGCAAAGTTTTGCTCCCGGATATGTAGATACAGTTATGGGATGGATGGTGAAATTAAAACGAACCTGACGTAAAAATAAATCATGGTGAAAAAAACTTCGGAACAAGCAATAGTGCAGCAATTAAGCTAATAGCATACACCAAAATCGTAAATAAAATGAAAAAACTAATCATTTTCTCTCTGTTCTTTTTATCTATCTCTCATTCTTCATTTGGTCAGGATAATAAAAATCATTTATCCTCCCAAATTGATTCACTCGTTTCAAACCTGGTGAAGTACAAAAATTTTAGCGGCACGGTTCTGCTCTCAAAAAACGGCCAGGCGGTATTCGAAAAAGTCTATGGCTATGCGGATTTTGAAAAAAAAATCCCGAATAAACTCGATACCAGGTTTTGCATTGCATCAATTTCAAAGGTATTTACTGCTTCGGCTGTCATGAAGCTGCAGGAACAGGGGAAGTTAAGTATTGGTGATAAGCTAAATAAATATATACCAGATTTTCCGGAGGCCGATAAAATAACCATTGCTGAATTACTTGACCATACTGCCGGGGTAAAACGCGAAATGGTGGACGATATTGAGGGATGGAAAAAACATTATACCACGCGTGAAATTATTGACTCGCTGAAAAAATATCCATTGGATTTTGAGCCTGGCACCAAAGAAAGTTACAGCAATGGTGGATACGGTGTATTGGCGAGGGTTATTGAAATAGCATCAGGCAAGAGTTACGGGCAATACCTGAAGGAAGCTATTTTTGATCCCTTAAAAATGTACAATACGCTGGCCTATAACAGCCTTGAGCCTCAAAAAAATACGGCTAAAGGTTATGATCCGGCCCCTTTCCCCAAAGGTGTCCAAAATACGGTTTTCGAAGATGCATCGCAAAATGTAGGGGCAGGTTCAATTTATTCAACCGCCCCCGACCTGCTGAAATGGGACAGGGCGCTGTATAACGGATCAGTTTTAAAGAAAAGCAGCCTGGATACGATGTATAAATATGGCTATGGCTTTGGTGTTTATCAGCGAAACGGTAAAGATCTTGTCGGGCACGACGGCATCATTAACGGATACATCGGTTCCATGGAGAGTTTTATTAATGATGGCGTGTGTATCATATTTTTAAGCAACATACGCACGGGTGCGTTGAACCTTTTAAACAATGGTTTATGCGAACTTTATTTTAATGGCAAAACAACTATTCCGGCTATTCAATCAACCGATATGTTTTCCGCTGATCCGAAAGACCTGCAAAAATATGCCGGGACTTATGAATTATTCCCCGGATTTGATTTGACTATCAAAGAGAAAAATGGCGTTTTGTTTTTAAAGGGAAAAGGCGGGTATTATACCGCGTTGAATTGTCTTGCAGCCGATCGTTTTTTTTACCGTTCACTATTTGCTGAAGTCAGCTTCGATATCGGAGCCGCTCAACCGGGGTTGATTTGGAATGATATACTTTCAGGTAAAACTTACCCGGCTAAAAAAATTGAGTGACTGTTTGAATATTGAAAGTCAACAAGATAGAAAGTTCGTTGCTATCTATGAATTGAATACTAATATTTAATTATTTACTACCATGATCAAGAACTATTTAAAAATCGCGTGGCGTAATTTATGGAAAAACAAGGTCTTTTCAGCCATTAACATAATTGGTCTGGCCTTGGGCTTAGCCGCCTTTCTATTGATTGCTTTATCTGTCTTAAATGAATTAAGCTATGACAGGTATAATGCGAAAGCCGCCAGAATATACCGTGTTAACGACGATATAAAATTTGGCGGAAACCTGATATCAACAGCCGTTTCGCCTCCCCCTCTAGCTTCAGGGCTGGAGGCTACTTTTCCTGGAATCGAAAAAGCCGTGAGGTTCAGGCAGTATGGAACAGCCCACATTAAGAAAGACAATGATATCATAGAAGAAAAAAATATTACTTACTGCGATCCGGGAGTTTTTGAGGTATTCACGCTTCCAATGTTGGCCGGCGACCCTTCAACCGCCTTGAAAGAGCCAAATTCTGTCGTTATTACCCAAAGCACAGCCATAAAGTATTTCAATTCAACAAAAGTACTGGGTAAGATTTTTGTATTTGATAAAGTCAATAATTACGCTGTGACCGGCGTAATAAAAGATATACCCAGTCAATCGCATTTCAAATTTGATTTTTTTGTGTCGATGCCTACTCTTGCCGAAAGCAAAGACCCAACATGGCTAAATACCGATTTTCAAACATATGTGTTATTGACAGATGGGGCTGACTACAGAAAAATCGAAAACAAACTTCAGCAGTTTGTCAACGAACATATAGGCCCGCAATTGCAAGGTACCCTTCATACCAGCTTTGATGAGTTTGAAAAAAAAGGCAACTATTTCAGGCTTAGTCTTATGCCGCTGACAAAGATCCACCTGGAGTCAAACCGCACAAACGAACTGGGACAGAATGGCAATATTGAATATGTGTGTATCTTTTCCGCAGTTGCGTTTTTTATTTTACTGATAGCTTGTGTTAATTTCATAAATCTTTCCACCGCCCGCTCGTCAAACAGAGCCCGGGAAGTCGGGGTGCGTAAAGTGCTTGGCTCGCCACGCAAATATCTGATTGGACAATTCCTGGCTGAGTCAATTATCCTGGCGCTGGTCGCCGGCATCGTCGCATTGTTAACAGCATGGATTTTTCTGCCTTTGTTTAATCAAATGTCAGCGGAAGAGTTGACGGTTTCGCCGGATTTTCTCACATGGCTAACTCCCGCATCGCTCATACTGATCTTAGTCATTGGTGCCCTGTCCGGCATATATCCCGCTTTCTTTCTTTCTGCTTTTCGACCTGTAGATGTACTAAAAGGGAGAATTGCCGCCGGGCTTAAAGGCGGCGGACTTAGAAGCTTTTTGGTTATCTTCCAGTTTTCCATTTCTGTCTTCCTTATCATCGGAACGCTGGTTGTCTACAATCAACTCAGTTATATACAGCATAAAGATTTGGGCTATAACCGCGATCATGTTTTGGTTATCAAAAACGTTTCGGCACTCGATAGGCAGGCTAAAACATTCAAACAGGAGATAAAACAATTAACCGGTGTTGTAAATGCAACGCTAAGCGGCTATACACCTACATCCGGCAATTACGATAGTCAAACCATATTTAAATCTGTGACGCTTGACCCTAAAAGCGGTTTGCTGGCGCAGCAATGGATGGTGGATGAAGACTACATAAGCACACTAGCAATGAGGTTAACAAATGGCCGCAACTTTTCGAACCAATTCCCGACAGATTCCAGCGCCGTTATTGTCAATGAAACAGCTGCGAATCTGTTAGGATATTCTAATCCGATTAACAGACAATTGTATCGTCCCGAGGACGATTATGGCAAAAAAATAAAAGCCTACCATATTATAGGGGTGATCAGGGATTTTAATTTCAACTCATTGCGTGCGAATATTACGCCGTTGATCTTAAAATTTGAAAGCGATAACGGCGCCTTGAGTGTCCGGGTAAATTCCGCTGATATTCCAGGTTTACTGCAAAGGATAAGAAATAAATGGAGCGCATTTTCACCGAATCAGCCGTTCAATTACTCTTTCATGGTTCAGGATTTTGATGCGCTCTACAGTTCAGAACAACGTGTCGGAAAAATAGCGCTCTCGTTTACCTTACTGGCCATTATCATTGCCTGTTTGGGCCTGTTTGGCCTTGCAGCCTATGCAGCCGAACAACGCATGAAAGAAATTTGTATCAGAAAGGTGCTTGGGGCAAGTATATCAACAATCGTAAGAATGCTGGCGATAGATTTTGTAAAACTGGTTTTAGTCGCTATAATAATTGCTTCGCCTTTAGCCTGGCTCGCGATGCAAAAGTGGCTCCAGGGCTTCGCCTACAGACAAAATACTCAATGGTGGGTTTTGGTGGCTGCTGGTTTGGGAGTAACATTGATCACATTAATTACTATCAGCTTTCAGTCACTTAAGGCCTCGCTTGCTAATCCGGTAAAGAATTTGAGAAATGATTGATTCTTGAAAATTAATGTTTTTTTAACAATGACTCAGCGCTTTCAAAAGTTTGATCCTAAAATTTTTTGTCATGATAAAGAATTACTTAAAAATCGCCTGGCGTAATCTGAAGAAAAACAGGTTGTACGCATTTGTAAATATCATCGGCTTAACAATAGGAATTGTTAGTTGCCTGCTAATAGGTATTTATATAAAGCATGAATTAAGCTACGACCGCTTTAATCAGAACGCTGATAAAATAGTCAGGGTAACCATGGATTACAGCTTGGGTGATGCGCCACAGAAAACAGTGCTTACTGGCACTAAGGTAGGTCCACAGTTTAAGCGTACATTTCCTTCGGTTGTTGATTTTGTAAGGCTGGATAAATTAACGAGAGTAGTTGGCTATAAAAATCAGTTATTTGACGAGAAGAATTTTCTCTATGCCGATCCGTCGTTCTTCAAAATCTTTTCATTCAACCTTATTGAAGGCAACGCCGCTACGGTGCTAAATGCACCCGGCAACATAGTTATCACACAAACTGCTGCAAAAAAATATTTTAATAACGAAGACCCGATAGGGAAAATATTAAAAGTTGGCGATCACAATTTTATCGTTTCAGGTTTAGCTTCGGATGCCCCTTCAAATTCGCAGGTGCAATTTGATTTTATAGTGCCGCTTGGCGCTTTGAGCAACGCAAAAGCACCTGAAAATTGGTGGAATGCAAATCTGATAACCTATTTACTACTCAAAACGCAAGATGCCGTAAAACCCCTTGAAAAGCAAATTATCGCTTATATGAAGACCGTGAGCACAGGTGAGTTGAAAATGGGCAGGAACCAATATCTTACGTACCACCTTGAGCCGTTAAAAAGTGTCCATCTCCATTCTAATCTGCCCGATGGTTTCGAGCCTAATGGCAGTATCGTATATGTTTATATACTCATAGCGGTAGCCCTTTTGATTTTAATAATAGCGTGCGTAAATTATGTAAACCTGTCGATAGCGCAATCTGCAAAGCGCAGCGGCGAAATAGGCATCCGGAAAGTTCTGGGGGCTGCCAGGCTGCAATTATTCAAACAATTTGTGGGTGAGTCATTTGTCGTGACTGCAATCGCATCATTTTTAGCGATCAGCGTGGCGACTATTTTGATCCCATTTTTTAACAAATTATCGGGAAAACAATTTCAATACAATGCTTTATTCGATCCGTTTATCCTCTTGTGTTTAATTGCGCTCGGCATTATTATTGGCTTTGCATCCGGGGCATATCCGGCGTTGTTATTATCCAGGGTACAAATTGTAAAAATACTTAAATCAGGATTTTCTTTCACTTCCGGTCAAAATGTGCGCCGTTCCCTGATCGTTTTTCAGTTTATCATTTCCATATTCCTCATTATTACAACAGTAATCATATTGCAGCAGTTATCCTATATCAGCAACAAGGATATAGGGTACAATAAAAGCAATGTGGTGGTATTACCGGTTGATAATAAAATGCGCCCACAAATGGATGCATTCAAGAAGGTAATTAATAATATTCCCGGTGTGGTGGGTGTTGCCACAGCAAATGATGAACCGATAGATGTTAAATGGGGCGATAATATACAAACAAAAGACGGAAAAAACGTAACGGTAAACGCTTTGCCCATGGACGAAGATTTTATAAGAACCATGCGGTTAAAAATTGTGGCAGGCAGCCATTTCGACCAAACCGACGTTTTGCAAATCGACACTACCAACAACTATAAAAACTTCCGGTATACGTTCATGCTTAACGAATCTGCCGCCAGGGCATTGGGATGGACACCTCAGCAAGCTATCGGCAAAGAAATCTCCAGGTATTACGGAGGCAGGATAAAAGCGGTAGTTAAAGATTTTAATTTCAAATCGCTGCACGACCCTATAGGCCCGCTGCTGATATTCCTTGACCGCTTCCAAAGCCGGAACCTGTTCGTAAGAATTTCAGGCGCAAACACTTCCTCAACCTTAAAATCGATTGAGAAAATTTGGAAGGAACGTGTACCCTCCCGGCCTTTTGAATACAAATTTTTGGACGAAGATTATGATGCCTTATATCGCACCGAACAGCGAACAGGGGGCATTTTTTCAACTTTTTCGGCTTTAGCCATATTGCTGGCCTGCACGGGCCTGTTTGCCGTAACCGCATTTGCCGTAGCGCAGCGCACAAAGGAAATAGGGATCAGGAAAGTTTTGGGCGCCAATGTATTCAATATCGTCCTGCTTGTTTCAAAAGACTTTTTGCTTTTGGTAGTTATTGCTTCGGCAATTGCCTCACCCATAGCTTCATACTTTTCGGGCAAATGGCTGCAGGATTTTGCCTACCGCATTAATATTCACTGGTGGATATTTTTGGCGGCGGCGATTATTGCGTTAATAATCGCAGGTTTAACGGTGAGCTTTCAGACTATTAAAGCAGCGTTGGCCAACCCTGTAAAAAGTTTGAGAAGTGAGTAACATAGTCAAAATGAACAATCGAACCAATGAATTAATAAACTATTAAAGTAATGATTAAGAACTATTTAAAAATTGCATTACGCAACCTGACAAGGCAAAAGCTTTTTAGTTCAATAAATATATCAGGCCTGGCCATAGGTTTGGCCGTTTGCATGCTGATGATGCTTTACGTAGCGCATGAAACCAGCTACGACCGCTTTCATAAAAACGCCAAACGCATCTTCGTTTTAAATGAACATTTAAAACTGGGCGGGCAGGATGCCCAAATGGAATATACAAGTTATATGAGCGGCCCAATGATCAGGCAAAATGAACCGGATGTTATCGGTTATACCCGTACCAGGAAGGTTTTTGAAGATATAATTGTTGAGGCGCCGGCGCCTGTAAGCGCCAGGTTTCTGGAAAGTAAAATGATGTTTGCTGACCCCGATTTTTTTAACTTTTTTTCTTTTAAGTTATTATCAGGCAATCCCTCAACAGTACTTTGCAGACCTTTTTCGGTTGTTATCTCGCAGGATATCGCTAAGAAATATTTCGGCGCTATGGATCCGGTTGGCAGGACATTAAAAATTAAAACTCAAAAGTCTTATTTATATACAATTACAGGTGTCGCGGCCAATGTACCGTCGAATTCAAGCATAGGGTTCAATTTCCTCGCATCCAACTCAAGCCTTAAAATGATGCCCGAAACCGCATCACTTTTAACAGATCAGTCTATAGAGGCCGGTGTGTTTAGTACTTATTTGCTTTTAAAACACCCTCAGGATTCGATGAGGGTGCAACGGTCAATTCAATCATTGTTAAAGATTACCCCCGGCACCGGCGTAGAAAAGGAAAGTCTTCTGCTCATTGCGTTAACCGATATACATCTTAAGGCAAATTTCGGCGATTTCTCAAATATTAAATATCTTAAAATATTCCCGCTTGTTGCCGGGCTGGTCCTGCTCCTGGCTTTGGTTAATTATATGAGCCTTTCAACGGCGCGTTCAACTTTAAGGGCTAAGGAAGTGGGAGTAAGAAAAGTGAGCGGCGCAAGCAGGAGATCGATAGCTATGCAATTTTATATAGAATCTGCCTTTTTTACACTGCTGTCCTTTATATTGGCATATATTTTATGTTACTTCTTTAAATCTTGGTTTTTAAATATTCTTAATTTAAAAATTGACGCCTCGTTTTTATATAGCCCCCCGGTACTGTTAACCTTATCTGGGTTATTGTTACTAACCGTACTGATAGCCGGAAGCTATCCTTCAATAGTCTTATCGGCTTTTAAGCCGGCTATTACGCTTAAGGGAAGAATGAGCAAGCAAACCGGAGGCGTAACAGTACGCAAAGTTTTCACAACATTTCAATTTGCAATTTCCGTAGGGTTAATTATTTGCGGAATAATAATAGACCGGCAATTATATTATTTCAGGCATACGGATACCGGGCTTAACCGCGAAAATATGCTTGTGATACCAATTAGCACCAGCTTTGGCAAACAATATCAAAGTTTTAAAAAAGATGTAAGTGCGCTGGCAGGAGTTAGCCAGGTTGCCACATCCCGTCAGGCGATTTATAAAGGCGGATTTAGCGTGCTTTTTGTACAGGACAAAAATAAACACGAAAATATTTTTATGCCTGTATTATATATAGATAAGGGTTTTATCGCCACGTTGGATATCGCCTGGAAGATCCCACCCCCATCGCAGAATGCAATTACAGGAGCAAAAAAGGTTGTGATCAATGAGTTGGCGCTAACCAAATTAAAACTCCCGGCAAACCCTGTTGGCAAGGTTGTTGATTTTGGAGGGACAGAAAAATATGAGATTGCGGGGGTAGTAAGGAACTTCAACTTTTTTTCAATGGAGACTGCCCAAAGCCCTTTATGCCTGTTTATAAAACCTGATACTGCCGAAAGCTGGGGAGTGACGGGCGGTTGCCTTTATGCCAAAATAAAGCCGCATACAAACTTGCCCACACTGATTGAATCTATTCAAAACACCTATAAAAAATATGATAAGGAAACCCCTTTCGCTTATTCTTTTATGGACGACGCTTTTAATGAGCTCTACAAGGCCGAAGACAGGCTGGCATCTATTTTCAGCCTTTTTACCGGCATTACTATCCTACTTGCAAGTATGGGCCTTTTCGGCCTGGCTGCGTTTACTATAGAACAACGCACAAAAGAGATTGGAGTACGCAAAATACTAGGCGCGAGTTTGTCTTCGATTGCTTCGCTCCTGTCCGTTGATTTTTTGAAACTTGTTTTGCTGTCCATTTTGATCGGTTCACCCATAGCATGGTGGGCAATGCATGATTGGCTGCAAGGTTTTGCCTATCGCATCAACATACAGTGGTGGATGTTTGCAGCGGCTGGTTTATTGGCTGTTATTATTGCAATTATAACAATCAGTTACCATGCTTTAAAAGCGGCCGTTGCAAACCCTGTAAATAGTTTGAGAAGTGAATAATTAACACCTAAAACGCAAGGGTCATGTTTAAAATATTAAAAAATTAAAGCATCATGATAAAGAACTATTTAAAAACCGCCTGGCGTAATTTATGGAAAAACAAGGTTTTTTCGGCCATAAACATACTTGGCCTTGCCCTGGGGCTGGCCTGCAGCCTGCTCATCCTGTTATGGGTACAAAATGAAATTGCTGTCGACGCATTTCACAAAAATGGCCCATATTTATATACTGTTTATGAGCGCACCTTCAAC
>Ga0207042_1056_pt2 | contig 22217 bp, 21 predicted proteins | sample Alteio_BWMinCont_70_FD_153310 | JGI IMG/M metagenome (GOLD analysis project Ga0207042, IMG submission 153310) | Enriched cells from forest soil in Barre Woods Harvard Forest LTER site, Petersham, Massachusetts, United States -... | ecosystem: Environmental > Terrestrial > Soil > Temperate forest >... | reverse complement strand
CATTTAATGCTGTGTTAAGAAATAGGGGACTACGATGAAATAGACAACTCAAACTAAGGAGGGATAGAAAATGAAATCAAGAAAAAAAGTTCAAACTGCAAAAGCCGCAGGTGAGTCGTTTTCAGCAGCTGCCGGTGCTACAAGCTTATTGTTTGATCTCATTAGTGGTTTTTTGAAAGTCCCAAGTGCTGTCAAATGGATTATTTCAGGGTTAATAGGCTTAATTGCAGGATGCATTAGCGGCCGGAATGCTTATAAGGCTGAAGAGGAGAAAGAGCTCTTGCAAGAGGAGCGTCGACAGCAACGCTTACAATTGGTTGCGGATGTGAAGTTGGAGCTGCAAGATATCAGGAAGCATCTCGAAGAACGTCAGGAACCCCATGTGGTTCATCAACGAGTAAATCAAGCTGTAGTTCGTTTAGAAAAAATGCATCGTCTAGCCGCAAATGATCGATTTTTTAAGGCTGTTCCAGAGGATCAAAAGGTTAAGTTATTGAAACAAAAAGATCGCTCGGATGACGATAAAACCATAGAAATGTCTTTTGCAAGACCCGCAAGTCCTTAAACTGTAAAGAGATCTGATTATTAAGAAAATAACATCACGGGATGCCAAAGTGCGCTACGGCATCCTCTGATGGCATAGACGAGGAAAGAAAAATAAGACAAAATAGCCCCCCAAATGAGATACCCACATTACCAAGCAATCCCTTACCAGAATCCATTAGTGATTTTTCATCATTTCGCATCACAAAAGGGCGCGATTTTCTTAGATAGTGCTGAACCCCGTGAGGGATGTGGGCGTTATAGTTTTATTGGGGTTGACCCATTTTTTATTTTGCAATGTCAGCAAACCGAAACGGATCCTTTTCAAATACTTGAAAAATATCTTGAACAATATCCTCTGGAAAATCATCCCGATTTGCCTCCGTTTCAAGGCGGTGTTGCAGGTTATTTCTCTTATGATCTTTGTCATTATCTTGAAAAAATCCCCGTCATGATAAGCGATATGCCAATTCCTGATTTGCTTTTAGGTTTTTATGATTTAATCATCGCATTTGATCAAATCGAAAAACGTGCTTGGATATTTTCAAGTGGCTATCCAGAAAAAGACCTATCACAACGTGCGCAACGTGCGCAGGATCGTTGTAGCTGGTTGCAACAAGCGCTAGGAAAAATCGCTCCCTTACCACCGATCAACACAGTGACGTTAGATGAACAATTTCTTCACGCGAATTTCACGCAAGCAGAGTATGTTTGCGCTGTTACAAAAGTGATGCGGGCGATTCGTGCGGGTGATATTTTCGAAGCAAATATTTCACAACGTTTTAAAGCGATAATGCCTACGGGACTGACAGCTTTCGATTTGTATCGACGTTTACGATGCATTAATCCAGCGCCATTTTCAGCTTTTTTAAATTTTGATTCCATTGCGATTGCATCGGCATCACCTGAACGATTTTTAAAATTGTCGGAGGGTAACGTTGAGACTCGACCCATCAAAGGAACACGGCCACGCGGTAAAACACCGGAAGAAGATCAACAGTTCGCACTGGATTTGGCGGAAAGCGAAAAAGATCACGCTGAAAATGTCATGATTGTTGATTTGTTGAGAAATGATTTGTCGCGTGTGTGTGAGAATTTTAGTGTGAATGTTCCGCAATTATGTCATTTGGAAAGTTATGCAACGGTGCATCACTTGGTCTCAGTGATTCATGGCACATTACGCAAAAATCAGACGGCCATTGATTTGTTACGCGCAACTTTTCCGGGCGGATCGATTACCGGTGCGCCGAAAATTCGCGCGATGGAAATCATTGCGGAGATTGAGCCCACTGCGCGAGGAATTTATTGTGGATGCATTGGTTATATTGGTTTTAATGGTGATTTGGATACATCGATTACAATACGCACTTATGCAATACAAAAAAACTCGGTAACGTTTCAAGTGGGTGGCGCAGTCACTTTAGATTCAGATCCTCTAGCAGAGTATCACGAGACATTAACTAAAGCTGCGGCATTAAAAAAAGCATTTACCCAAATCGATTACTTGAAGAATGAGACATGATTTTATTAATTGATAATTACGATTCATTTGTTTATAACCTTGCGCGGTATGTGAGCGAACTTCAATTTGATTGTGTTGTTAAGCGAAATGATAAGATCACGTTGTCTGATATTGTAAACATGAGGCCGTCACACATTATTATTTCACCCGGCCCTTGCACACCCAATGAAGCGGGTATTTCGATGGATGTGATTCGTGCGTTTGGCAAAGAGACGCCTATTTTAGGGGTTTGTTTGGGGCATCAAGCCATTGGGCAAGTGTATGGCGGAAAAATTACCCAAGCAAAAAATCCATCGCATGGGAAATCTTCTTTCATTACTCACGATCAAAAATCTCTTTTTCAACACATTGAAAATCCATTGCGTGTGGGACGATATCACTCACTGATTGTCAGCGAAGAAAATTTCCCCGATGTGTTAAGAGTGACAGCACGTTGTGATGCAGGCGAAATTATGGCGTTGAAACATAATAGCTATCCTATTTATGGCGTTCAATTTCACCCTGAATCAGTGCTGACACGGTTTGGACATGAGTTATTGAAAAATTTTTTGCTGACAAAAACAACTGTCCCGCAGAGAGTGCGGGACAAAAGTGAAACGGTTTAGTCTAAACTATTTTTGTATTTTGATTTTCTTTGGGGGAATAATTTTTGCTTTGGGTGCGATGATTTCTAATACGCCATTTTTTGCTTTGGCTTTTATGCGTTTTGCATCAATTGACTCGGGGAGTGAAATGCTACGAAAAAACGAGCCCATCGATCGTTCGATGCGTACGTAAGTATCGGTTTTTCTCTCTGCTTGTGTTTCCTTTTTTCCTTTAATCACTAACATGCCATCTTCTACGCTAACCGTAATATCTTTGATATCAACGCCAGGAACATCTGCATGAATGATGAATTGTTTGGGTTCATTCTTAATGTTGATGCGCGGAACCCAGTTTGTGACTAGCACATTGCCAGTTCCACTTTCTTCACCAAACCAGTTGGGTTCTAAAACGCGATTAACCAAATGTTGCAAATCGGTTAAGCTCGTCGGCGTCATCGTGTTTCTAGAGATTTGATTAGCCATAGTGATACTCCTCGGTTTTTTATTTTAAAAAAGCGGTGCAACCACTCACTAATAACATCATTTTAGCACAGTTTGACGCAAATATTTTCGAATTTGTTGTAACCTACTGATTTTGTTGTAATGAAAAAATAACAGCTTTCTTATGTGATTGATTTACGATTCGTACTTAAATCCAAGTCGCTCAAAATGGCCTTCTAACTCATCAATATTATTAAAGCGGATTTTCACAAAGCCACCGCCACGATCTTCACAATCAATGTCGACTTGATTGCCGATATGGTCAGATAATGCGGATTCTAAATGTTTTATATTGGCATCACTGTAGCGACCTTCATTGGGTTGTGCGGGCTGTAGAATTTTTTTCGCTTCCAATTCTGTCTTGCGCACACTCCAACCTTTTTCAATGCATTTTTCAGCGAGTGGAAATTGATTGGGTAAGGATAGACCAGCGAGAATTTTTCCATGGCCTTCCGAGAGGGCGCCTGAAATGATTAATGCGCGCACGCGTGCATCGAGTTTTAATAAGCGAAGCGAATTGGTTACACTGGTCCGTGATTTTCCAACAGCTGCAGCAACTTCTTCATGCAAATAATGAAATTCATCGATTAAGCGTTGAAACGCTTCCGCTTCTTCGATGGGGTTTAAATCTGCGCGATTAATATTTTCAATGATGGACGCTTGTAATGCTTGCTCATCGGTGTAAAAACTGACGAGACAGCTGATTTCAGTCAATCCTGCGAGTTGCACGGCACGCCAACGGCGTTCCCCGGCGATAATTTCAAATTTACCGTCTTTTAGGGGGCGAACAACGATAGGTTGCAGCAAGCCACCCGTGGTTTTAATGGATTCGGCGAGCTCTTGGAGTTGCACGGTGTCAAAGTGCTGTCTGGGCTGATATTTGCCGCGGACCAGCTGATCAACGGATAGAAACTGCAATGTGGGTTTGGATTTTGACATGGGAGGTATTGTAATACGATTTCCTCCGTGACAAAACCCCCTAGGATACGTTATATTTGCACGCTTTCTTGTCACAGAGTAAAGAAGATGCATGTACTGACTGTCGATTACACCGCCAAAGAAGCGCCTGCTTTATTTTGCCAATCCTTGAAAGAAACGGGGTTTGCTGTTTTACGCGGCCATCCCATTTCCCCCGATTTAATTGAGCGAGTGTATGCGCAGTGGCGTGATTTTTTCTTTTCGAATCTTGAAAATAAAATGGCTTACTTGTTTGAGCGTTCAACCCAAGACGGTTATTTTCCTTTTAAGAGTGAAAATGCGAAAGACAGGAAAATCAGCGATTTAAAAGAATTCTTTCATGTGTATCCCTGGGGAAAAATTCCAAGCACACTTCGTGAAACCACGATGGAAATGTATCAAGCATTACAAGCATTGGCAGTAGAACTACTCATCTGGATCGAAAAGGATTTACCTAAAGAAGTTGCTGAAAAATTATCGATGCCTTTGCAAGAAATGATTTCAAATAGCCCGAATACGTTATTACGCATTCTTCATTATCCTCCGCTTGAAAAAAATAGTGAAAAAGATGCGGTGCGTGCAGCACCCCATGAAGACATTAATTTAATTACCTTGTTAACAGCAGCCACAGCGCCTGGTTTAGAAGTGAAGGATACGCGGGGTAATTGGCACGCGGTGAATTGTGATGTTGGAAATATTGTGGTGAATGCGGCGGATATGTTGCAGATGTGTACGCAGCATTATTACAAATCCACAACGCATCGTGTAGTGAATCCACAAGGTGCAAATGAAAACTGCTCGCGATTTTCGATGCCACTCTTTTTGCATCCACGCGACGAAGTACGCCTTTCCGAAAAATATACGCGAAAAGAATACTTGTTGGAACGGTTGAGAGAAATTGGGATTTATTAAGATTTATTTTAATCCCATTTGAATTGCTCAACAATGCCCTATCATTTTATTTTGGAAAAATCCCCAGTAAATCCATCCGAACAAAAAGACCCACCATGAAATTCTTCGGCAATTTTATCACTACTTTGTGAAACAGGGATTTGTTCGACATATAATTCGGCATTATCCATGGGATGGAAATTTAATTGATTAGAAGAGTGATCTTGCCATTTTTTACGTGTGTTGTTAGATACGCCATAAACAATTACAAAATGAAACGAAGGCGCTTCAATGCATTTTTTAAATAATTCAACGCAATCACGTTCACTCAACCACGTGCGTAAATGACGTTTTTCAAGTGGCTGCTTTTCAAATGAACCAATCCGAATACAAGCGACACTCATGCCATACTTGTCAGCATAAAAACGTCCGAGTGATTCGCCAAAACTTTTACTGACACCATAAAGAGAGTCTGGTCGGTGTGGAACATTTTCATCAATGGATTGGGTATTGTGATAAAAACCAATGACGTGATTTGTGCTTGCAAAAATAATGCGTTTCACACCCGAAAGTCTAGCGGCTTCAAAAATGTTATAGGTAGCAATAAAGTTCGCGGGCAACAGATTGTCGAAAGTGTTTTCTAAAGGAATGCCAGCCAGATGAATGACTGTGTCGATATCTTTCATGGCTTCTTTTGTTTTTTCGAAGTTGGTGAGATCAAATTGCATGAATTCTTCATTGTGATCGATATGATCGATCGGAATTCTATCCGTGAGACGAAGTAACCAGTCAGGATGTTTGAGACCCATGCGCAATGTTTTTCCGATGCGGCCTAATCCACCAGTGATGAGTATTTTTTTCATGAATGCATCCTTTTAAACCGCTTTTACCATCAAGATACAATTTCGTAATGCAGCTTTTGAATGGCAGTTAAGTTTTTCTTTTAAGTTAACAATGTGGGTTTCAACCGTTCGAGAAGACATATGGAGTGCTTGTCCCGTTTCTTTCGAAGAATAGCCATTCAAGTAATAATATAAACATTCTTTCTCAGCTTGTGTCAGTTTGACGGATTTTGCGGAATACAAATATTGATTAATGCATAATCGATCCAGAAAGGTTTTTTTCGATTTGACTTCGACTTGAACCGACTTCATGCGGCTCTCAAAATCTTGATTGATTTCTTGATAACTCTCTGCCGTTGCATCGGGATCTTGCAAAGTCCAAAGCTCGCAGATTTTTTTGCCGCGTATTCGATAAATAAGGGTATTGCGAATCTCGTGTAAAATGTTTTCTTTTTTTGAGATCCAGTTTTGTCGGGTTTGACAAATAATCAAATCGTCAATGACAGTGACGTTATCTACTTTAAAATGAAATGATTTAATATTTTTACCCAGAATTTCGCAGCGTTTGAAAATATCATCGAAATAAAAATTTTTGTTATTATAGTGGCCCAAAACGTCTGGCGTATAAATGTCAGGTAGTCGATCTGTTCTGCCTCGAGGCAGAATATCTTCGAAAATTTCATTGACAAATAACTTAGCTTCTTCTGGTGTCATGCGAATATTCTCGATGAGAATGAAAATGATTGTGATAAGATAATAGAGCAATAGGACGTCATTGTAAATCACAGACAGGGAGATGAGCATGTTTAAGGTGGCAGTTATTGTAGGGAGTTTACGCAAAGAATCATTCAACCGAAAATTAGCGCGCGCACTAGAAAAGTTGAACCATCCTAAACTCCAATTGTCATTTTTAAAAATTGACGATATCCCTTTATTTAATCAAGATCATGAAAATCCCTTGCCCGAAACAGTGGATCGGATGAAAAAAGACATTGCAGCGTCCGACGCCATCTTGTTTGTAACACCTGAATATAATCGTTCAATTCCCGGTGTTTTAAAAAATATCGTTGATTGGGGAACCAGACCTTACGGGAAAAATGTCTGGGCTGGCAAACCCACCGCGATTGTTGGAACCAGTCCAAGTAGTGTAGCCACAGCAATTGCCCAGTCGCATTTACGCAGTATTATGGTTACTTTAAATGCTATTTTTTTAGGCCAACCTGAAGTGTATCTCATTTATAAAGATGAATTGATTGATGATACATTTAATATCACTGTCGATAGTACAAAACAGTTTTTACAAAAATTCCTGGATGGATTTAGCAATGGTATTGAAAAATACCAGTCAGTAAAATAACTGTTGTCGAATGAATGCATTACAATTCTACTGGTTTTTCTGGGTATTTTTCTCCAGTTTTTTAACCAGTTGATTCTAAAAATGAATCTTCCTTGTCTGAGTCTATTTCGACCAAAGCCACTGAATTTGGTGTATTATTAATAAGCATACTAAAAAGATATCACCGAAGACGAGGATTGCTTATGAATACCTATTCGAAATATCTTGTCAGTGTTTTATTCTTAGGACTTCTATTGATTACCAAACAATCCAGTGCCTGGATTGCGACTTATCCCGAATGCCAAGGCGATTCTTACGATGCACCTCTTTATTGTTTTTATAATACGGGTTACGGCGCAACTTATTATCCCTATGACAATTATTATGCGGGTTATTCACCGTGGGGTAGTTTTGTGGGTGGGCTTGTAGTTGGTGGGCTAATCGGCGCAACATTTTCAAATGGATGGAATAATGGATGGCGTAACGGTTGGAACAATGGGTGGAATAATGGATGGCACAACGGCTGGAACAATGGTTGGAATCATAATGGGTGGAATAATAACGGCTGGAACCATAATGGTTGGAACAACGCTGGATGGAATCACTCAGGATGGAATGGGAATCATCAAGTCAACAATACTTTTCACAATAATTTGAATAATACCAACATCAATAATCGTGTGAATAACAATAACAGAATTAACAATTCCTACAATCGAACGAATGCCGCTGCAAATACCCAACATGATCAGCATTATGATGCAAACGCACAACGTAGAACGCAAGACCATGTTAATCAACATGACATGCGTCAATCACAGTTTCATCAAGAACAAAACTTCCGTGGTGGTCGTCGTGGCCGTGGCCGTGGAGGATTTCATGGGGGACGAGGAGGTCGTCGATAAGAAATAGGATGCGCTCCTATGCCATGATATAATGCATCCAATTTAATTATTGTTCGATTAGCAGGAAAATCATGGTTAAAAGAAGTCATAAGAGAAAAGTGAAATTCTCCTTTTTCACGTTAGTCATCACATTATGTTGCTCGTTCGCGAATGCCTCTTTATTAAATGACAAAGGACTTATTAGTGAAACATCTGTTTATGAAGAAATACCCATTCATCAAACCGATGACATTATTCGTGCGTTACAAAAAGCCAAACTTCTCCACAAATCGGTTGCCATTTCAGCAAAGCAACACAGTCAAGGCGGACAAACCCTGATTCAGGGTGGCATTGTGTTAAACATGCTACCGTATAATCATGTTTTAAAAATTGATGAAGATAAAACACAAGTCACTGTTGAACCTGGCATCACTTGGGATGGTTTGCAAAAAGCCATTAATCCGCATCATCTGGCAATTGGCGTGATGCAATCTTCTAATATTTTCACCGTGGGCGGTTCAATGAGCGTGAACGCGCATGGGTTAGATTTTCGTTTGAGTCCAATGATTAATTCGATTGTTTCATTTCACATGGTTTTAGCCAATGGAAAAATTGTAGAAGTATCACCTGATAAAAATTCCGATCTTTGGCGAGCTGCTATCGGTGGTTATGGATTAGTCGGTGTCATATCCGATGTAACTTTACGACTGATGCCAGATGCGATATTCAAATCGAAAATTCAACTCATTCAAATGAAAAATCTGAATGATAAGTTTACACATGATATTTTGCCTGTGAATGATAATGTCTTTATGATGGGGCGCTTATCAACAGCGCCAGGCGAAGGTTTTTTACGTGATATGTTGCTGTTAACATTTTCCAATACTCATTTTATTCCTGCAAAAATTCAAAAGCTCATTAATCCTGATAACGTGGATATTGTCATCAAGCCTCTTTTTAATTGGTCTCGTCATTCAGATGTGGGTAAAAAACATATATGGCAATTAGAAAAATTAGTTTTTCAAAATAAATACCATGATACATTGTTGACACGCAATAACGCGATGCGTTTTGCGATTGAGTTTGCCGTAAGTCATCACCAAAATGGTCATGCGGATTGGTTGCAAGAATATTATTTGCCACCGGATAAAATGGCTGAATTCATCGAGTATTTAAGAAGCCTCATGATTGAAAACCACGTGAATTTATTGAATGCAACAATCCGTTATGTGCAAGGTGATACACAATCGATATTAACCTATGCGAAAAATCCGAGTTTCAGTGTCGTATTATATTTCGATCAAGAACTCAGTGAAGCGAAAGTGAATCAAACCAAGCAATGGACGGATGCGTTGATCACAAAAGCTGAGTCATTCGGTGGCAATTATTATTTACCTTATCAACCTTTTGCTTCAAAAGCACAATTTCAAAAAGGTTATCCTGGGTATCATCAATTTGTAGAGATCAAACAAAAATATGATCGTGAAAATTTATTCAGTAGTGAATTTTACCTCAACTACTTTTAACAACATTCTATTAGACGTGTTAGGGGGCGTTTTTTTTGTTATCCGCAACTAAAGCTGCAGACGCTGCCACCGCAGCTTTTGGCGCTGCTATTCCTAGGTTTGTTTTGAAGAGCCCTCTTTGCTGAAGATATTGACCAGTGCCTCGCACATCAATACCCACATAGTCTCTAACGATTCTATCAACACTATTGACTGGTAACGCTGTGTATTGACGAATCAGCTCAAGCATCATTTCGTTTAACACTATTTCATGTCGTAATGATAATCTGACAAATACTTCGCATTGATAACGTTCATTGCCGTTTGGAAAGTCCGTACAAGTTTCAAATTGGATATCAACCGCTTGCCAATAAAAAACTCCCCCATCCGGATGGCGAGTGCGCGCTGTTGCTCCGACTGATAACGTATTACCTTCCTTATCATCCTGTTCTACCCGCTCAATATCAAATTGATTTGGAACCCCAAAGTTGCCTACCCAAATGTGTGTGTCGTTTTGATGAGTAGGATACGGGAATGCTCCTACTGAGTTTTTTTCGTCAGCATGAAATTCGACAAAGGTTTCTTGGTCTCCAAGAAATATTCGATTAGTTATGTCTTCACCATAATTTTTAAGGCTGGTGACAACCGAAGTTGCTGCAGAAACCTGTTTCGCTTCAGCAGGCATAGTTTCCAACGTTTCTCCAGAAATAATTGTGACGTGAGAATTTCCACGTAGCAATATGTGACCATTGTTTAAAAGCTCAATCGATAGAAAATTATCGTCAAAAACTCTTGAGGTCAGTTCTTTGCTATCTTTACTCCAAAGAATGAGTTTAGTCTTGTCGCTATCTTCTGTACGCTGACAGGTAATTAATTTTCCATGTTGAAGAGGGTGGGTAAGGTAGATATCTCCGACAGTAATGGGCACGCGTGTTTCGGATCGAGCCGTTATGATCGAAGCATTCGGTGGTGCTGCTTTAGCTGCGCTTTGCATTGTTTTAATGGCCTCGTTGTGGTGTATTTTTTTAAATAAGAATTGTGCGGGAATGATAACATGCTGCGCATATAATGTCCATATCGACTCATTTTATGTGATTTAGCCCCAATTTTAAGAGAATTATCGCATCTTTATTTTCTAACCGTTATGATTAAATGAAGCCTAATGGGTTTGCAGTTTCGTCTTATCAATTAAGGACTGGAAATGCTGCGGAATCTAGGACATAAAGCCAAGAACATCATGATCACCATGCGTCTTAGCATTTTGTCCGTTTTCATCTCGCTTTATGTGATTTCAATGGTGTTGTTAATTGCATTTACCTATACGCGTTTTGTTTCTGTCATGACGTATGTTTCAATTGAGCTTATGAAAAAAACATCCAACGCAGTTTATACCGAATTCATGGATGAATTGAAAAATGTTCAAGCGGCAAGTCGTTTATCTGCAGAGCTGGTTAGAACAAAGGTGGTTAACCCAAATGATCAACAGCAACTCATGTTGTATACGCTTAATTTATTGCGTACACAACTTGAGACATTACCAAGTGTACAGTCTGATTATTGGGGCAATGAATCAGGAAGTCTTGTTCTCGCATCAAAGGAAGCGGATGGAAGTTTTTCCTCGCTGTTTATCAATCAGCCAAAACAAAAAATAGGTTCTAGCTATATTCATCGAAATCTGGAAGGCAAGATCATCAGTTCAGGTACATACCAGCCAGGAGGATATGATCCACGCGTTCGTCCTTGGTACATCTTAGCAAAAAAAGAAAGACAAACGACTGAAACAGACGTGTACACGATGCGACTTGTTGGTAAAGGGAATTTGGGTTTTGCAGTTGCAACACCTGTTTATGATGATAAAGGAAATTTGAGTGGTGTATTTGGTTTCAATCTGCGCTTAGATTACATACGCCATTTTATTGAAAAACTGACGCAGCATAATCCTGGCGTCATTTTTATTGTTACTTCAGATGGAGTACTTGTTTCATATCCAGGGCTAGTACAAGTCAAAAATAAGCATTTGATGGATATTCACACCATTTCAATTCCTTGGGTCGTTGATTCATTTAATGTCTATCAAAACACACATCAATCCGAATTTATTTTTAAAACGAACGGTAAAGATTATATTGCGACTTATGTGGCACTCCCACTCTTCGGTAAAAATCGCTGGTTGATTGCAAACATTGTGCCTGAAAGTGTGTTTGTAAGTCGATTACAAAAAATGAGTCTTATCCTAATTGGTTATAGCCTGCTGATTTTATTTTTGGGCATTATTGGCATTTCGCAACTGGTAACACTTTTAGTTCGGCCGATTAAAAATTTAGTGAGAGAAACAGAGCGAATCAAAAATTTTGAGATTGAAGGAGACAGTCGCGTTATTTCTCGAATAAAAGAAGTCGTGACATTATCGAATGCCATTTATGCAATGAAGCAAGGATTACGTTCATTTAAAAAATATGTGCCTGCTTTATTAGTGAGGCAACTGATTGAAGCAGGAGAAGATGCCAGAATTGGTGGATCCAAAAAACAATTGGCAATTTTCTTTTCAGATATTAAAGATTTTACAACCATTTCAGAATATGAAGAACCCAATCAATTAATGGAGCATATCTGTGAATATTTGGATGAGTTATCACGCATCATTGTGTCATCATCAGGCACGATTGATAAATACATTGGTGACTCCATTATGGCATTTTGGGGCGCGCCGCTTGTTGATGGTTTACCCTGTCAACATGCAGCAACTGCAGCGCTTCAGTGTATCGAGCGGTTAAATGAATTAAATATCAAATGGCAAGCACAAAAAAAACCGGTTTACATGACACGAATTGGTATTCATATCGGTGAAGCCATTGTGGGTAATTTAGGTTCATCCGAACGATTAAGTTATACAGCCATTGGTGATTCAATTAATATTGCAAGCCGTCTGGAAAGTATTAATCGCCATTATGGTACACAAATCATGGTGAGTGATGCGGTGTATCAAGACATCAAAAATCAATTTGTGTTACGCAGAGTTGATTTTGTTATTTTAAAAGGAAAAGCGAAACCGCAGTTTATTTACGAGTTGCTCGCAAAAAATCGTTCAGAAGTGTCATTTGATTTAGAAAATTATGTACTCCTATTTGCAGAAGCATTTTCAGCCTATCAACAAATGAATTGGGATGCTGCAATTAACCAATTTCAAGAATGCATAAAGCTCTATCCAGAAGACAAAGTTGCGCCTATTTTTATCGAACGTTGTCATACGTTTAAAACACATCCTCCCTCAAATAATTGGGATGGCGCTTGGCATTTTCATGAAAAATAATTTTTTTATCAATCCTTAAAAAACCTTTTCTCAATTAGCATTGAGAGCTATAGTTAGTCGCAACAAATAAAGAAAAACAAGTGTTTGAGGATAATCATTTATGCAGAAAAAAATAGTATTACTCGGTTCTGGCGAGCTCGGAAAAGAATTAGTGATCGCATTACAGCGATTGGGGCAATATGTCATTGCTGTCGATAGTTATGCAGGCGCACCCGCCATGCAGGTAGCGCATGAATTTGCTGTTATCAATATGTTGGATGGCGAGGCGTTGGATGCAGTTGTTGCGAAGTACCAGCCTGATTTAATCATTCCTGAAATTGAAGCGATACGCACAGAGCGATTTTATATTTATGAGCAGCAAGGCATCTTTGTTGTACCCAGTGCAAAAGCTGCGAATTTTACAATGAATCGAAAAGCAATTCGCGATTTAGCTTCTAAAGAACTGGGTTTGCGCACAGCCAGATATCAATATGCCACAACACTTGAGTCTTTTAAGAAAGCCATTGATGAAATTGGAGTTCCGTGCGTAGTAAAACCATTAATGAGCAGCAGTGGTAAAGGACAAAGTGTCATTAGGTCAGAACAAGATATCGAATCGTCTTGGCAATTTGCGATGGAAGGAAGCCGAGGGGATTACAAAGAAGTCATCGTCGAAGAATTTATTCACTTTCATGCTGAAATTACCTTACTGACTGTCACACAAAAAAATGGCGAAACATTATTTTGTCCGCCAATCGGCCACAGACAAGAGCGTGGTGATTATCAAGAAAGCTGGCAGCCATGTGTGATCAGTGCAGCAGATTTAAAAGATGCGCAAATGATGGCGGAGAAAGTCACAAATGCATTGACTGGAGTTGGTCTTTGGGGCGTCGAATTTTTCTTAACGGATAAAGGCATATATTTTTCGGAGTTGTCTCCGCGTCCACATGATACAGGCATGGTAACGCTTGCGGGCACACAAAATTTTAATGAATTTGAATTGCATGCCAGAGCAGTATTAGGATTGACGATTCCTGAAATCACATTAGAAAAAGTGGGAGCATCTGCGGTTGTATTAGCAAAAGCAGAAGGACAGAAACCCATTTTTCAAGGTGTAGAAGCAGTTTTAAAACATGCAAAAACCGATGTACGTATTTTTAATAAACCCACCACACGCAAATATCGACGCATGGCAGTTGTTTTGACTTACGATCAACTGAATACGGATGTGGATCAAGTTAAGAATAAAGCGATTGCATTGGCTAAAGAAATTAGTGTCAATCCATCAATGTAAGGGATGGATTGCTTACTCTATTATTAGAGAAATTAGGGTAATTTTCCCGTATTGTCCTGTTGTATAGCATTTTGCTATGCTTTTTGTACTATCAACATACGCAAGAAAGATGAACCTTGAGCTACCGATACCACCAAAAAATCGTTAACAGAGCCCATACTTTACTAAAGAAACTCTTTGATTCTGTATTAAGTTCATTGCAAGACTTAAACGACATCAATATTTTAGTGATCGGTGCGGGGACGTTTCCAAGCCTAGAGCCACTCGTGCAAACACTTGCGCGCACATCACCTAATCTTAAAAAGATGAAATTCTATTTGGTTGAGCCTGAGAAATTTGCAACTGATCTATTTGAAAAAAATTTCATGCGGTTAAAAAAGAAAAATACGCAGCAACCTATGATCAATGTAGAAATCCACAATAGTGATATCAAAAATTATTTAAAAGCATCTCACCATAAGATGTTTGATCTGGTTTACTTTGAGCATCCGGATATTTCATATTTTCAAGCCTTATTTTATAAAGTTGGGTTGTTTGATTGTGCGTTGACAATTTCATTGTGTGAATCGATACCGTATTTGCGCAACGTGTTGAAGCCAAAATCCATTTTATTTGCAAGCTGTATGTTTAAAACAGAGTTAACACACTTAGCTTCGCTACTCAGTTTTAGTTTGCCTATTGGCCAACGTGTTTCATATAAATCACATTGGTTATTTGATGGTGGTCTCTATGGGTGCGGCTTGATTGGTCAGTATAACCAATCCAAAGCAATAGAGTCTCCTAAAAAACTGTCCAGAGCCATCCAGAAAAATAATCATTATTATTTTCTCTTTGTTCTCATTTCGGCGTTGATTTTTTTGGGAACATTGGGAGTCGGCAAAATTGTTTCAATGTTTTTTGTCTTCGGTCAATTGTTTTATCACCGGTACGGAATGGGTGGTATTAGTCTCCGCATAGTTTTTATCATTGGACAGTTGTTGGTTTTGATAGGATCATTCATGGTCTAAGCGACTGTTTTCAGCCTAAATAGTATTGAGCCAGGTCAGTGCTTTCTATATAATTCACCAAGAACTTTTATTAGGGATGATAATGAGATGCATCAACTAGCATGTCTTGCCGATATCGAAACACTTGAAAAAACGCCGCTGAAATTACCCGTTAATACTTTCCAGCTCATTTCCGAGTCTGCGATGAACTATGCTGATCAGAATGCAATTGAATTTTTGTTGGATTGCAATCCCGGTGAGAAAACGCGAAATTATACTTACCATGATCTCTTGATTAATATTACGAAGACAGCTAATGCATTTTATCAGTTGGGTGTCCGCAAAAATGATGCGGTTTCTCTGTTATTGCCGAACTTGCCACAAACACATTTTGCATTTTGGGGTGCGCAAGCGATTGGTATTGCAAATCCGATCAATCCATTACTCGAACCCGAGCATATTATTTCTATTTTGAATACAGCTCAATCGAAAGTGTTAGTTACTGTCGCATCTGCTGATCAATCATATTATGAAAAAATACTTATGATTGCTGAGAAAGTAGCAACGCTTGAGTCGATTTTAATAATCGGGTTGAAAAATACTTCTTGGAATCTTGTTTCCAGAATTAACATGTATGATTTTGATGATTACGTATCACAACGACCGAGCGATAGTTTGGAATTTTCTCCCTCAACTCAGTCAGATGATATTTCTTGTTACCTTCACACCGGCGGCACAACAGGTGCGCCGAAATTAGCAATCATAACCCATGCAAACCTCCTTCATTCAGCGTGGTCAGCTGTGAAAATGCTGCACTTTGAATCGACGGATAAAATCTTGGCGTGTTTGCCACTGTTTCATGTGTTTGGCATTGTCGCGAGTGGGCTTGCTGCATTTATGGCGGGCACGAATATTCTTATCGCGTCTCCAAGAGGTTTTCGTGATGAGAAAGTCGTGCAGAATTGCTGGCGAATTGTTGCGGATTACCAGGTCACAATATTTTTAGGTGTCCCCACGATTTATAGCGTCTTGAGTGCTCTTCCTATTGCACCCTATGACATTAGCAAAGTGAAATATGGAATTTGTGGATCATCGCCTCTACCGATTCAAACGGCGAAAAATTTTGAGAAATATGCGGGATTTAAGATTTTGGAAGGTTATGGGATGACAGAAAGCGCTTCTATCATGACAGTGAATCCCCGTTATGGTGAAAGACTATTAGGTTCAGCTGGACTGGGTATTCCTTTTCAGCGATTTAGAATTATCAAGACGGATGAAGCGGGAAATTTTCTCAGTGAATGCAAATTTAATGAAATAGGTCATATCACGGTAAAAGGCCCAAACATTTTTCAAGGTTACAAAGGAATTAAGCAAAGCATTTTATCCGATGGTTGGTTTGATACAGGGGATCTTGGTTATCAAGATAAAGAGGGATATCTTTGGATAAAAGGTCGAAGCAAAGATCTTATCATTCGCGGTGGACACAATATTGATCCGCAAATTATTGAAGAAGTTCTTTATCAACATCCCGCAGTTCTTGCCGCAGCAGCTGTTGGAAAGCCGTGTGCTAAAGCGGGTGAATTACCCGTTGCGTATGTCAGTTTAAAAGAAAAAAATGCAATCGATGAAAATACACTCTTGGTTTTTGTTGCTGAGAGAATTAGCGAACGAGCTGCTATCCCTAAAAATATCTTTATCATGGATTCGCTGCCTGTGACGGCTGTCGGGAAAATTTATAAACCGACTTTGCGAATGGATGCGATTAAACGTGTTTTAACGGAAGAATTAGCGCATTTAGAGACACAAGGGATTCAATTTAATGTGTCGGTTTCTCATCATGTATCTCATGGGCAACTTGCGACAGTGAAGATTAAACAAGTTGTGGATGCAGAGACTAAGCAAGAAATTTATCAACTTCTTAAGCATTATCCTATTGCAACAGAAGTGATTTCTGAAGTCGCATGATGATGAGTACCTCACCGACGCGCGCTAGCGCGGCGGGTGAGGGTCTATAACGTTGCACATTCAGCTCTCATTTAAGCCTCCCTTAATCTTTCTATGGTCTAATACCACCCAATAACAATTAAATTAGACCAAAACGATGAGTAGTGCTCGAGAACCCAATTCAGAGTTAAAAACCCATGAAAAGGTTGAATCGTCATGGGCAGCTTTTCATAAAAAATATGAAAAATTGCGACTTGCCGAACGAAGAGATCATAAGAAACCGGAGGCAAAGCCAGAGTTAAAACAAGACTTAAAACAAAATAAACCGACGACTAAACTCGTTTTATCATTTCAAGAATTAGCCTGGCAAGAACTGCAAAAAATACGTGCAAAAAAATTAAAAAAATCCGATGAAAAATCCCCTGTTCCAAAACCCTTAGACCAAAAGAAACCCGCTCTATCAAAAGATCAAGCCAGTCACATTATCGGTAATTTTTTAAATGATCGTTGGAGAGATTTACGCAAAACCGGCAGGCCTGTTAAAACTCGCGTGGGTAAAAAACATAAAGAGATATTTAAATATTTTCTACATCGAGAACCCGCTAAGAAATCATTAAATCCTGTAAAGCTTGCCGAATTAAGAAAAGCAATCCTAGCAGCAGATTGGTCTGCTTCTATTTTTAAAGACCCCTTGCTTGCACAGCTTACATTAGCATTATTTGCGGATAAACAAATTGTTCCCTGGCAAGCTTTTACAGTGCTTTAGCGAGTACAGATCGCAAAGCAATATAAAATAAAAAATAATTATCGAATAGTAGATGATGCAGGAAAGTTCACAAAAGAAGCGCTCGACATATTAATTCCAACATTACAAAATCCGCAAATGCTTCGTCAACTTACTGTAAAGTCTCGCTCTAATTTACATTAACCATCTCGACATAAATAAAATGAGACAAAGTGTCAGCGATGAGGACAGCCTGGCCAACAACATGGCCGGCGTTTACCCTTTTTAAGATCGTTGCACGTCCTCTCGATCCGATGCCTGCGCGTCTCCAGTTTTTTAGCCGACGTAACCCAACAAATCCACTCGTTACGTGCAAGCGACGTAATGTCCTCCCATGCCGCTTTAGCCGTAGGTGTTGAAATAAGGGCTTTGCGCAAATCCATTGGTATTCTATGTACTGCACCAGCAGCGTTTTCTTTTTTCATAGAGTTATTTTATGTCCTTAGCGCACTCAGAGCAACATTTCTAGGATCGAGTGCTGATTCTAGTTTTACGCGTATCGGGTAAATGTCGGACAACATCAAAACTAGCATTTGAAAACGCCAGATCGGATTCAGACTTTTACACATTAAACACAGATGTATCACCAATTACCCTTGTTTTAATATCTCAATTGCTTCTTTAATAACATCATCAGGTAAATGATTTTGCTTTCTATCAGTAGCCAACTGCAATGCGGTCACAAGTAACCGATGCACTTGCCTTGGATTACCTTTTGAAGCCATGCGCAATATTTCAATTGCTGAGTCAGATAAAATAGTGTTTGTGCACCCGGCTTGCGATAAGCCATACAATAAGAACTCTCTAAAAGCATCGCGGTCATTTATGGGTTGTAATTGGCAACGTGCTTGAATACGAGAAGCCAGTGCAACATTATTAGAGCGATCAATTGTTCTAGCTAATTCAGCGTGCCCTACTAACCACACTGTCATGTAATCTTTGGAATCAAAAACAAAATTGAGAAACGAAGGAAAGTCTTTTAAAAATTCCGGCGGAAGGTTTTGTCCTTCATCAATAATTAAAACAAGCAAAATATTTTTTTGTGTTGCAAGATATGTCACGTGTTCCTTAATATCTCGCCACAGTTGTGCGCGACGAAATTTTGGCTCCAAGTTTAACTTTATCGCTAACTGTCGATAAAAATCAATTCTACCAAAGTCCGTTTCTGCAATGTAATGCACCATATATTGGTGAGGATTTAAAGTTTGCGTGATTTGACGAAGCGCAGCTGTTTTCCCGAGCCCAGGTTCTCCTGTTAATAATCCAAGACCTGGTGATTTCAAAAGCCATTTAAACTGCCGTTCAAGATCAATAAGTTGATCATGGTTCCATAATACTTTGCATTCCTTTCCGAGCGGTGCATGTGTTAATCCAAAGTGTTGTCGATACATAATTATTTCTCCTGTTTATCATCTGATGATTGAGTGGGTAGCGGAATACCACATAATTGACTGTATTCTCGATAAGCTAATTCAACTGAATTTTCTAATTGTTTAAGAACGGGAGCTGGTGCGTCATGAGGCCGCTGTCGTTTCCGATGTAGATTAGCAAGCGCATCTAATGGCGTCACTGGGCCCAAGTCATCACCAAATACAGATTCAATCCGTAACGCTTTATTCGTATGCGGATCAACAACCAATTTTATTTTTTCACCCGCTTGTTCATATGCAACTTCAAATTCCATTCCTTCCCAAGAGACGGTGCCATTTTTACGAACCGTGCGTTCAACGCGATGATAAAAAATATCATCGATTTTTGCGGCTTTAAAACCGAGTGTTCTGACATGCACTAAATCTTCTCGGAAACGATCTAAAGGTGTTTTACCTTTTAAACCATCGTGAGGACGTCGATGATAAATATGATCTAACCACGCCCACAGGCGTGCATTAAGATTGTTAAGCCCAACAATTTTTTCTGCGCTAATCTCACTGAGAAATTGTTCTCGAAACGTACGGTGGAATCTTTCGAGTTTTCCTTTCCCTTCTGGTTCGTACGGTCGACAATAGATAAGTCTGATTTCTAAAATAGCACAAATGGATTGTAGTGATCCGGCACGATAAGCAGCTCCATTATCAATGATTAATTTGTGGGGTAATCCGCGCTTTAAAATAGCCTGTTTTAGAACACCTTCAATATCTAATGCGGTTTCACCTAAACAAAATGCACTGTGTACAATCAATCGTGACGCATCATCCATGAGAGAAACAAGGTATGTTTTTTTCATTCCTCCTGGTGTTTGAATACTGGGTCCATGTAACACATCGCCATGCCAAATATCGCAACAATGTTCTGCAACAAAAGACCGGCGTTCAATAGAATTTCTGTCAGCGACAATACGCTTAGAAAGTTTTTGTTGTTGCATAAATCGGTGCACAGAGGCGCGTGATAATTTTCCTCTTGCAATTAACCCTTGTTTTTCAACTAAGCTAATCAGTGTATTGATGGAACGGGATGGATTATCTTTTTTGTAACTCAATAAAGCAGTTTGTATTTCATGCGATAACAAAGTTTTTCCTTTGTCGCGACGTGATTTTGGTATCAAGCCTTCAATACCACTCCGCTTCCAATCATAGTACCAACGTAAAATTGTTTCTTCACTCAAGTGAACACGGCGTGAATCTGGAATGTGATAAGCTTGTGAAGCTAACTCGCGAACTAATACTTTAATTTCACCTCGCTTTAATTGATTACGACTCGCAAGCGGCCCCAATACTGTCAATCGAAACAAAGCAAGAGGGTGCAATGATTTACTCATCTGAATTCTCCTTCATAAATAATTTGGAGAACCGAGTTAAGCACAAACTTGCTTTAATGAAAGACGTTCAAACTGTGTGGGGTCTTGTTGTCTGTTCGGAAATTCCCATCTCATCTTCCGAAGAATTAAGCGTTCATGGGATGTTAACTCCTGCAACATGACAAAGGCGCATTGCAAAACTCAGTAAATTATTTTTAAGAAATGTTTGCCAGAATTCGACGTGATTAGTTGTGCGTCCTAATTCAATAAAGTGATTACACAAAACATCTTTGTGTAAATGAAATTGTTCTTTGATACGAGTAAACCAGCGCTTTAGTGTATGACGAGATGGCATAATTTTTTTTGCTACTGCACTCAAACTATTTCCGGCAAGCAATAATAGAAGCGCTGTTTGTTGTTCATCCCATAAGTACCAGCGTCTTGGTGAAATACACTCAGGCAAGACAGAGCATGTTCTTCGACAGCCTGGGCAGAAAAAACGTTGAATCAAAATGGGATTTAATGATTCTAACCCTCCTCTGCGGTCAGCTTTGCGTGGATAACAGCCATGAGGCCAGACGCCTGATTTGCCGCAGCAGAGGCAATATTCTAAGCGATATCGTTCTGGTTCATCATTAAGCACTTTTATGTGTTGAATTAACGATAATATTTCTGCGACAATATGCACCATGACTGATCTCTTTTTATTGTTGTCTTCGTAAACACAATACTAAAGGTGATCGGTCATTTTTTTAAGTGAAATTGTCTCGATATGCTTAAAAATAAGGGATGAGGAAAAGGTTTAAATAGTGCGGGACGAAATCGTGGGGTAGGTATTAATTAAATCGGGGCGTTACAACTTACACCCGCTGAGATTGAGTCATTTCGTGTTCTCGTGTCTACATTACCTAAATCCGAACAATTTTTTTATACGTCAGATTTAGGGCAGTTAGACGAAAAAAATCCTGAAGATACTTTATTAGATAGACTGATTCTACTCAATGGAATTTGGATGCATCAAAATCACTTAAAAGAAAAACAATTAGTTCATCTCAGTTTTGGTGCACTTGATGCACATGGTTTGGTTCGTTACGGTTTAAATGGTTATGTCCGAAATATTCCTCAATTAGGTAAACAAACGAATAATGATACGGAAGCAGGGGTGCGGCAAAATGTACGACCAGGCGCAATGTATTTTGCTGGAATCAGACCTTTTGATACGATTCACGGTGGTTTAGCGACTTATTTGGAAGCTACCGGACATGATCGATATCATGCTCTAGTCATGTCTGTCATTCCTCCGACGATACGTGCTGTTCTGTTACGCTTTTGTGACGTTACCCGTCGTTTAGGTTTTGAATGGTCTAGAGAAATCTATGATTGGATTGACTGTGAATGGAATTACTTTCGGCATAAAAATCGTGATTCCAATCTCTATAATGATACTTATACTGGATTATTATGTAATTTGTTATTACACACGAATACTTTTAGCAAGGGTAAAATTGGTGGTCATTTGTTTATTAATGGTAAGGTTACCATTGTTGGTGTCACAATTTTATTGGACATCTTGGAAAATCCTAATGCATGGGCTGAACTCCAAATCAATCCGAGTCTTCTT
>Ga0207042_1067_pt1 | contig 22458 bp, 23 predicted proteins | sample Alteio_BWMinCont_70_FD_153310 | JGI IMG/M metagenome (GOLD analysis project Ga0207042, IMG submission 153310) | Enriched cells from forest soil in Barre Woods Harvard Forest LTER site, Petersham, Massachusetts, United States -... | ecosystem: Environmental > Terrestrial > Soil > Temperate forest >... | reverse complement strand
CAATCCCCCTGATCGATTTCCCTTAATTTTTTATCGAAAACAATGTGCTGATATGCAATTAAAAAAACAGCATGTGAGTGCGGATTTTTTTGCGACGGCTAAATCGTTACTGGTGACGGGTACGGGTTTTTCGACACGCAGTATGAGTGCTACCAGTCATCATGCAGTGGATGTTGCAAGATCGGTTAACACGCGCGTTATTTTCGATTTGGATTTTCGTCCTGTTTTATGGGGATTGACGATGGAAGGTGATGGTGAATCCCGCTATAAAACATCTGCTCGTGTCAGTGAGCACTATCAATCGGTTTTACCCAAATGTGACTTAATCGTTGGAACAGAAGAAGAAGTGTTGATTGCAGGTGGCGCAACACATTTAGAGGTTGCATTAAGTTCCATTCGATCAGTCACGCAAGCGCCCATTATTTTAAAGCGTGGCGAAAAAGGGTGTGCGATTTATTTGAGTGATTCGATGCAGCCTGTGACATCTCGCGCATTTCCTGTGAAAATTTTAAATGTCTTGGGCGCGGGCGATGGTTTTATGAGTGGTTTTTTGCGGGGACTATTACGCGGTGAGTCTTGGGAGACCTGTGCGACTTATGGAAACGCATGCGGCGCGATTCTCGTTACGCGTCACGGTTGCGCGCCCGCCATGCCAACAAATGAAGAAATGCAGGAGTTAATTCATGACACAATTCATTGTACGTAATAAAGAAGGTTTTCCGGATGGAATGACGTCGATCACACACATTGGCGAAGCAGAACATAATACCGATATTCATTTTGGTATTTTAAAATTGAAGAAAGGCGAGACACTGCATCTTACGCATGAATTGGAATCGGCTTATTTATTGATTCAGGGAAAATGTCTTTTCATGCATGATGGAGGTCAGACAATTGCTGAGAGAAAATCTTGTTTTGATGAAGAGCCGTATGCTATTCATTTTTCAAAGAATCAACCTATTCAAATCAAGACAATGTCCGATTGCGAATTTGCGGTATCGCAAGTGAGCAATTCGGTAATTTTTCCGACGCAAATTTTTGGGCCAGACAATTTATTGGAATCCGAAAAGCGGGGTAAAGGAATTCTGGATGATACTGCATGCCGCATTGTGCGTACGATTTTTGATACACGAAATCGACCACAAGCCAAATTAGTATTGGGCGAAGTGATTACTGCGCCTGGTCGTTGGTCCAGTTATCCGCCCCATCATCATCCGCATCCTGAAATTTATCATTATCGATTTACTGAGCCGCAAGGTTATGGTTATTCTGAATGCGGTGAGGATGTTTATAAAGTAAGACAATTTGATACATATAAAATTTTAAATCAACATGATCATGCGCAAACGTCAGCGCCAGGATATGGCATGTATTATATTTGGGTGATTCGACATTTGGATGATAATCCCTATATTTCGCCTGAATTTACCGATGAACATAATTGGACAAGATCGCCTGATGCAAATAACAAAGTATGGCGAGGGGAATTTTAAGCATGAAGAAAATTCGTTTAACCATGGCGCAAGCATTGCTTAAATTTTTAGATCAGCAATATGTAGAGCGAGATGGTATTGAACATAAATTTGTAAAAGGTGTAGTTGGGATTTTTGGTCACGGCAATGTGACGGGTTTGGGTGAAGCGTTAGAATTCACTGACACGGATCTCATGTATGTGCAAGGACATAATGAGCAGGGGATGGTGCATGCGGCGACTGCCTATGCTAAACAAAAAAATCGCCTGGAAATTTTTGCTTGCACATCATCCATCGGTCCTGGTGCATTAAATATGGTGACGGGTGCTGCAACTGCAACAGTAAATCGAATCCCCGTTTTATTATTGCCAGGTGATACCTTTGCTTGCAGGCAACCGGATCCAGTCTTGCAACAAATTGAAGTCCCCCATGATTACACCATTAGTGCCAATGATTGCTTTAAACCTGTCAGCAAATACTGGGACCGTATTTCACGCCCAGAACAATTAATGAGTGCAATGTTTCATGCGATGCGCGTTTTGACAGATCCGGTTGAAACCGGTGCAGTGACAATTTGTTTGCCCCAAGATGTGCAAGCAGAAGCGTATGATTATCCTGTTACATTTTTTGAGAAACGGGTGCATTCAATTGATCGTCGGAGTTTGTCTGCAAGAGCATTGCAAACAGCCATTGAAAAAATGTCTGCTGCAAAAAAACCTTTCATCATTGCGGGCGGTGGTGTTCATTATGCTGATGCATGCTGTGAGCTAACCGATTTTGCAAAAACGTTTGGTATTCCAGTTGCAGAAACCCAAGCCGGAAAAAGTGCGATCAGTTGGAAAGAACCAATGAGTGTTGGTGGTATTGGTGTAACCGGAACATTAGTTGCAAATCGTTTAGCAAAAGAAGCTGATTTGGTATTGGTTGTTGGTAGTCGTCTTTCGGATTTTACAACTGCATCAAAAACACAATTTCAAAATCCGGATCTTCAATTACTGCATTTAAATGTAAATACAATGGATGGCAGTAAAATGGATGGTCTGCTGTTACAAGCCGATGCGAAACAAGGTTTGCTTGAAATGAAACAAGCGCTTTTGAAAAAACACTATCAAACCAGTGAAGCCTATCAACAAACCATTCAACAGTTACGCACAGAATGGCAGCACGAAGTGGATCGTCTCTATGCATTGACGATTCCGAATGAGAATTCACAGACCCATGTTTTAGGGTTGATAAATGAGTTTATCCGTGACGAAGACATTATTGTGTGTGCCGCGGGCAGTTTACCGGGTGATTTGCACCGATTATGGCGTAATGCAAAACCAAAAACCTATCACATGGAATATGGTTTTTCCTGTATGGGTTATGAAGTCGCGGGTGGTTTAGGCGTGAAAATGGCGAATCCAGATGCTGAAGTGTATGTGATTGTCGGTGATGGGAGTTTTCTCATGCTGCATTCTGAATTGCTTACGAGTATTCAGGAAGGTTATAAAATCAATGTCATTGTTTTAAATAATCAAGGTTACCAATGCATTAAGCAGTTGCAAAAAGCAAATGGCAGTAATGGGTTTGGTAATGAATTTCGTTTGCGGAACAAACAAACGCAGTGTTTGGATGGAAATCTCTTGATGGTTAATTTTGCAAAGTATGCGGAAAGTTTAGGTGCAATGACTTACTTTGCTGAAGATGCGCCTCAATTTAAAAATGCTTTAAAACTTGCAAAACAAGAAACGGTTTCAACCCTCATTGAAATCCGTGTGCATGCCGATACGATGTCAAAAGGGTATGAATCCTGGTGGCGTGTTCCAGTTGCAGAAATTTCTGAAAGTGAAGCTGTCGCAAGCGCGCATCAAGCCATGCAGGATCAATTAAAATTAGCAAAGGCATATTAAAATGCATGTCGAAAAAATAAAATTAGGCATCGCGCCAATTGGTTGGAGCAATGACGATATGCCTGAATTAGGTGCGCATATTTCATTTGAACAATGCATTACAGAAATGGCCCAAGCAAATTTTCAAGGTTGTGAAGTGGGACACAAATTTCCGCGTGATACGACTCTCTTGAGCGAAGCACTCCGCAAACAACAATTACAAATTGCAAGCGCCTGGTTCAGTCTTTACTTTACAGAAGAAGGTCGTCTGCAAGAAACAGTAAACGGTTTTATTCAGCACATGAATTTTTTGCAAGCGATGGGCGCGAAAGTCATTGTGGTGTGTGAATGTGGTCATAGCATTCAAGGCAAAGCATTATCTTTATTTGAAAACAAACCGAATTTTACAGATCTGCAATGGGAAAATTTAATTACAGGATTGCACCACATTGGAAAATTGGCACAACAAAATAACATGACTGTTGTTTATCATTATCACATGGGAACCGGTGTGCAAAATCCAGTGGAAATTTCACGATTAATGAATGATACAGATCCATCACTGGTTTCATTATTATTAGACACAGGTCATTTAATGTATGCAGGTGGTAATTCACTCGACGTGCTAAAAAATGTGGGTGACCGTGTGCAGCATGTCCATTTAAAAGATATTCGACAAGATGTATTAGCAACCGTTAAAAAAAATCGCTGCAGTTTTCTCGATTCAGTAAAACAAGGCGTGTTTACAGTGCCGGGTGATGGCTGTATCGAGTTTCAACCGATATTTGAAGCGCTTTTTAAGTTAAATTATCAAGGATGGTGGATTGTTGAAGCAGAACAGGATCCACAGGTAGCCAACCCGTTGGTTTATGCTAAAAAAGCTCGAAATTTTTTGCGAGAGACGGTCGGTTTTTAGACTATCGTTAAATTGGTACTAAACTGTCATTTTATGACGGTTAAATGCAAATATTGTGAATTTTAATTAGTGTGCTATCATCTTTGTAAGAAACTGTCATATTTTGACAGTAATAGGCAAATATTATGATGCGCTTAGAAGATCTTTTACGAGCTTTCCCGCGTCCATTTGTAACAGATGGAGAATTAGAAGGGCTTTTGCCTGGTACTCCAGATAGTCGTTACAGCAAAGTGAAGCGATTAATAGCGCAGGGAAAATTACATCATATTCGTAGAGGATTATACTGCCTGACAGATCGAATGCAGTTTGTTACAAAACCTCACCCATTTGAATTAGCCCAGTTAATTTATGGGCCATCTTATATTAGCCTGGAGTCAGCATTGAGTTTTCATCAGCTGATTCCTGAAAGGGTTTATACCGTAACGAGCACTACCTGTAAGCGCTCTAAAGAATTTAAGACGCCATTAGGATTATTCAGCTTTCTCCATTTACCACTCGAGAATTTTTACACGGAAGTAGAGCTTGTAACAGAAAGTAACAGCCATTTTTTTATGGCAAAACCTTGGAAAGCGATTTGTGATTTTATCTATTGTTACAAAAAAGATTGGCAGGGTCTTTCACCTTTAGTAGAAAGCTTGCGCATTCAGCCCGAGAGTTTACCCGAATTACGTGATGAACAAATTGAGCTGCTTGATGAGTACTATCATCATATGCGAATCAATCGTTTTTTAAAAAGCGTTAAAAAGGACTTACTCAATGAGCGTTGAAATGATCCAGCAAAAATTATTAACTTACCAATGCAAGACGGTCCTTGACCAAGAAAATGCGCTTAAAGAAATCGCACAGGAAATTGCATTGCTGGCGCTTTCGCGCGCGGGTTTTTTTCGTGTAGCTGCTTTTCAAGGTGGTACTTGTCTTAGAATTTTATATGGCTTAGAAAGATTTTCTGAAGATTTGGATTTTGTATTAGAAAAACCAAACAAAAATTTTGATTGGAAAAGTTATGTTAAGGACATGCATGATGAATTTAGTGCCTATGGATATGCATTAGAAGTTCTGAATAAAACAAAAGTCGATAAGGTGATCAAAACCGCTTTTTTAAAGGCAGATTCGGAAGGTGGATTGTTGCTATTAAAAGATTTACGAACAAACCGACCTAAATTGCAAATTAAATTAGAGATTGATACGAATCCACCTTCTGGTTCGATATTCGAATTAAAGTATTTGGATTTTCCTTTGCCCTTCAGTGTGAAATCACAAGATTTATCGAGTTTATTTGCGAGTAAGTGCCATGCGTTGCTTTGTCGTGACTATGTGAAGGGACGAGATTGGTATGATTTCGTGTGGTATGTGTCACGACAGACGAAAATTAATTTTAACTTGTTGAATGATGCAATATTGCAAGCAGGTCCTTGGAAAGGAAAAAATATCACAGTGACTTCTCGGTGGTTTTTAGAAGAATTAAAAATAAAAATAACGCATATAGATTGGAGTGAAGCAAAAAAAGATGTGGCACGATTTCTACGGCCTAGAGAGTTATCGTCACTGGATCTTTGGTCGGAAGATTTTTTTCTCTCGCGCGTAGAAAAATTATCAAGCTATGTATAACGTTAAAAAACTTCTTCTTTCCGTTTCGTCAATACGTCAAATCCAGTCTCCGTCACCAAAATCGTATGCTCCCACTGCGCCGATAAACTATGGTCTTTTGTTACAACCGTCCATTCATCCGGCAACAATTTAACAAAACGTTTCCCGGCATTAATCATTGGTTCAATCGTAAAAATCATGCCTTTTTCTAACACTTCTCGTGTCCCACGTTCACCATAGTGCAATACATTCGGGGGTTCATGAAAAATGCTGCCGATGCCATGTCCGCAATATTCTCTGACGACGGTGAAGCGATTTTTTTCGGCGTGCTCTTGAATGACTGCGCCAATATCGCCTAAATGTGCGCCGGGTTTGATCTCTTGGATTCCTAAGTATAAACATTCCTGAGTGACGCGAATTAAGCGTTCAGCCAATACGGATTGTTTGCCGGTGACAAACATTTTGCTGGTATCGCCGTGATAACCATCTTTCAACACGGTGATATCAATATTCACGATATCGCCATCTTTTAAGACTTTTGACCCTGGAATCCCATGGCAAACCTGGTGATTCACTGAAGTGCAAATGGATTTCGGAAATCCATGATAATTGAGGGGCGCTGGAATCGCTTTTTGTACATTGACGATATAGTCATGGCAAATTTGATTGAGTTCATCGGTTGTCACACCCACTTTGACATGGGGTTCGATCATTTCCAGGACTTCTGCTGCCAGACGGCCGGCAATGCGCATTTTTTCGATTTCGTCAGCTGTTTTTATCGTAATGGTCATAGGTTTACTTAAGAGTTGTTGAATAGATACAACTATGGTATAAAGGCGGGCTCTGATAAGCAATTGAAATTTACAGAGAATAGGCGCCTAACCGCGCCATAATCCACACACATATCGCAACTATCAGCTGGGTGCCCGGGCCTAAAAACTGGGTCAGACGGATAGGATATGTGGAGGCCTAACCCAATCAAGAGGAACTACAAATGTTAGTACCAAGCATGCGTGACATGTTAAAAGCAGGTGTCCACTTTGGTCATCAAACCTGCCACTGGAACCCTAAAATGGGTCCGTATATTTATGGATCCCGTAACAAAATCCATATTATCAACCTTGAATCTACCCTGCCATTATTCAAAGATGCACTCAATTTCATGAGCAGTGTTGCTTCCAAAAAAGGCAAAATTTTATTTGTTGGCACCAAGCCTGCAGCACGTGACATCGTCAGTGAAGAAGCAAAACGTTGCCGCATGCCTTATGTGGATCACCGTTGGTTAGGTGGTATGTTAACGAATTACAAAACCATTCGTCAGTCGATTCGTCGTTTGAAAGAACTCGAATCCATGTTTGAAAAAGGCACGTTTGGTCGTTTAACCAAAAAAGAAATTCTTAACCTGACCCGTGACAAAGCGAAATTAGAACGTGGTCTTGGTGGTATCAAAAACATGGGTGGTTTACCCGATGCATTATTCGTCATCGACGTTGGTCATGAAGAAATTGCGATTGCTGAAGCAAAACGCTTAGGCATTCCCGTGATTGGCATCGTGGATACCAACAATAACCCAGACGGCGTTTCTTATGTGATTCCAGGAAATGACGACTCCATTCGTTCGATTCAACTGTATGCAAAATGCGTTGCTGATTGCATTTTAGAAGCACGTGCAAGCAATCCTGAATTAATGAATGAAGAACTGGTTGAAGTCGAAGAAGAAACATCCGCGATCCCTTCGCAAGATGATGAATTAGGCGAAGAGCGAGCTTAAAAAAATCGAAACACGGAGGAAATCCTCCGTGTTTTTTATCGTATTGAATCCAATCTCCAACGGAGTTTAGTTATGGTAGTTACTGCATCACTCGTTAAAGAATTACGTGAGCGCACTGGCGCTCCCATGATGGAATGTAAAAAAGCCCTTGAAGCAACCCATGGTGACTTGCAGCTCGCTGTTGAAGAGTTGCGTAAATCAGGCCGGGCAAAAGCAGACAAAAAAGCAGGCCGTATTGCGGCAGAAGGTATTGTGTTGGTTCAAGCGGCAAATGATGGAAAATTAGCTGTCATGCTTGAAATTAATAGCGAAACGGATTTTGTAGCGCGCGACACAAACTTTTTAGTGTTTGCAGATGCTGTCGCAAAAACCGCACTTGCGCATAAAACACATGATCTAGCGGGTTTATCCACATTGCCGCTTTCCGGTCACAATGGTTTAACCGTTGAAGATGCACGCAAAGCATTGGTTGCAAAAGTCGGTGAAAACATTCACGTCCGTCGAGTTGCACTGTTAAATACAGCATCTGGACAAATCGGAACGTACTTGCACGGTGGTCGCATTGGTGTGTTAGTTGAAGTTGACAATGACAACTCGAATTTAGCAAAAGATATTGCAATGCATGTTGCAGCAAGCAAACCATTAGTTGTGAACCCACAAGATGTCCCAAGTGATATTGTTGCCAAAGAAAAAGAAATTTACATGGCACAAGCAGAACAAAGCGGCAAACCAAAAGACATCCTTGAAAAAATGGTCGCTGGCAAATTAAAAAAATATTTAGATGAAGTGAGTTTGTTAGGTCAGCCATTCGTTAAAGATCCCGAAACGACTGTTGCTACTCTCTTAACTAAAAATCGTGCGAAAGTGATTTCGTTTACACGATTTGAAGTGGGTGAAGGCATCGAAAAAGAATCGGAAGATTTTGTCGAAGCGGTAATGGCTCAAATCAAGTAAATTCTACCCAGAACTAAGGTGGAAAGCATGACAAGTGAAAAACCCATTTACAAACGAATCTTGCTTAAATTAAGTGGTGAAGCCTTACAAGGTGATCACCACTTGTTTGGAATTGATCCTGCAATGCTCACGAAAGTGAGTAACGAAATTTCCAGCGTTGTGAAGCTTGGCGTACAAGTTGGCTTAGTGATAGGCGGGGGCAATTTAATTCGCGGCGCTGATCTTTTCACAACCGGTTTTGATCGAGTCACAGCCGATCAAATGGGAATGCTTGCAACCGTGATCAATGGACTTGCATTGCGCGATGCGCTTCTCGAAAAAAACATTCCCGTTAAAATTTTTTCGGCACTGACTGTTTCAGGTTTGGTGGATGTCTACGATCGCATGAAAGCGATTGAAGCATTAGAAGCGGGAATAGTGACAATTTTTGTCGGCGGAACGGGTAATCCACTCGTGACGACGGATACGGCAGCAGCGTTACGCGGTGTTGAAGTGCGTGCCGATATCGTGATGAAAGCAACCAAAGTCGATGGTGTTTTCGCAACTGATCCCATTAAAAATCCAAAAGCAGAACGCTACACATCATTAACCTATGATGAAATCCTTGAGCAACGCTTAGGTGTCATGGATTTAAATGCGATCATATTGTGTCGTGATCATGCTGTGCCTATGCGTGTTTTTAATATGGGAAAACAAGGTGGTTTGCAACGTATCGTATTAGGTGAAGATGTAGGGACATTAATTCGAAGTGGAGAGTAATTTATGCATAAAATTCTCAAAGATTCTGAAGTGCGTATGCAAAAATCCATTGAGTCTTTCAAGCACGAAATGTCAAAGATGCGTACCGGTCGTGCGCACCCAGGCCTTCTGGAACAAATTCGTGTGGATTATTACGGCAATGAAACACCTTTAAGTCAAGTTTCCAATATTACCGTTAGCGATGCACGCACATTGGTAGTCACTCCGTGGGAAAAAAACATGATACCTGTGATCGAAAAAGCGATCATGACAGCGGGTCTTGGTTTGAATCCAGCAACATCGGGCACCATTATTCGCATTCCTTTGCCTGCATTAACAGAAGAACGTCGAAAAGATTTAATTAAAGTCATTCGCGGCGAAGCTGAAAATGCGCGTGTGAGTATTCGTAACGTACGACGTGATGCGAATACCGCACTGAAAGAATTACTTAAAAATAAAGAAATGGCTGAAGACGAACTGCGTCGATTGGAAGACGCCGTGCAAAAGTTAACAGACAAATTTATTGCGGAAGCAGAACAGCTACTCGCCGCAAAAGAAACTGACTTAATGGCGATTTAAAAGGTGACGGCATTAACCTCTCTAAACTTACCACGGCATATCGCCATCATTATGGATGGCAATGGACGCTGGGCAAAACAACGGTTTTTACCGCGTTTTGCGGGACATAAAGCGGGCGTTGATTCAGTGCGTCAGATTGTCAAAGCCTGTGTCGAAAAAAAAATTCATGTTCTAACACTGTTTGCTTTTTCAAGTGAGAACTGGCGTCGACCTGCACCCGAAGTGGATTACCTGATGGGCTTATTTATTGCCGCCCTCGAAAAAGAAGCCCAAAAACTTCATGAACAAAACATTCAATTACGCATTATGGGTGATCGCTCACGATTTGATGAAAAGTTGCAGCAACACATGTTGCGTGCGGAACAACTGACGCAACATAACACGGGTTTAAAATTAGTGATTGCTGCGAATTATGGTGGGCAGTGGGACATCATGGAAGCCATGCGACAACTGGCCATGGATGTCGAACAACAAAAAATTTCCGCAAACGATATTTCCATCGAACTCATTCAATCAAAATTAGCGACGCAAGATTTACCGCCACCGGATCTTTTTATTCGAACGAGTGGTGAGCAACGCATCAGTAATTTTATGTTATGGCAACAAGCGTATACGGAATTGTATTTTACTGACGTATTTTGGCCGGATTTTAATGAAAAAGAATTGGATAAGGCGTTATTGTTTTTTGCGGAACGCGAAAGACGGTTTGGGTGTACGAGTGAGCAGTTGGATAACTGATTTTTATTTACAAAGCCTAAAGGAAAAGGGAAAACATGTTAAAACAACGTCTCATCACCGCGATTATTCTCATTCCTATTTTTGTTTTACTCGTGTTAAAACTCCCGACAAATGCATTTAATGTGTTGACGTTTATTTTTGTTTTATTAGGCGCGTGGGAATGGTCGACATTGATGGAAGTCAAATCCACTTTGAAAAAATTAATCTACCCCGCCATTCTGTTATTTGTTTTACCCGCTTCAGTTTATTTGCGAATCTTTCCTTTGTTAATCGTCACTGCAGTTTGGTGGGTGAGTACACTTTTACTCATGGCAGGTTTTCCTGAAAACAGCGAACGTTTTGGAAAAGGCGTTTTTGTCCGTTCATTGATGGGCTTATTTGTATTGGTTCCTTGTTGGCGTGCGATCAATTTTATTCGTGCCGAATATGGCCCAATGGTTTTGCTTTTCTTATTTGTTTTGATTTGGGGTGCTGATTCTGGGGCTTATTTTGCAGGGAAAAAATGGGGAAAACGAAAATTAGCACCGTCCATTAGTCCAGGTAAAACCTGGGAAGGATTATCCGGGGCGTTAATGACTACGTTTTTTATCGTGATTTTTGTGTTTTTTTTCGCTAAAACGCCAACCCGGTTTTGGTCAGCGATTCTGCTGCTTTCTTTTATTACCGTCATTTTTTCAGTGATTGGTGATCTATTTGAAAGCTTATTAAAGCGCAAAGCCGGTGTTAAAGATTCTGGCGTTCTCGTTCCTGGGCATGGTGGTGTATTGGACCGAATTGATAGTTTGACTGCGGCCGCCCCCATTTTTGCTTTGGGCGCGATCTTAATTGGAAAAATTTTCTACTAGTTTTTTTCTTCGCAAGAAACACTGGATTTCACACCACGAACTCGACATAATTGACGCTCTGTTTTTTGGACATAACTATAAAGACACTATGAAAAAGAAAATTATACTCACCACGCTTTTATTGAATTTACTTATTGCAAAAGGTTTTGCAGCTTCCACTTTTGTCGTAAAAAATATTGATATTGAAGGTTTGCAGCGTATTTCTGCAGACACAGTTTACAATTACCTACCGGTCAAACGGGGTCAAACGCTACGCCCTGAAAAAACCGCAGCGATTATCGATGCGTTGTATCAAACCGGGTTTTTTGAACATATCTCGTTAAGCCGTGATGGCAATACACTGATCATTAATGTCATTGAACGGCCTACGATTGGTCAACTTAAAATTACGGGTAACTCCGCCATTCCAACCGATAAGTTGACGCCTGTTCTGAAGAGCGTTGATATTGCAGAAGGCCGTACGTATAACCGCGCCATGCTCGATAAAATTAAACAAGCGTTATTAAACCAATACTATGAATTGGGTCGATATAATGCGCGAGTTGATGTGACAGTCACACCTGAATCACGTAACCGTGTATTGGTTCGGATTGCAATTTCAGAAGGTTTAGTGGCTAAAGTCCGGCATATTAATATCATTGGGAATCACGCTTTCTCGCAAAAGACACTCGATAAGCAATTGGATTTAACAACACCTAGTTTAGTGGCTTTTTTCACACAAACCGATCGTTATACACAAGATAAACTCGATTCCAGCCTTGAGAAATTACATAACTATTATCTAGACCGTGGTTATGTGCGATTTACCATTAAATCATCACAAGCTGAAGTGACACCGGATCGTAAATCCGTTTATTTAACCATCTCTATTGATGAAGGTGCTGTCTATAAAATCTCGGGTTTTTCATTGTTAGGTGATACGATTTTACCCCGCGATCAAATGCTCAAAATGATCAGCATCAAACAAGGCGATGTTTTTTCGCGAGCAGCGATTATTAGCAGTGAAAAAGCCATGAATGACGCATTGGGTGATAAGGGTTATATTGCTGCGACGATTAATATTGATCCGAAAATCAATGACGCTAGCCGACAAGTTTATGTCACGTTTAATGTACGACCTGGAAAACGTGCGTATGTTAGGCACATTAACTTTATTCAAAATAGTAAAACCAATGATGTTGTGTTGCGACGTGATATAACACAAATGGAATCTGCAGTGGTTTCAACCAAAAAGTTAGATGAATCCAAGCATAAATTGAAACTGGAACCTTACGTTAAAGATGTCGATATGAATATTGCTCCGATTCCTGGGCATGATGATTTAGTCGATGTGAATTATAATGTCACTGAACAAAGCGCAGCGGAAGCGACGTTTAGTTTAGGCTATTCACAGATCGATCACGTGATTGTGGGCGCCGGCTTTAACCAGAAAAACTTTTTAGGGACAGGCAAAACATTAGGTGTTAACGCTTCAACTAGCCGTTTCCAATCGTTTTATGGTGTGAGTTATACCGATCCTTATTATACCCAAGATGGGATTAGTCGTACGATTGGTTTTTCTGTTTCCAAATTTAATCCAGGGGCTGCGAATATTACAAGCAGTTATAGTACGAATGAATATGATGCGAACGTGTCATATGGTATTCCACTGGGTCAAGAAGAAGGTGTATTTAACACGGTTCAATTAGGCTATGGTTTGCAAAATACCATGGTGAACTTGAACAGTAATTTGGGCTTAGTCTCAAATCAGGTTCTCAATTTTAATAATCAGTTTGGTCATCATTTCCAACAACTGGATTTATTGGCAGGTTATTCGCGAGATAGCCGTGATAAAGCCATATTCCCAACCATGGGTGCTGTCCAATCGGTGAACTTCAATGTATTTGTACCAGCAGGTGTTGGATCACTGAAGTACTATACCGCAGCATACGATGGTAAATGGTTCCATCCAATTGTCGGTAATTTTATCGCGACAGCTCGCGGAGATGCGGCATATGGCAGCTCTTTCCAGGGCGGCGCGGCAAATTATCCTTTCTTCAAGAACTATTACGCGGGTGGTTTTGATACCGTGCAAGGTTATTTAGGCAATAGCCTCGGGCCAATGGATTCCACGGGTTCTTCGACCGGTGGTAACTTGATGGCAATAGGTAGCGTGGGAATTATCTTCCCAAACCCAATTCCAGACACCCTAAGAACCACTGTGTTTATGGATGCGGGTAACGTTTACGAGACATTTAATAATCGTCCACTGGGTGGAACAGCTTCAGGACCTATCCGTATGTCTTACGGTGTAGAAGCGGATTGGTTAACGCCATTGGGGATGATGATTGATTTGAGTTTAGCAACGCCACTGCATCCACGGGCAGGGGATAGAAGAGAACCTTTTCAGTTTTCTCTTGGTGCTAATTTTGGTTAAACATGACATACTATCCAACTTGATGGTATGCCTGGTTATTAGGAAGTTTATTATTAATTTAATTGGAGATAGTTATGAAAAAAGTTTTGGCGCTTGTTAGCTCTCTTTTATTGGTTGGTGGTACGCAGGCTTATGCCGCTACGGATGCTACGACAGACACGACTAAGGCGATGAGTAACATTGCTGTAGTGAATGTGCAGCAAATTTTACAGCAATCTCCAAAAATTGCTGATATCAACAAAAAGTTGCAAGGCACTTTCAAGCCACGTCAAGAAACTCTCTTAGCAGAACAAAAAGCGCTGCAAGATGAAATGGATAAATTCAAGAAAGATTCCGCAACTATGTCTAACTCAGACAAAGATGCAGCTCAGAAAAAAATCCAAGGTGACCAAGCGGATTTAGTTAAAAAAGTGACTGCATTCCAAACTGATTTAAACAAAGAACAAAACAAGCAAATGCAAAGTGTACTGAGTCAATTGAATGAAATCATTTCCGGTATCGCTAAGAAAAATAGTTACACGGTTGTGTTTGATTCACAAGCAGTGATTTATGCAAAAGATGGCGCAGATATTACGAAGCAAGTTGTTACTCAATTTGATTCGAAGTAATTTAATGCCTGTCACAAAGGCCGGAGAGAATGTCTCCGGCCTTTTTATATTTTAATATTGACCAAATTTAAACATGATGAAAGGCAACGTGCGAAAAAAAGAATATACTTTAGCGGAATTAACCCAAGGTCTTACTGTTGAAATCCATGGCGACCCCCATTGTGTCATTACGGGAGTTGGGACGATTCAAGAAGCTCAGCCTGGATGTATTACTTTTTTAGTGAACCCTCTTTATAAAAAACATTTGCCTTCAACCCAGGCGACGGCAGTGATTTTATCGCCAGATGATGCCAAGGAATTGACTGAAAGACAATCGCTGAATCGAGTGATTTCGACTAATCCATATTATGTTTATGCGCGTATCGCGGCTTTTTTTAACCCCAAACCGCTGGCAATTCCTGGGATTCATCCGACGGCAGTCATTGGTCGGGATTGTGAAATCGATCCCACGGTGAGTGTTGGTCCACATTGTGTCATTGGTAATCGTGTCAAACTATCGGAAGGGGTTGTAATCGGCGCCGGCTGTATGATTGGTGAAGACTCGACAATTGATGCTGATACTGTCCTTGAAGCCAAAGTTGTTCTGTATCATCAGATAAAAATTGGTAAGCGAGTCGTGATTGCAAGTGGTACAATTATCGGCAGCGATGGGTTTGGTAATGCAAGACACCAAGGCAAATGGCACCGGGTCCCACAATTAGGCCGAGTGGTGATTGAAGATAACGTTGAAATCGGCGCAAATTGTGCGATTGACCGTGGCGCTATCGAAGATACTGTTATTGAGAAGGGCGTTCGCTTGGACAATCTAATCCAAATTGGGCATAATGCGCGCATTGGCGAAAATACAGCCATCGCGGGTTGTGTAGGGATTGCGGGCAGTGCTGTGATTGGTAAGAATTGTCTCATTGGGGGTGGCACGGGTATTAATGGCCATATCACCATCGCCGATGGTGTTGTTGTCACGGGTATGACAGCTGTCACAAAATCGATTCGTGAACCTGGCATTTATTCATCAGGTGTTGGTGGCTTGGTGACGAATCTTGAATGGCGAAAAAACAGTGCTCGCTTTCATCGTCTGGATCAGTTAATGCAGCGTGTGAAAGAGTTGGAAGCGGCGTTAGAAGAATTAATGGTAGAGAGAAAAGCAACATGAAATATGCAATGGGTATTCAGGAAATATTAAAATATCTTCCGCATCGATTTCCTTTTCTTTTGATTGATCGTGTGATCGAAATTAAAGAAGGTGAATCATTAATCGCACTTAAAAATGTGACGATGAATGAAGCGCAATTTGTGGGTCATTTTCCAGATCGTCCGATTATGCCGGGTGTTTTAATTCTTGAAGCGATGGCTCAAGCGGGTGGTGTGCTCGCTTATAAATCATCGAATACGTCGCCTCAAGATGGTGTGATTTATCTCTTTGCTGGAATTGATAATGCACGGTTTCGTCGTGTGGTTGAACCAGGTGATCAATTACGCCTGGAAGTGAAAGTGCTACGCGCACGCAGTGAAATGTGGAAATTGGATTGTGCAGCGTATGTCGGTGATGAATTGGCATGTTCTGCTGAATTATTAAGCGCACGGAGAGGATAGTAACTGTGATACATCCAACAGCGATCATAGATCCATTGGCAAGGATTGCCGCAAATGTCCATATCGGACCTTATAGTGTCATTGGCGCAAACGTTGAAATTGGCGAAGGCACCTGGATTGGACCACACGTCGTGATTCAAGGCCCCACTAAAATTGGTAAAGAAAATAAAATTTTTCAATTTGCGTCCCTCGGTGAAGTACCACAAGATTTAAAATTTTTGGGTGAAGTGACCTACTTGGAAATTGGTGATCGCAATACGATTCGCGAATGTTGCACGTTTAATCGCGGAACCATTCAAGATAAAGGTATCACTCGGATTGGTCATGATAATTTATTCATGGCGTATGTGCATATTGCACATGATTGTGTTGTCGGAAATGGGACGATTTTTGCAAATAACGCATCACTTGCCGGTCACGTGACCGTTGAAGATTTTGTGATTATGAGTGCTTTTTCAGGTGTTTTTCAGCGATGCCGTATGGGCGCACACAGTTTTGCATCGATGGGTGCACTCATTGATAAAGATGTGCCACCCTTTGTCAAAGTAGCGAATCAAGATGCGAAACCTTTCGGTTTAAATACAGTTGGCATGAAGCGACGTGGTTTTTCAGATGAAACTGTCATGCAATTAAAACGCGCTTACAAAGTGATTTATCGCCAAGGATTAACCGTAAAAGTTGCACTGGAAGAATTACAGGCGATGTTAACGGATTGTCCTGAAGTTAAAATGTTTATTGATTTTCTACAACTTTCTGAGCGAGGAATAGTTCGCTAATGAAAGTCGGAATCGTTGCAGGTGAACCCTCCGGCGATTTAATCGGTGCAAATTTAATTAAATCCCTGCGAGAAAACCAGACTGATTTAATTGTCACGGGCTTAGGCGGCCCTGCGATGATGAGTCAAGGTTTTCAAAGTATAGCTGATATGCAACGTTTATCCGTCATGGGTTTAATTGAGCCTCTGTTTCATCTCAATGATTTAATCAAGTTGCGCCGCCAATTATTCAATCACTTCATTCAAACTAAACCGGACGTATTCGTTGGCATTGATTCGCCCGATTTTAATTTGGGTTTAGAATTGAAATTAAGAAAAGCGGGCATTCCTATCGTTCACTATGTGAGTCCATCCGTGTGGGCATGGCGAAAAAAACGCATTATAAAAATTGCGAAAGCTGTCGATTTGATGTTGACACTTTTCCCTTTTGAAGCGGATTTTTATCGAGAGAATAATGTGCCTGTTTGTTTCGTCGGTCATCCGTTAGCCGATATGATTCCGTTGCAACCCGATAAAAAAGCAGCGCGAGTGAAACTCAATCTTGAACCTGACACAAAATACATTGCAATCCTGCCTGGCAGTCGCCGTAACGAAATAAAATATCTCTCTGACGTATTTATTAAAACCGCACAACTCTGTTGGGATAAAAATACGAATGTTAAATTCATTACTGCCGCGATCAATGCTGAGCGTCACAAAGAATTTGAACAACGATGCCGCCAATTGGCGCCACATTTACCCATCAAATTTTTTATCGGACAGTCACATGATGTGATGGCTGCTGCTGATGTTGTCTTAGTGACATCGGGTACTGCGACATTAGAAACGCTGTTATTTAAACGCCCTATGGTCATCGCTTATAAAATGGCGGGGCTTACTTTTCAAATCGCACGCCATATAGTGAAATTGAAATATATTGGTTTACCGAATTTATTAGCAGATGAATTGTTAGTTCCTGAATTTATCCAGGATGGCGCAACACCTGATAAAATGTCGGATGCTTTATTAGATTTTTTAAACCATCCTGAAAAAACCCAGCAGCTGGAAGAAAAATTCTTAACGATCCATCAGCAATTACGCCGTGATGCGAGCCGAACAGCCGCTGATGCTATATTACAATTAGTTTCCCACCGCCCGAGCCGTGGCAATGCGAGTTCCATTTCAAGATAATCGTTACGCTCCCTCATAAATATGGATAAAAATTATCCAAAAGTTAACAAAACCGTGGATTTCCTCCACTCAATTATGTACAATAATAGTCCAAAAAGTAAGTAAAGATAATATAAACCGAGGGGCACACAATGTTACATCAACAACCTACAGCCAACGCTGCATCGGGTGCAGTTGCCGCTGTCGCATCGATTGGCGCGAATCCTAAAAAACCCGTGCACAAATCCATTCAATACATTCTAGATCACTTAGATCAATTCATTGAAATTAAGTTACCGAGCACAGCCATACCGGATTCATTTGGCGCAGAATATACCATGCAAGATCTAGAAGCGCTTTGTACCGCACTAGAAACCAATAAGACCGTTAAAAAACTACACTTAGCGCATCATGAAGAATTACCTGAGGACTTCTATCTTCCTTTCTCTAAAATGCTAGCGGTTAACACAGCGTTAGAATCGCTAGAACTGGAAGAAGATACTGTGGGTGATGATTGTGTGCTTTCTCTTGTTTCGGGCTTGGCAAACAATCGAACACTAAAAGAATTAGTCTTAAAAAGAGATAACGATGCTGCAGTGAGCATTTCATCACGGGGTGTGTGCTATCTTGCTGCATGGTTAGCTGCAAAAGGCTGTGTATTAGAGCGTCTGAATTTAAATGGACATGTTGGAATCGGAAATGCTGGTGCTGTTCTACTTGGGACAATGCTCCAAACACACTCCAGTCTTATAGCACTTGAATTAGACCATGTCGGCATGTCAGATGTAGGCGCAAGTGAATTAGCGGCGGGGTTAAAAGCCAACGCAACATCAAGATTAAGGGTATTGAGCGTCGCGAGAAATTACATTGGTCAGCAAGGTGCCCTTGATTTTGCGGCGATGTTAACGATTCATCAAACGTTAAGTTTTTTCGATATTAGTCATAACCGTGTCGATCGATGTGGGATGAAGGCATTAGTTAAGTCTATAGCAGCAACAAATCGATTAGAGACTTTTCGTTGTGCGTTTAATAATTTTATTCATAAATTTCCAATCCATACGCCTTTGTTCGCAGGAATGATAAATCCTAATCTGGTGGAACTTGATATCAGTCAAACACATCTTGACGATAAAGGTGTTGTAGCAATTGGTGCAGCATTAAAAACAAATAAATCACTAACTGCGATAAATCTACAGAGTAGAAATATAGGAACGGAAGGCGCGAATGCTCTTTTAGATGCAATGATGCATAATACTGGGATCATTCGGTTTAGATTTATTGGTGAATTTGGTCAGCATACGGAAGTCAACCAACTCATTCAAATGCGGGCAAAGAGTAATAGCTTTCTCAATCAAAACTGGCGACTCGCATTGTTGTACATGAGTTTTTTGCGTGCAAATTTCACGTCAGCTTTTCGCAACTCAGTCATGAATTTAATACCGCTCGTGATGCAATGTGTTGGGACTGATGATCTTGATCCGACTGATCCACGCTTCAAAAAGCTGCTGAATATAAATAAATTTTTTGATGCGAAATATGTTCGTGCGATTATTCAGGGAGAAATCCAATCCAGAGGCACAGCCAAAGTTGAGTTGGTCGAAGACGTCAAGAAACAATTTAACGGTTAAAAATACTGTTCACTTGAAAGATCCTTGGTAAAATAGCGGGACATTATTTTCCAAGGGATTTTTCAAGATGCAAGTAAGGAACCTCATCGCTGGAGTCGATGAAGCAGGACGCGGGCCATTAGCCGGGCCAGTCATTGCTGCTGCTGTCATTTTAAATCCAGATAAACCCATTTTCGGCCTAGCTGATTCCAAGAAACTCACAGAAAAACAACGTGAAGCCCTGTTTATTTTGATCCAACAAAATGCATTGGCTTTTTGTGTTGGTCGCGCTGAAGCGACTGAGATTGATGCGATCAATATTTTGCAAGCGACATTGCTCGCCATGAAACGTGCAGTCGAAGGGTTAGCGATTCTGCCGAATATGGCTTATATTGATGGCAATAAAGCGCCGCAATTACTCTGCGCAACCAAAACCATCATTGGGGGTGATCAATCTGAGCCTGCCATCAGTGCTGCATCGATTCTCGCAAAAGTCACACGTGATCGTGAGATGCAAATCTTAGATCAACAATTTCCAAACTATGGTTTTGCAAAACATAAAGGTTATCCCACCAAAGATCACATCATCGCTCTCGAAAAATTCGGCCCCTGTGAAATCCATCGCCGTTCTTATGCGCCGGTTGCGAGGTTTTTATGATTAAAAAAAATAGTTTGATCCCTGAAGTTTTAAAAATTATCCGTGATAAAGCGACTGAATTTCCTTTTACCGGTGACTATGAAAAATCGGATTCTGCTGGCACCTACTTGTGCCGACAATGTGGTCTCGCATTATTTCGAGCGCAAAGTAAATTTCATTCGGGATGTGGTTGGCCGAGTTTTGATGAAGAAATTAAACATACTGTGAAGCAACAAACGGATGAAGATGGGCATCGCGTTGAAATTGTTTGCGCGCGTTGTGAGGGTCATTTAGGCCATGTTTTTCGCGGTGAAAAAATGACAGCGTTGGATACCAGACATTGTGTGAATTCCGCGAGTTTGGATTTTGTGCCGGATATGACGGTGTTAGATACGGAAGAGGCGATTTTTGCGGCAGGATGTTTTTGGGGTGTAGAAGCGTTATTCAAACAATTGCCTGGTGTTTTAAAAACAGAAGTCGGTTATTCCGGTGGGCATAAAGATCATCCAACGTATAAAGAAATTTGTCACGGTGATACAGGTCATTTCGAAGCGATCCGAGTAGTATACGATAAATCCAAATTAAGTTACGAAGATGTCACAAAATATTTTTTCGAAATTCATGATCCGACGCAACCGGATGGCCAGGGACCAGATTATGGTGAGCAGTATTTGAGTGTAGTTTTTTATTATGATGATGAGCAGAAAAAAATGGCGGAACAATTAATCAAAATATTAGAAAAAAAGAATATGAAAATTGCGACACGATTATTACCCGTTGCGACATTTTGGCCGGCGGAAGAGTATCATCAAGATTATTATACGAAAGTAGGAAAGACGCCTTATTGTCATCGGTATATGAAACGATTTTGAAAGGCTGGATTTTTCCTCCAAAGTAGTATATATTTATAGTATATATTATACGGAGTATCCGATGAATACCGCAAAACTCTTCAAAAACGGTCAAAGTCAGGCTGTGCGATTACCCAAGAATTGCCGATTTATAGGTACCGAAGTGAATGTAACCAAAATTGGTAATGCTGTGTTATTAACTCCAATGGTTACCTCATGGGATCGTCTAATTAAAAGTATTGATATGTTTCCTGATGACCTCGAATTTGTAAGAGACAAGCCAGAGCACAAAGAAAAGGATTTATTCTAATGAATTATCTTTTGGACACTGATACAACGAGTTATTTACTTAAACGGAATAGTCCTTATCATCAAAAGGTTTTTAAAAAATTACTGTCACACTCTCCGCAAGATGTAGCGATTTCATCTATCACAGTGAGTGAATTGGTTTCTGGGCTCAATCAAATTCCTGATCACGATCGAACCCATAAAAAACGTGTGAAGGAAGCGCTTGAACATTTTATTACAGCAATTAACGTGATTGATTTTACGCTTGCATCAGCACTTATCTATGGAGAAATTCGGGCACAATTAAAATTAAAAGGTAATGATATTGGCGCAATGGATTGTTTGATCGCAGCACACGCTCTATCCGAAAAACGAATTTTAGTGACAAATAACGTTAAGCATTTTTCTCGAGTAAAAAATTTAGAATTAGGGAATTGGACCGAATAATATTATATAATCACTCCATGAAAAAATTATTCACCACCCTAAAACAAAACCCAGCCTTCCGATTCATACTCTTATTCGGTTTCGTGAGCCTATTCGCTGACATGACTTATGAAGGTGCTCGCAGTGTTACCGGTGCTTATCTTGCAATACTCGGCGCAAGTGCTGCAACAGTTGGTTTTGTTGCCGGTTTTGGCGAATTCATTGGTTACGGCATGCGTTTTGTCTCAGGCTATCTCGCCGATAAAACACAAAAATATTGGCCAATCACCATCGTCGGTTATTTTATTAATTTAGTCGCCATTCCACTGTTAGCGCTGACAAACAATTGGGTGATCGCGGCAGGATTAATTGTTCTTGAACGTTTTGGTAAATCCATTCGCGTTCCGTCACGTGATGCGATGTTATCTTATGCAGGGCAATCCGTTGGTATGGGGTTAGGATTTGGTTTGCATGAATCACTCGATCAAATTGGTGCAATGGCTGGACCTTTAATCATGGCAGGGATTTTATATTTGAAATATGGTTATGGTGTCGGTTTTGCATGGCTTGCAGTGCCTGCATTTATTTCATTAACGATTTTAATGATTACGCGTAAGCTCTATCCGCATCCACAGCA
>Ga0207042_1066_pt1 | contig 22720 bp, 21 predicted proteins | sample Alteio_BWMinCont_70_FD_153310 | JGI IMG/M metagenome (GOLD analysis project Ga0207042, IMG submission 153310) | Enriched cells from forest soil in Barre Woods Harvard Forest LTER site, Petersham, Massachusetts, United States -... | ecosystem: Environmental > Terrestrial > Soil > Temperate forest >... | reverse complement strand
ATAACGCGTCATATTACAATTAATTCGGGGCGTGACACGCTTGTGCGTCATGTCTGGTAGGGGAATTTTGTGAGTAGTTTAGTTTGTGTGGGTGGACAATGGGGCGATGAGGGCAAGGGCAAAATTATCGACGCGTTGAGCGCGAATTCCGATGTTGTGGTGCGCTTTCAGGGTGGTAATAACGCCGGGCACACGCTGGTGGTCGGCGGCCAAAAATTTGTTTTGCATCTGATTCCATCGGGCATTTTGCACGCGCAGAATCGTTGTGTGATTGGCAATGGTGTGGTGATCGACCCGGAAGTCTTGCTACAAGAAATCGAGCTGCTGAAGAAGCGCGGTTTTTTAAAAGATGCAAGCCAGCTCATGCTTTCACCTCACGCGCATGTGATCATGCCTTTTCACAAGCGCTTAGATGTCGCGCGCGAGAAGGCATCGGGGACGCGCAAAATTGGTACCACGGGTCGGGGCATTGGACCTGCGTATGAAGACAAGGTTGCGCGTCGAGGCATTCGCTTGTTCGAGATTTTGGATAGGCGGCGAATCACGACGCGGTTAACTGACGGATTTGCCCATGCTGGTGTGGTGAGAGAAGAAGAGCTGCCCGGAATGATCGATGCGGTATATCGATACGGAGAGCATCTCAAGCCGTACGTTGCTGATACTGGTGAGTTTGTGAGCGATGCATTAGAATCTGGTCGTCGCGTCCTTTTTGAGGGTGCACAAGGTGCCATGCTCGATGTGGATCATGGAACTTATCCTTATGTGACATCGAGCAATTGTGTCGCTGGACAGGCATGTATTGGATCCGGTGTTGGGCCGCGTCATATTCGCAATGTATTGATGGTTGCGAAGGCATATACCACGCGCGTCGGCGAGGGGCCGTTTCCGACGGAGCTACATGATACCGCTGGGGATGAGTTGCGCCATAAAGGGGGAGAGTTTGGTGCTACAACTGGACGTCCACGTCGCTGTGGTTGGCTTGACTTGGTACAACTTCGCCACGCTGTGCGTATTCATGGTGCCACGGAGCTTGCCATTACCAAGCTGGATATTTTAGCGGGATTTGAAAAGTTGAGAGTGTGTGTTGGTTATGAGATAGATGGGCAGACACGTCGGAGCTTTCCTTGGGATGAAGAGGAAGTGGCGCGGGTGAAGCCAGTTTATGAAGAACATCCGGGGTTTACTGAACTACCAGCGACGGCAAAATCGCTTCGGGACTTGCCCAGCGAAGCGCAACGCTATATCGAGATGATTGCTGATCAGCTTAAAGTGCCGATTGGCATTGTTAGCATCGGTCCTGCACGTGGCCAGGAGATGATTTTGAGGGAGTTATTTTAAGATGGATGTAAATCTACAAAAGTCTCCGCTCGGTAAAGAGTCTGCTTACCCGAGTAGCTATTCTCCGGATCTTCTGTTTCCGATTGCACGTAAGGCAAACCGCCAAGCGCTTGGTATCTCCGGTGACTTGCCATTTTTTGGCGCGGATGTGTGGAATGGCTATGAGTTGTCGTGGCTGAATCCCAAAGGTAAGCCTGTGGTGGCGATGGCGACCTTTGTCTTTTCGTGCGAGACGCCTTATTTGATCGAGTCGAAATCATTTAAGCTCTATTTGAGTTCGTTGCATCAAACGCAGTTCGCGAGTTTCGGGGAAGTGTCGGAGACGATCACAAGAGATTTATCTGCTCGAGCGGGTGCCCCAGTGCAGGTGGGCATTAGCCCAATCGATGAGGGGCCCTTGGAACTTCGTCGATATTCTGGAATCTCTCTCGATGAGCTCGATGTCGCTTGTACCGAGTACGTAGTTGAGCCGGCATACCTGCAGGTGTCTGGGAGTGTGGTCGAGGAGAGTTTTTACACGCATTTATTGAAATCCAATTGCCCGGTGACGGGGCAGCCGGATTGGGCGAGTATGCAGATTACTTATGTGGGTAAGCAAATCTCTAGGCCAGGGTTGTTGCAGTATTTGGTGTCGTTTCGCAACCACAGCGAGTTTCATGAACAATGTGTGGAGCGCGTTTTCGTCGATATCTTGACCCGTTGCCAGCCAGTCAAACTGTCTGTGGAGGCGAGGTATACGAGACGAGGTGGTTTAGATATCAACCCATTCCGCAGCACGGAAAAAACTTGGAAGCCCGTAAACATCCGTTTAAGCCGCCAGTAGCAATCTCAGTTTTTATAATTTTGTTTTGCTCCGCCTATGCGTGGAGTGAATCTGATTTTTTAGACGATATCGCCGTATTCTCCGCCGTCGATGACGAATCCTTGCTTGCTACCGATGACGACGAAGCAGTCGGCAGAACATGGATCGAACAAAGCGGCGCACGCGATTTGCTCGACATTCTCGCCGCTCTCCCCGGTTTCGAAGTGAATCGCGATATTGCAAGCACAAATGCGATCAGCCTGCACGGACAGAGGCGTGACGCACGGTTCGTGCTGCTCATCGACGGCGTTCGCCTGCAGAATTCTTACGACGGCAGTGTGTTCTGGCGCATACCCGCCGAAATGATCGAGCAAGTTATCGTGCGCTACGATGCAGATGGCGTTCTCTATGGCGAGGGTGCTTTTCTTTGCGTGATCGAATTGACCACCAGGCGCAAACTCGGCCTCGATTCTGAAGTTGCTTATGGTTCCACCAGACAAGTATTGTCAAGCATCGCAGCTGGCAAAACATGGCAAAGGCTCCAGGGTTTTGTGCTTGCCTACGCCGATTTGGGGCACAACAACATCGGTGCACTCGCATCATCCAACGATTTGCTGCTATCAAAAACGCTTAATTTGCACCTCTTCAGCAATGCGCAACTCCTTGCAGAATCTCGTGGCGACGTATCGACGTTCTTATGGAAGGCTGACCTTGGCCTAAGCATGCCCGATACCGGAAAGTACGCCGTCGAGTTTCGCGTGTATGGTGGACAACATGATGTATATCGACAGCGTGAAGTCGCCCCTAGAGGCTTCGTCGACGAGAACAGCGATCGCAGTGCACCAGTGGTATTTGCGGAGGGAGTGTTATCGGAGCAGTCATATACCGTGTTCGCTGCGGGAGCAAGACTACTCGGACAAGTTCAACTCGTGCCAAGCAACATACTTGCAATGGGAATCGAGATGGGAATGGAAGGCATTCCGCGTGGTGCCTTTAGTTTTGAAGCCAATCGAACGCTTACCAGAGCACATCAAAACATGGGCCCCATTGCAGAGTTGACGCTTAATCAAAATCGCGTGTGCAACATGTACGGATACGAACGAAACGCATTTGGTGCCTGTCGATTTAGAGCCAGCGGTTTTGTCCAGGATACCTGGCAGCTCGACAAGTATGTACAGCTGGTTGCTGGCGCTCGTTTGTCATCTTTCTCCGATGTGGAGTTCGACTTTTGGTCCCATTTGATGAGTAAAGTCACGATCGTCGTAACCCCCGAACGGGGATGGAATATCAAATTGCAATATGACAGGTCGCTGAGCCTAGCAACTTTCGAGGAACAATATGACAACACGCAAATTGTCTTTTCTGACATTGCGCGTGCGGTGCATGTCGGCAATGAATTTTTAGGCCCCGAGCTCGTCTCTTTATACAAGATCGCTGGTTCATATGACGGCTACTATCGCTCGACGCGATACCGGATAGGGCTTTCCACATATTTTGAAAAAGCGACACATATTATTGATAAAACCGACGATGGTAAAATCATTTCCATGCTTTCTAATGAGGGTGGCTACGATACCTTAGGCATTGAAACAGAGGGAAAAGTAAATTTTTCGGACAAGAACTATATTTACTTCAATGTAAGTTGGTTCCGTGCATTTTGGCGGCAATTTATCTCTGGTGAATCGTCTTGTGGCGTCTACTTCTTTGAACCTGAAACTGCCAAGAATCCATGTACGATGATAACAGACCGTCCGCAGCTTAGGCTCAATTTGGGAGTCAACGTAGACGCGTTTTCTTTGGGAACTCTACACCTGCAAGCGATAGTTGGTTCAGAAAGACGTCACAATATGCGAAATGCGCTGGATCGTCGCCGGTATTCGCAAACTCCCGCATATGGCTACGTCAACGTTACATTTCGCAGCAATCCAGTGTTTCGTTATTTTGTGTTTGATGCGCGCCTATTTGGTTTGCCCTATAGCGATGGGATGTCTATTTATGTGGGTCTTAATTTTCTTTTTGATGAGATGTAAATACTTCTTCTACCGACGGTAGACGCATGATTTCTATTCGCGATATGCGCCATGCTTGTTTGACGATCCACGATAGACTTCTATCTTGCCTCATCGCTTCTTGTCGCATTTCATTTAAAATCTCATCTGGGAGATAAAGAGAACGCTTTCTTTTATCTGCTGCTGCCATGATTAAGATATTACAACAAGACAAAATTTCATGTCAAACAACTTGCCTTGATTGTCTGCTCCAATTTTGTTAAAAATGCCGCACAAAGGGAGCTGCTACCATGTTTCACGGGACGACAATTTTGGCGGTTCGCAAAGCAAATCGCGTGGTCATGGCTGGTGATGGGCAGGTCTCCATGGGCCAAACGGTGGTCAAAGCCCATGCTAACAAACTTAGGCGACTCAGCGACGATAAAGTGCTAGCGGGCTTTGCTGGCAGCACTGCCGATGCGTTTATGCTTTTCGATATGTTTGAAAAAAAGATTAAGGAGCATGGTGGTCAGTTTATCAGAGCCGCAGTTGAGCTGGCCAAAGATTGGCGCTCCGACAAGATTCTGCGGCGACTCGAAGCGCTTTTGCTGGTGGCGAACAAAGATCGCACTTTGGTGATTTCCGGCAGCGGAGACGTGCTCGAACCAGATGCAGACGTGCATGCGATTGGGTCGGGCGGTCCTTTTGCGCTGGCTGCGGGTAGGGCTCTCTTAGAGAACACAGATTTGGATGCGCGCCAGATCGCGGAGAAAGCCATGCATATTGCAGCCGACATCTGTGTTTATACCAACCACGAAATTGTTTATGAAGAGCTTTCCGCTGGAGTGCAAAATGGCTAAAGGAACACGTAGCTTTACGCCGCGAGAAATCGTATCGGAGCTAGATCGCTATATCGTCGGGCAGGATGCCGCGAAGAAAGCCGTCGCGATCGCTTTACGCAACCGATGGCGTAGGCAGCAGGTAGACCCGAAGCTTCGGGATGAAATTTCACCTAAGAATATTATTTTGATGGGCCCGACCGGGTGTGGAAAAACCGAAATCGCTAGACGTCTGGCGAAGCTTGCAGAAGCGCCTTTTGTGAAGGTGGAAGCGACCAAGTTTACCGAAGTGGGATATGTTGGTCGTGACGTCGATTCTATGGTCCGGGACCTGGTCGAAGCATCGGTAAAGATGTGCAAAGAAGAGGCGCTCGAAATGGTGAATGCGCGTGCGCACGCCATGGCCGAAGAGCAGATTTTAGATTTGCTCGTGCCGACTTCCAAACACATGGGTGCAAGGCTCTCCTTCGATGCACGCGATGCAGGGCAGGGTGCGCAGGAAGAAAAGCTCCACGGAGAAGAGAAGGGCCGTGAAACGTTGCGTGAGATGCTTCGTGAAGGCAAATTCAACGAACGTGATGTGATGGTGGATGTAAAGGCGAATCAGGGCATGCCTATCATGCATATGTTTGGTGGACAGCCTGGCATGGAAGACATGGCTAGCGGCTTGCAAGACGCTTTGCAAAACGCTCTTGGCGGAGGTCGTAAGAAAAAGAGAAAGATGCGAGTGCCGGAGGCGTTGGAAATTTTGGCTGCAGAAGAAGCGCAAAAGCTGATTGACCTCGAGCAAGTGCATCGAGATGCGATTATGCGGGCGGAGCAGTCGGGGATTATCTTCGTCGATGAAATCGATAAAATCGTTGCGCGGGAAGGCGCGCGTGGTCCAGACATTAGCCGCGAGGGTGTGCAGCGCGATATTCTACCCATCGTGGAAGGCAGTGCGGTTGGTACTAAATATGGCACGGTCAGAACAGACCATGTGTTGTTTATTGCTGCCGGTGCTTTTCATATTTCGAAGCCAACGGATTTGATCCCGGAGCTGCAAGGTAGATTCCCGATCCGCGTGGAGCTCGAGCCGCTCACCGAAGATGACTTTGTGCGCATTCTCAAGGAGCCTGAGAATAGTTTGGTAAAACAATATTGTGCGCTGCTGGCCACCGAAGAGATGAAAATCGAATTTAGCGATGATGGCGTACGCGAAATTGCCAAAGTTGCTGCGCAGGTGAATTCCACGCAGGAAAACATCGGAGCACGGCGGCTCTACACGGTGATGGAACGCTTGCTCGAGGAAGAGAGCTTTCATGCGCCGGATCGTCGTGGTGGATCTGTGATGATTAATGCAGAGTTGGTGCAAAAGCGACTCTTGCCTATTTTGCGGAATGAGGATTTGAGCAAATACATTTTGTAACACGCGAGGAGTGGTCTATGCCTATCACGTCAGCTGGTCCAGCTTTGGGCACGCAGTGCCCGGCATTTTCTTTGCCGTCGGTGAATGGCGAGCGGTTTGAGCTTGCCTCCTTTGCTCGGAGCAAGGCGCTTCTCGTGACCTTCATGTGCAATCACTGCCCTTACGTGGTTGCGGTCCAAGATCGCTTGCTGGCGTTGGCGCACAGTTATGAATCCAGCCGCCTGCAGGTGGTTGGGATTTGTAGCAACGATGCGACGAGTTATCCTGCGGATGCTCCGGAAGAACTGTTGAAGCGATGGCAAGAGAAGCAGTATGGCTTTCCTTATCTTGTTGACGAGACGCAATCGGTAGCGCGCGCGTTTGCGGCGGTATGTACGCCGGAGTTTTTTCTATATGGCCCCGATCGAAAGCTGTTTTACCATGGGCGTTTCGACGACAATTGGAAAGAGCCTTGGAATGTGATGCAGCATGAGTTAAAGGCAGCGGTCGACGGGCTTTTGGCTGGAAATCCGCCGCCTCGCGTGCAGCATCCATGTATGGGATGCTCGATTAAATGGAAGAGTGAAAATTAGAGTCGGAATATTTGCCTTTTTTTTCAACTCCTTTATTGTAAAAAAGGAGGGGCAAAAAGATGAGAGAAAAGGCAGTGGCATTCGCATTTTTCAGTGCGGCCACCATTTTGGTTGCGACTATTGGGTGCGGCGGAACTACGGGCAGCACAAGCGTGCAAGCGGGCACACTGGCGACGGAGACCTGTGAAGGCGCGTACAGTCAAGCCCAGCACAAATGCGTTTCCGCGTACAACACAGGCATTTCAACATGTAGCCGTGCTCCAAGTCGTACTTGTAGCGAGGAGCAGAGCCAAATTCTGTCACGTTGCCTTGGTATCGCTCTGGCTACCGTTCGAAGCTGCATCGGAAATACCCCGTAAGTGGCACCATTCTTTAAATCCTGCATTTGTGATTAGCAAATGTCATCGAGAAGTTTTTTTTTCATTTAAGCTGTGCCAAAGCAGATTTTGCATGCGAGATATTTTAACACGCCGGCCTTTCACCGCGTAGCGGTATCCTAAATTAGCCCTTGTATGCGATTCGTCTTTTTCCCCGTTTTCGCTAAGACAGGGCGGTAAATCGCCAAAATGAGTGGCCCCTTCCTAGAACAATCAAAAGGAAGTCACTCATGGCTGATTTGACGAGCGATAATCCGTTTTTGCACCTGCTCAAAGACCCTAAAATTCGACGAGAGATTCTGCTAAACAATTTCAGCAGCGTCCATGCGATCATGCCCGCTCTCGGCACAAGCGAATCCAACTTAAATCTATGCCAAGTTCTGATTGAGTTCGCCCGGGGAGGACGAGAAGCCTATATCAAGGCCAACGACATGGTTGATCGCATCATCGCCGAACGCCCTGACATTCTCCCATTTCTAAAGTCCTATCTCGAAGCCGAAATGCGCAACGTCGTCCCAGATGCTGGTATCGAAAATCACGCATGGGCAAAGACCATCTCCCTTGAATCCCACTTGCTCTTCAGTCTTTGGTCAGATGTTATCCGTCGACGCTTGGTTGCTCGCGTTCGTTACCGTGATGAGATTTGGCGCCCGAGCATCATGTGCATCGAAATTACCCAGCAATGCAACGCAACTTGCGGCCATTGCGCATCCAACTCGTCACCCTACACAAAGATCAGACTGACCATCGAGAAAATTGAAGAAATTGTGAGGCAAGCAGCAAAGGAAGGCGTCAAATTTCTTGGTCTAACAGGGGGCGAGCCATTTCTCGAAAAGCCGATGATATTGAAGGCAATCGAAACGGCGACGAAGTCAGGCATCATATTTGACTACATCAATTCGAATTGCTTTTGGGCAAAAACGGAGGCCATTGCCGTTGAGGTATTGAAGGAAATCAAAGCTGTCTCCCATCCCGACCACTTTAAGCAAAAGCGCGGGATGTTCAGCCTGTCCGTAACAACGGAACATCAAAGGTTCGTCAAGCTCGAACGCATCATCCATGTCATCCTCGCCCACGAAAAAGTCTTTCCGGGCCAAACTCTAGAGCTCGTCAGTGTGCGCGGCTCCATGTTTGGCACAGCGCAGGCACCTGTTTTTGACGAGATCATCCGAAGACTAGGTGACTATGTCGTGCGCGTGGAGCGAGACAAAGACGAGCAGGTCTCGCGGATATACACCAAGGGCGGCGATATTGACGTGTTCTTTAACTACATCGTTCCCATCGGACGCGGCGAAGATATGGTCTACGAAGAATACGAACACTACGAGTTGAGTGAACGCGAATTGCAACGTGGCTTGTCTATGCTTCATATCGACGGTAAAGCCGCTCAGACGATTACTGTAGGATGGGACGGGAAGTCTGCGCCCGATGTGGTTCTCAAATGCAGCGAGTCGATCATTGCAGGGAATCTTTACCTCGAATCATTCGCTAAGCTCATTGCCAACGGTAACAACGATCCTTTGATTCGCGGGGTTCTCACTTCGGTGTATCGCATTATTGCTATCTCGAAGCGCACAGGAATCTTCGATCAGATGCGTGAGCAGCTGAAGTTCCACAACACCATTCAAGGTTATGTGTCGGAGTTCATGAAAGACCCAAAGAAGCGCGCGTTGATGTCATTGGATCTTCTCGAAGAGGACATTGCTGCGCAAAAGGGAACGTTTTGGGATGATGGCCGGCCAATGCAGGATTTTTCGGAGCTTGTAGATGACGTGGTCGGAGCGGAAGGCAAAAGGTACCTTCTAGCAATCCGAACACTCATCGCCGTCTACCAGTATAAGTTTAATTTCAGCGGAACGCAGATTGCCCCGAACGCAGTGCCAGAAGTAAAAGAGCCAGTGAGTGGAGAAATGCATGAGGTTCAAGAACTTTAGTGAAATACTCGCACATAACGAAGCGTGTTGGGCAAGCCATCCAGTGGTCACGATGGACACGGAGACATGGACATACGGTGACCTAGCTATCGCTTCTCGACGTGTAGGTGCACTCTTATACGGTGCAGGCATACGCAAGGGCGATCAAGTTGGCGTGCTGCTCTCCAATCAGCCGATGTTTTTGGCGTGCATGTTTGGTGCTGCACATATTGGCGCAGTTCCAGTTCTCATTAACGCTTTCTATGGCTCCAAGGAAATCCTGCAGATTGCAGCACATAGTGAGATAAAGCTTTTGATGGTTGAACCTGTTGTGCGCGGGGCGAAGCTGCTTGAACTTGTGGAAAACGCGCGATTGACTGGCGCCCTTCCGTGTCTGAAGACCATTTGGTCTGTGCCAGACCTGTCCAAAGAACTGAAGCGCGAAGATTTCTCTGCCTCATGGTATCCCGACGTTGAAGTAGGTCCGAGTGACATTGGTGTAAGCATCTATACTTCGGGCACAACTGGGCACTCGAAGGGGGTCTTGCAGACCTACGGTGGGTTAATCGAAAATGCGCGTGTGACTGCCGAGCTCATGGCTTATTCAGAACGAGATGTGCTTTTGCCGGCCTTACCGCTATTTTCTTCGGCGGGTGTTTCACTGACGTTGATTAGTTTGCTGAGCGGCACGCACATGGTTCTTATCGACCGGAACAACCCGGAGATCATCCTCGACACAATTGAAAAACATCGCGTTACCATTCTCGATATGGTTCCGATTGGCTTGAAGCTCCTCATGAAATTCAACGAGAAGCATGGTCGAGACCTATCATCTCTGCGCTTGGTCGTTGTCGGTGGAGATAGCTCGCCACCCGAAGTTGGTAAGCAAGTATTAAACACCTTGGGCTGTAACTTTGCGGTTGTTTATGGACTGACCGAAACGGGTCCGGTTGTTTCGATTACGCGGCTCGATGATGCAGAAGAGCAGAAAGTTGCAACCGTGGGTCCTCCGATTGAGGGCGTAAAAATCGCCATTCGCGATAATGCAGGCAATGATCTTCCACAAGGTGAAGTCGGAGAGGTCTGCTGTCAGGGCCCTTATGTATTGCCGGGATATTTTCGAAATCCCGAAGCGACCGCCCAAGCAAGAGATGCAGAAGGTTGGTTCGCCACCGGTGATCTCGGTATGCTGCGCTCAGATGGAAGGCTGGTGATTGTCGGTCGGAAAAAAGACATGGTTCTCATTGGTGGCCACAATGTTTTTCCATCGGAAGTAGAGGCGCATCTCATCACACATGCAGGGGTGAAAGAGGTAGCAGTGATTGGAATCGAGAATGGCGGGATGGGTAATCACTTGGCAGCATTTGTTATCCCCAAAGATGTCAATCTCACCGCTGAGAAAGTGCTGGATTTTTGCTCCTCGCTTGCTTCGTTCAAAGTCCCTCGTCACGTTGTGCTAACCAGCGAGTTTCCCTACACCGGAAGCGGGAAAGTGAATAAACGCGTCTTGATGGAAAATTGGGTGAAAGATGCACAGGCGTGATGAAATTACGAAGAAAGTCGTCAATCTTATCGCTGAAATTGCTTCCGTCGATGTCGGTTCGATTCAGGGAGACATGGCGTTGATGGGGAAGGATCTAAGTCTAGATTCACTCTCAATGGTGCGTTTGATCGTCAAACTCGAGATAGAATTTCCGAAGAAGTTGCAGGTCAATGACATGACGGAGTTTGGTGTCTATACAGTGACAACACTGGTCGATCGGCTTAGCGCATGACTAATGCAAAGCAGGCCATATTTATCACCGGAGCGACCGGGTTTATTGGCGGTCATCTCGTTTACGATTTTTTGGACCGCACGGCGATTCAGATTTATTGCATGGTTCGGGGACGAACGCAGTTTGATCCGATGCGCAGGCTTTTGGCAACGCTTGCAGATGCAGTCCATGTGCGTGGCAAGTATGCGGAGATGCCCGAGGAATGGCAGAGGCGATTGCATGTTGTGATCGGAGATCTCTCCGAAGAAAATCTTGGCATGAGCAACGCTGATCGAGAAATTTTACATGAAGCAAATATTTCGGAGCTTTGGCATAACGGTTCTACGTTAATGTATGAGGAATCCGATCGTGCAGCCATTGAGCGGAGCAATCTCGGTGGAACTCAAGCGCTCTTGTCGCTTTCGGCAGAAATCGGCGTGTCGGTATTTAACTATATGAGTACAGCGTATGTGGCAGGAAAACGCTCCGGAGTCATTGAGGAAGCGTTGCCAATAAACGCGGATGACCCGTCCGCCTTTTATAACGCCTACGAGCAGAGCAAGGCGCGAGCCGAGCATATGGTTGCTGAATTCGCATCGACACACGGCTTTCACTACAGGATTTTTCGCCCGAGTGTGATTATCGGAGACTCTACAACATTTCGAACAAACTCCGATATGGGTTTTTATGGATTGCTCCGACGTTTGCATCTTTTTCAGCATCGAAACGAAAGGCGCATGCCCGGCTATCTTGGGCAAAGGCGTTTGAAACTCTATGGCCAAGGCGACATCGGCCTCAATGTGCTTCCTATCGACCATTTTATGGCGCAAATATTTGGCGCTTTGGATTCTGCGGAGGTTAACCGCATTTATCATAACGTGAATTGGGATCCACCGACGACAAGAGATGCTGCTGCCATCATGGGGGCATGTTTGGAGTTGAAAGCGGTGGATGTAACTGTGAACGAGGATGAATTTGCCGCTATCGATAACGCGTTTCGTAAGAGCTATGCGTTTTACGCAAGTTACCTTTTGACCGAGAAAACCTTCATGGGCGGGCCGCTTCAAAAAATCGCGGCTGTTACGCCGGCGGATCTTGAGAAGTACATTCTCAAATATATCGAACAGCTTCGTGGATCGAACGCGGATAAGTCTGTTTTTGAGACATTTTCTCGAAAGGAAATTGAAAAGGCGCATGTGAGGAGCTTCGATGGCATCGAGCTGACATATTTTAAGACGCCTGGCGAGAAGCCCGCGCTGGTGCTGATTAATGCGTTCGGTATGGATATGGAATTTTGGGGTCCTGCATTTAAACACTTTAGGGACCAATTCAAGATCATGACGTGGAATTTACGAGGGCTTCCAGATTCTGAACAGTTTTTACGTGGCCAGGATTTGAGTATCTCGGCACACGCCAAAGATCTTAGCTGCATCATGCAAGCTGAGGGTGTGAACAGCGCGATTCTTATGGGTTGGTGCGCGGGTCCGAAGATTGCGTTGGAATTCTACCGCCAATTTCCGGAGCGTGTGCGTGCACTCATTTTGGTGGCGGGTAAGTATGATACAGAAGGGAATCCCGACCCTGAGGTTACCGACTACTCGAAGCTCTTCACTGAGCTCAATGCGAGTATTGCGACGAACCCGGTGATTGCCGAATTGGTGGTTGCTTCCATTATGAATGCCAGCGACAAGGACAAAGGGGGCGTTGCAGCAAATACGATTTTGTCAGCGTGTAGTCCGAGCATCGAGTACGCGCCCTATGTGACAGCGCCGTTTAGGAATGCGCAGAATCTTATCACCTACTCCAAGATGTCGCGCTCGTATGGGGAGCATGATGTCTACGATATGCTTCATCTAATTGATGTGCCGACTCTTATTGTGGCTGCCGAGGATGATGTGATAGCACATCCGGTTTCATCGAGGCGGGTTGCTGCTCATATTAAGACGAGCGAATTGGCGGTATTGCCGCGGGCATCGCATTTTTGCTTGGTGGAGAATGTTGGGGTGTTTTTGCACACGGTGTCGCGGTATTTGAAGATGCAGGGGCTTGTTTCGAATGATCACATAAAGTCAAAAACAGATATCAACGCAGTTTGAATTTGTTCCCGTTCTCCATATGGAACGCGAATGACAAGTTTCTTGACGAGCTTTATTATTGGACGAGTGAAGGAATCGCAGAGGTTGACTTCGTGATTTCGACAGAACAGCACATTTTTCCTCGTTTTCGGTAAGTCATAGGCGTAAAAATGTCGCCTTCAAGCAACGAGCATGATATCTCACGACACGCTCCCCCTGGTCGACGCGCGAACAGGAACTGTCGTGAAGAAAAAAAGAAGACTCCTCCAGACTTACGCCGCGTTTGCGCTATTGATCATCGCCCCGAAAAACACAAGCGCACAAGAAGAGCAAACCACCAAGCTCAATGAAGTCGATGTCATCGGCACCCTCGACATCGCCCGTAACCAGATCGTTCCAAGCCTCGGAGCGACAAAATATGAAATCAGCGACACGCAAATCAACACCCAATCCGAGGGTGCCAACGCACCCTTCAACGAAGTTCTTCTGCGCGCCCCCGGCGTTGCCCAGGATTCGTTCGGGCAAGTGCACGTGCGAGGCGAGCATGCGAATCTGCAATACCGAATCAACGGCGTTTTGTTACCCGAAGGATTAAGCGGATTCGGACAAGAACTCGATACACGCTTCGTCGATAGCATCTCTCTAATGACAGGTGCACTCCCAGCACAGTTTGGTTACCAAACCGCCGGCGTAGTCGATATTCGAACGAAAAGCGGCATCTTCGACCCGGGAGGAAGCGCCTCGCTTTATGGTGGAAGCTTTGATACCGTTCGACCCAGCCTCGAGTATGGCGGAAGCAGCGGACGTCTCAATTACTACGTCGATGCCAATTATCTGCAAAACAATTTGGGCATTGAAAATCCCACAAGTTACTACGACGCCATCCACGACCGCAGCGAGCAATATAGGAGCTTCGGCTACCTATCCTACATTCTCGATAGCACCAGTCGCCTAAGTTTCATTTTGAGCAGTTCCGGAGGTTGGTTTGAAATTCCCAACACTCCGGGGCTAACAACTAAGTTTACCTTGAACGGTGTACCAAGTTTTGACTCGTCGGCGCTGAATGAGAATCAACGAGAACTCAACGACTACCTCATCTTGGCGTACCAAAAATCTCACGGAAATTTTGACATGCAGCTGTCCGCGTTTGTGCGCTATAGCGGCATCGCATTCGTTCCAGATTCTGCCGGCGACCTGGTATTTAACGGCGTTGCAAGCAATGTCAATCGCCAACTCTACGCGAATGGCGCTGAGCTTGACGCTAGCTATCACCTCGGGGAACATCACACCTTGCGCTTCGGGAGTATTTTCACCGCTCAGAGTGCATGGGTCGATACATCGACGTCGGTATTTCCGATGGGTAGTAACGGCAATCAAAGTTCTTCTGTGCCTTTCTCCATCATCGACAACAGCCAAAAATGGGGATTCATCTATGGCATCTACCTCCAAGATGAATGGAAGATTGTCGATCCGCTCGTCATCAACTTCGGAGCACGCTTCGATGGCATTAACGCATTTGCCAATGAGTACCAGGTAAGCCCACGCGTCAACGTGACCTATACGCCATGGGCGCAGACGAGACTCCACGCAGGCTACGCGCGCTATTTCACGCCGCCACCGCTTGAGTTGGTGGATAATCAAAGCGTCCAAAAGTTCAACAATACAACCAATGCATCCGCAGTAACGCAAAGTTCTCCAGTTTTATCGGAGAGGGCGCATTATTTCGATGCTGGAGTCACCCAGGAGATTGTATCGGGGCTGCAAGTTGGTGTCGATGGGTATTATAAAATGGCCACCAACCAACTGGACGAAGGCCAATTTGGCACAGCGTTAATCTTCTCACCGTTCAATTATGAAAGCGGCCAAATTTACGGCGTCGAAGCTACCGCAACTTTTAAAATAGCCGGCTTCTCGAGCTATGGGAATTTTGCCTTTAGCCGCGCGATGGGAAAGAACATTGTCTCCGGACAATTTCTATTTGCGCAAGATGAGCTGGACTACATCGCTTCCAATTGGGTCTTCTTGGATCACGACCAACGCTACACAGCGTCTGCCGGTGCTTCATATGCCTTCGACGATGGGACAACCTTCTTCAGCGATATCATCGTGGGTAGTGGTCTTCGGAGTGGCTTTGCCAATACGCAAGAACTACCAGCGCACTATTCCTGGAATATTGGATTCGCACACGACGTCCAATTAAAGAAGGTGGGTGTGTTGACGGCTCGCATCGATCTCATCAATCTAACGGATCAAGTCTATCAGCTCCGAAATGGGACTGGCATTGGCGTAGGTGCTCCACAATATGGCCAGCGGCGCTCTTTCTTTGCCACGCTCACATTCTCGCCCAAGGAGGCTCGAAGCCATGATTAAAAGCGTGCGGTACTTCATCATTGTCCCTTTGTTGCTTTCATCCATTGGCCAAGCAATGGATCAACACAATGTTGTTGTTGCTCCGAGACGTCTTGCTTTGACGTTTGATCCGACCGTGGCGAGCCCTCAGATCTTTCGGGGTCAAGACGGTCGGATTTCGAATTTTCGGCATTTCATGGTGGAACTGGTGCGTGTCTATGTGCGCATGCAACAGGCTGGAGTCCAGCTTCCGGAGCGGTTTGCTGGCCTCGCATCAATCGCTGGTTTTGATTTCGACCGCGACAGGGTTGACATTGGCTCAGGCGAGAAAATCATCCATGCAATCCAAGCTGGCCAGTGGGATGACAGCATTCGCTCGGCGCTGGACCGGCTAACGGTTGAGCAGGCTGTCGCCATCACTGAAATTTATATGCTACCGTTCCAGGTCTCTTTCGCGCCGGAGCACGTTCCATTCATTCTTTATTGGTTGCGACAGGCTGAGCCTCTGGCAACGACGAGCGATGGCTTCATCATGATAGGTCAGCGGTTTCGCGATCTGTTTTACCTCGATCAAGGGGTGAGAGAGACTGGATACCGCGATGTGTTTCATCGCAACGCCATCTCTGCCTTTGCACTCGCTGAAACAAATGAAGCCCGATGGGCCACCGCGGAGCTTATTCTCCTCTACGCATCCAGTACTTCGACGCAAAGGCGAGCGGCGGTGACAACTTATGAGAATGCCTATCACACCGGGTGGTTACCCGCCGCCTCGCAAAGTTCTGTAAACTACCAAGTTGGCTTTCAGAGAAGATTTGGAACCGGCATCGGAGAATTTCTTCCTGCTGCGGCTCTAGCTAACTTCTACATGCTCGGAGTCTATGTTCCACAAGACGACGCTGCTGCAGCGGATATTGCACTGACGTATTTCTCTGATCCATGGCAGCGACATCTCCTCACCGAGAATTTAACGCCGCAACTCCAATCTTACTTCTTTGGGCGAATTTCCGATAGGCTCGCGGAGACGAGGCGGTTTCCCGATTTTGCCCCGCGCCGCAGGTTAAACGACATCGCGATGGCCACCATCATTGTTCGCCTCGGCTTGGGAAATCGCGGGGGGTTCTCTTTCGAACCAAACCTCGAGGTTGATCCCAATGCGCCGAGGTTCACAACCATGGTGATGCACCTCTTTCCCCGCGTCACAGTTTTCCGTGAAGATGCCTTCAACCGACATTTCGAAGCCATTGTGGGGAGCACACGCAGTCCAAAAGCAGAAAGCTTGAGACGGACTGTCGCATACATATTACTGAATGAGCGACAATCCGAGGGCGTCATCTATTATGGTCAATTCGCAGGTGAGCTTTCACGGTAGAGATTGCCCGCATAGCGATCCTCGGTAGCCAGGTAATTAAGTACCGCTCGTCTAAGTGCGCTAGCGCGCTCAGTGTTGCGTACACCATGAACCAGGCGATCAAAGTGTTCAGAGAAAGAACTACCGTCCAAAAAGGGGAGCGTTGGAAACATGTGAGCGATCATCTCTCTCAGGGGCCGCGTCGAAGCTCAGCCCTGCGCGATTGTCTAAGGCCAAACGTGTAATGACTGCAAGCATGGCAAATTGATCTGGAAGAAAAGAGTGTCGCGACGTTCTGAGTATATCAGAAATTCGACCAAAGAAAAAAGACTGGAGCGCCGGCGTGAAATTTCGATTGAGCAGGTGCCTGTCATTTCGGTAGGAAAAGAAACCTAGAGCGATGTCGGCAGCAAATACGTCGTATCCTTCAATATATCGCCCGTTCAAATAGCCGTATGCAAGCGTGACAGCGGGATCAAAAAGCCCCAGGTTCCCCCAGAACCGTCGTTCGAACGCATCGCGATAGGTTGTAGAAATTTCAGTCGCGCGCGATAACGTGCCTTCATGATAAGCTCTTTCGTAAACTGCCATTGCCTCGCGAGCTTCTGCATCGGTGCTCCGTTCAGAGCGAAGCACAAGTTCTGCGCGTGCCCATCTTGCTGCATCGCTCCCAGCCCTGGAAAAAGCGGAAAGGGCACTGCGACGAAAAGCATCCCGGCTGCCAGTTCCATCGAGCGAATCAAGATGAAACAGATCGGTATAACGCTGGCCGATCAACAGCCAATCTTGCCAGGTTCTCGCTATAAGCTCGGCGCGCCCCAACCAGAATTGAATTTCTGGAACATGCTCTCGCTCAACACGAGGCACAAATGGCGGAAGGTATATGAGTGTCATGGTGAGAATTTGCTCAACTGTCAAACCTTGCACGTCTACGATGTGGTCGAAATTTCCGTTGTTGATTACAAAGATGCCACGATCAGCATGGTTCCTATAGATATGTTCCCACCGAAAGGGCACGATAGCCCTCACGGGCGCCAAACGCTCTGAGCGTCGTTGCGCCGCAAGGTCTTGTCCAGTCGTATTATTTTGAAACCAAGAATTCGAAGTTGGTGCGGGTGGTCGATCATGTGTGTACAGACGTAGGAGCCTCGTCATAAAAACACGCAACCTAATAACCTCTGCAGATGGGACATAGGTTAGGGCGAGGCGTCTCGGTGCAGCAGCGACGGCTGGTGCCACCGGCAATGCCACTGGGCTCACGAAAGATGGGTCATAGGTGATGGCGAGGCGTCTCGGTGCAGCAGCAGCGGCGGCCGGTACTGCTGGTAGTGCCACTGGTGCGCCCTGCTGGCTTGGTACATGACCATCCATCGCGAGGCCAACCGTAGAAGAAAAGAATGTTATGAACAAATAAAATAAACGATATTGAAAGGACATAAATTCTCCAATGGTAGAGTGGCAGACTATATAAACGAATTTTTGGGAGTTTCAATAGGAATCTGGCTTTGCCCGGAATATCGGATGGGCACACGACATTCAATTAGTTATGATTAATCTATTCCTCAAAGGCGGCCCCATCATGTGGCCACTTCTCATCACTTCCATCGTGACCTTGGCGGTGGTCATGGAACGACTCTTTTTTGTGATAGTCGAAAAGTGGAAACGCAATCGCGAGGTTGTCGAGAAAGTACTGACAATGGTTCAGCATGGCGATTTCGTGGCTGCACGCAAGGTTGCTTCCGAGCATCGGGACATCGTTGCACGCATACTTGCCGAGGGCCTCGAACATCGGGATTCGTTTGTGAGTGCCATGCTCTACGCAGCGAACCAAGAGCTGAGGCGATTTAGCCGAGGCTTGTCTGTGCTCGATACAGCTATTACGCTGGCTCCTCTATTGGGTCTTTTGGGAACAGTGACCGGTCTTATTCGCGCCTTCAGTTTTTTGGGCACGCAGGAGCTGGGAGCACCGACGGCAATTACGGGTGGCATCGCTGAGGCTTTGATTGCGACGGCATTTGGGCTGAGCATTGCGATCATGGCGCTCATTCCTTTTAATTACTTAAATAGCATCCTGGAAGAAGCAAGGCACGAGATCGAGAGTGCGACGACACAGCTTGAGTTGTTGTTAGTTGGATCTCCGCAAGCCAAGAAGGAGTGATGTATGCAGGTTCCATCGCCGCGATCCAAGCGTCGGGCGCGGATCGAGATCATTCCGTTGATCGACATCATGTTTTTCTTACTCGCCACCTTTGTGATGGTGTCGCTTTCGATGATCAAAAATCAGGGAATCGATGTGCATCTGCCACATGCTGCGACTGGTGTTGCGCAAGATCTGAAGAACTATGTTGCGATTACAGTCACAGAATCCGGTCAATTCACTTGGAATAAAGATAAGGTTACGTTGCCCGATGTCATTTCTCGGCTGCAACAATTAAAGGTCACGAATCCCGATGCCAAGATCTTTATTAATGGCGACGCAAAGGCACATTTCGAAAATGTCGTTTCGGTGCTCGATGAGGCGCGCAAGCTGGGCATTTCGAAAGTTGCTATCCAGACGGTTAAGCCGAAATGAATCGGGGGCTGATCTCATTTCTGCTCTCTCTAGGGATTCATGCCGCGATCTTATTGATTGGTGGGAGCCTGCTGATTCATCAAGCAGAGTACAAGGTGCAGCAGAGTGTTGCGTTGACGGAAGTTGAGTTGGTCGCAGCACCGGCAACAGAAAAGGCGAGCCCGCGCGAAGTGCATATTGAAACGCAAGACCCCGAAGAAATGGTTCTGCCAAAGCAGCACAAGCAAAAGCCCGTTCAAAAGCCCATGCCAACACTGACGCCTGCGCCTGCACCGTCCGCGCCTGTTACCAGCGCCAGTCCAGCAGCGATGCACGCCAGTCAAGGCGGTTCATCATCTGCAAAGCCTGATTACTTGCGTAATCCGCCTCCAAGGTATCCTGAATCCGCGCGTGAGGCGCGGCAAGAAGGCGTCGTTTTGTTGTCGGTGGAGGTTTCGGAGAATGGTGAAGCGCTCAGCGTCGAGGTGATGCAGACATCTGGGTATCAAGTCCTTGATACAGCCGCGGTTGAGGCTGTGAAGGGGTGGAAATTCAAGGCGGCAACTGCGGCTGGGGTGCCTATTAAGTCGCGTGTTGAAGTGCCGGTGCGCTTTCGGCTGGAACGTCGTTAGGGCACCAAACGACATCACAGCTTTATTCCCTCACGAAGATAGGAATCAAGGGTGATAATTTCTCCATCAATCTTCAGTTCTTTCATGCCAGCTTGAAGAGCTCTTTCCTCTCGTTCAATGGTGTCTCCATCTTGCATGTCCCACGCCACTTGGAAAAACTTTTTATGCCCACGAGGTGTTTGCGCTAAAAAATCAATCTCGTAGCGCTCAGACGTAAGATAGTAATTTATGTTCATGCCACGACGTTTTAAATCCAGAAAGATAATGTTTTCAAACAGTCGTCCAAGATCGCTTTCATAATCCAAAGTCAATGCTCTGACCATACCTGGGTCGATGGCATATAGTTTCTTAGGATTTGTTTGTATTTTTCGAATGGATTTATCGTAAACAGCTACAGGAAAAGCCAGATACGCATCCTCAATATGATCTGCATACTCGTAGAGAATGTCTTTCCCGATTTGGTAACCCTGACTTTTCAAGTCGTTGTAAAATTTATTCACCGCAAATGGTTTGCCGACGTTATGGATCATCGACAAGATCATGTATTTGATTAGAGTCGGATTCTTAATATTATGCCGTTCTATAATGTCTCGGTAGATAACAACATCAAGATATTCTTGTAGCGTCTTTTGTTTCACATCAGGAGAAAAGGAAATTATTTCAGGAAATCCACCGTCGGATAAGTACTGATTAAATAGTTGCCTGATCTTATCCTGAGTTTTCTTATCGTATAGGCCGCGATCAATTGAAACTTTCTTCGCTCTCATAAATTCATCAAAGCTATACGGCCAGATTTCGATTGCGAGAGAGCGGCCTCGTAGACTTGTCGCGATCTCCTTACTCAGCAGTTTGGCTGAAGATCCAGTCAAGAAGATCTCCGCATTTTTTGTGTCATGTAGCCGTCTGATAACCATGGGCCAGTTATCGACATTTTGAATTTCATCAAAGAAGAGATAGCATTTTTTCTCGTGGTTTTCAGGATAGAGCGAATAAAACGCATCCACGATTTTTGCCAATTTCTGCTCATTTAACGGCAAAAGCCGATCATCTTCAAAATTGATGTATAAAATTTCCGTTTTCCTTACACCTTCATTGATCATTTTTAGAATCTGCTGATAAAGGACGTAGGTTTTACCAGCGCGGCGCATCCCTATAGCAACCCTGATTTTGTTCGGCGCGTCGGGAAATTGTGCGTCTCTAACCACAATGTTTTTGAGAAGGTTCAATTTGTCATAGAACTCTCCTAATAAAATTGGGAGCATCAACAGTTCATTCATTGCCCGCATTTCCTTCTTGAAAGGAAAGATACTTAGAGATCTTTCCTCTTAGCAATGAAACTTTAACATGTTTCTATCATCAATACAAGGATAGAACCGTTAATTCTCAGCGCTCCTTTTTAGCACACCATAAAACGTCTCCAAACCCCTCACGGTGGTTAAAAACCCGTGACCAAACGAACATCAAGTCACTCAACCGGTTGAGATAGGCAACAACCTCATCACGCAGCCTTTCCCCACTCTCTTGCAACGCAATCACCTCTTGCTCCGCTCGCCTAACCGCTGTGCGTGCAAGATGAAATCGTGATGCAAAATCACTTCCCGTCGGCAAAACAAACGATTGCAATGGTGGCAATTCAGCTTCCGCTTCATCGATAAAACGCTCAAGCTCCTCAATGCGCTCCGCACTCACTTCAGTATCGAGCATCACCGATAATTTTTCCTGCGCGGTATCTTTCGGTGCAGTCGCCAACTCAGCGCCGAGATCAAACATGTCGCTCATAATCCCATGCAATCTCTTCAAAGTATCTTTGGGCACACTCGGACTGCTGGCCGCAAACCCAATTGCGCTATTGGCTGCGTCAACGGCACCGTAGGCAATCACCCGCGGGCTCGCCTTGGATACGCGTGCGCCTCCGAACAAGTCAGTTGCGCCTTTATCACCACGTTTTGTGTAAATCTTCACCGCATTTCTCCTGTATTCGACGAGATGAGTAGACTCTACTGGGATTTTTCTGTCAGACAACTCTGGTCAATGCCTGCTTCCATCATTAGCCGCCATAACGGCACTACGAGCAGCTGTCGCTGCGGGTGCTGGCAGAGCCATCGGCCCAGGGACCGGAAAGAGGTGCGAGAAAAGTTGCCAAATATGTGCGCCACCTAAATAGTCCCAAACAAGAGCTGTGTTTCTAGCCGCAATTAACGGTTCAAGGGCACGATATGTGAATAGCGGTCGTTCTTGGTTAAAAACTCCGCGACGTGTGTCTGTGATCATGGTTCTTCCAAGGATCTCTTCGTCATGAGCTGTTAGATGCCGTTCATAGTCAGCAATAATTCTTTCAATTTCATCATCGCCTTCCACTTGAAGGGCGATCAATTCAAAAACAAACCTTAAATCTTCACCGCTTACAATGTGAGGCAAAGCATAGTGAGTGTGGGGGACATAGGTGTTCACGGCGCCGGCGCCCATTCCGTAATGCTCAATTGCTTCGTGGCCCCTTTCACCAAAGACAACATTGGTGGTTCCACGTGCACGCAACGCCGGCTCAAGCCTGTTGTTTATAAGGTTTTCAGCTAATCGCTCAATCCTTCGATTATCGAGATAAAAAAGTGTAATAACGTTTCGCGTAACGGTTATGAGATGGAATGGAGTATTGATATTGGCCAAACTTGCTCTCCATGGAGAGGAAAATGCCATTGTCGACGACAAGAGAGAAAAAATAGCTGCCAAAAATAAGTGATTAAAATTCTTCATAAGCAAAGATATCCATTAAATAG
>Ga0207042_1065_pt1 | contig 22864 bp, 8 predicted proteins | sample Alteio_BWMinCont_70_FD_153310 | JGI IMG/M metagenome (GOLD analysis project Ga0207042, IMG submission 153310) | Enriched cells from forest soil in Barre Woods Harvard Forest LTER site, Petersham, Massachusetts, United States -... | ecosystem: Environmental > Terrestrial > Soil > Temperate forest >... | reverse complement strand
ACAGGTATAACGTCAAAGCCGACCGGGTTTTCCGCTTAAATGATGATATAAAATTCGGAGGGGTTCAAAATCCATATGCAATAGCCCCACCGGCTGCTGCTGCCGCGTTAAAAGCCGATTTCCCCGAAGTTGAGAAGGTTGCAAGGTTCAGGAACAAGGGCGGCAATAAAGTAAAAAAAGGTGCCCAGAATATCCAGGAAGACCGGATGGTTTATGCCGACAACGCCATTTTTGATGTGTTTACCCTGCCGATAATCAGCGGCAATCCGGCCAACGCTTTAAAAGATCCGAATACCGTGGTGATAACAGAAGACGCGGCAAAAAAATATTTTGGCAGGATAAACGTAGTAGGGCAGGTATTAACTTTTAATGATACTTCGCAGTTTAAAATAACGGCGGTAATTAAAAACATCCCCCAGCAATCGCATTTTCACTTCGATTTTTTTATATCGATGCCAACCATTCTTGCAGAAAGCAGCGACAATTCATGGCTGAGCAATAATTTTAACACCTACATTTTGCTGAAATCCGGTGTTGATTACAGGGACTTTGCAGCAAAGCTCCCTGAGTTTATGCACAGGCACGCCGGGCCTCAAATACAAGCCGCTATTCACATGGACTTTGCGGCATTCGAAAAAAGTGGTAACTATATGAGGTTTACACTCACGCCGCTTAAAAATATACACCTTCAATCTGCCATGCTTGATGAACTTGAGCCGAACGGCGATATAGCTTACGTGTATATTTTTTCGGCAATTGCCATATTTATATTGCTCATAGCCTGTGTTAACTTCATGAATCTTTCTACAGCGCGGTCGGCAAACCGTGCGCGTGAGGTTGGTGTCCGCAAAGTGCTTGGGTCGCCGCGAAAATATCTGATCGCTCAATTTTTAACTGAATCTATATTGGTAACCCTCGTGGGGGCGATCATTGCTGTATTTGCCGCCTGGGCATTTTTGCCGCTTTTTAACCAGTTATCGGGTAAAGAATTGTTGGTAACTGCCCAAATATTAGGATGGTTGGTGCCTGCGCTGTTTATAATAATTATTGTTATAGGCTGCCTGGCGGGTTCGTACCCTGCCTTATTTCTTTCAGGGTTTCAGCCGATAGATGTACTTAAAGGGAAACTGGCTGCTGGTTTTAAAGGCGGAGCACTTCGCAGTTTCCTTGTTGTATTTCAGTTTGCTATTTCCATTTTTTTAATCATCGGCACCCTGGTTATTTACAACCAGCTAAAATATATTCAAAATAAGGATCTCGGCTATAACCGCGACCACATACTAATCGTGAAAAATGTATGGACCCTTGGTAACGGTGCAAATGCTTTTAAACAAGGAGTAAAGCAACTCGCAGGTGTACAAAATGCCACGCTTAGCAATTCCCTGCCTACTGATAATGGCGGTGATAACACCACTTCATTTTTTAAAAGCCAGGTTATCGATCAGAAAGGAGCGGTATTGTCCCATCAGTGGTATGTTGATGAGGATTATATCCCCACACTCAATATAAAAATGGTAGCCGGCAGGAATTTTTCGAAGGATATGGCCACAGATTCGTCGGCGGTAATTATTAATGAGACTTATGCAAAATTGCTGGGTTATCAAAAGCCGGTCGATCAGTTTGTTTATGCGGTGGCCAATAACCAGCTCACAAAATTCAGCAGGCTTCATATCATTGGCGTAATGAAGGATTTCAATTTTAAGTCGTTAAGAGACAATGTACCGCCCTTACTGTTTAACCTTGCGCCTAACATGGGCAGCTTGAGCATCCGCATTAAAACAGCGGATATTCCCGGCTTACTGTCGCAGGTTAAAAGTAAATGGAAAGATGTGTCGCCCAACCAGCAGTTTAACTACTCATTTATGGACCAGGAATTTGATGCGCTCTACCGTTCCGAACAGCGTATGGGGGCCATTTCCATCGCCTTTACGTCCTTAGCCATTATTATAGCATGTTTAGGTTTGTTTGGTCTGGCAGCTTATGCCGCAGAGCAGCGCACAAAAGAAATAGGCATTCGCAAAGTATTAGGAGCTAATGTATCGACTATCGTTAGTATGCTTTCACAAGATTTTATTAAGCTGGTGCTAATATCAATAATAATTGCCGCACCATTAGCTTGGTGGGCAATGCAAAAATGGCTGCAGAGTTTCGCGTACCGCGAAAATATACAATGGTGGGTTATCGCTATTGCCGGCTTTGGCGCCATATTGATTGCTTTTATCACTATAAGTTTTCAATCAATAAAAGCGGCGTTAATGAACCCGGTGAGTAGCTTAAGGAGCGAGTAGGGGGAAGTTGGCAGTATGCAGAAGCAGTTGGCAGTATGTAAATGGGAGACAAATCAAAAGTCTCCCCAACCGGGGGAGATTTAGAGGGGGCTTGAACGCAATGACCCAATGACGCGAAGCAAATGACCCAATGACTAATGACCAAATACCATGTTTAAAAATTATTTAAAAATTGCATTTCGCAACTTAAAAAAAGACAAGCAATTCACTTTGCTGAACGTGCTCGGGCTTTCGGCGGGGATAGCTTGTACTTTACTAATCTATTTATGGGTGCATGATGAATTGAGTTACGATAAGTTCTTTGCGAATGGTAACAGGATATACCAGGTAATGGAACACCGTAAAAATAGCGGCAGCCAATCACTTAGCGATGAATCATCTGGCCTGGTAAGCGAGGCATTGAAAGTTCAGGACGGAGCTGTTGAATACGCCGCTGCGGTAGCCCCAGCGGATTGGTTTCCAAAATCCACGCTTACCGTTGGCGATAAAAACATTAAAGCCAGCGGGCAGTACGTAGGAAAGGATTATTTTAAAATTTTTTCGTTTAAAATGATCGCCGGCGACAGAAACAGCGTGCTTGATGCTAAAACCTCAATAGTCATTAGTGGGGACCTGGCAAAGCGACTTTTCAATACCACTGAAAATGTGATTGGCAAGGGTATAAAGGTTCAGCATGATAAAATGTTTTTTGTTTCGGGCGTGTATGAACTGCCTGTAAATTCATCACAACAGTTTGATTTCGTACAGTCATTTGATTACCTGGGCGATGTTCAAAGCTGGGTTAAAACCTGGGGCAATGGCGGCCCTCACAACTTTGTTATGCTGAAACAGGGCGAAGATGTAAACGCCTTCAATAAGAGGATAACTAATTTAATTACAAAGAACACCGGCGATACCTCCCGGAGGCCTTTTGCCATGCGTTTTTCGGATAATTATCTGGAGAACACCTTTAACCATGGTTCAAGGGTAGGCGGCAGGGGAGAATATGTGAAGCTGTTTTCTCTTGTCGCAATATTCATACTGGTTATTGCGTGCATTAACTTCATGAACCTTTCAACTGCGAAGGCTTCGGGCAGGATGAAAGAAGTGGGGATAAAGAAAGTGGTAGGGGCAGACCGCAGCCAGTTAATTATCCAATTTCTATCAGAGTCGACCCTGCTGGCTATGTTTACTACATTACTTGCAGTTGGTATCGCGTGGCTTTTGTTGCCACAGTTTAACCAGCTAACAGGTAAAGATATCCACCTGGAATTCGACCCCTCGTTAATCCTTACTTTAATCGGCATAACGCTCTTTACCGGAATTGTATCAGGAAGTTACCCTGCTTTATACCTCTCTAAATTTAATCCGCTGGCGATCTTAAAAGGAAAAGTTAGTTCATCGTTTTCCGAACTGGTGGCACGAAAGGGCCTTGTGGTATTTCAGTTTACAATTTCAGTTGTGCTCATCGTTGCGGTGCTGGTGGTTTATCAGCAGATCCAATTTATCCAGTCAACCAATCCCGGATATCAAAAAGACAATGTAATCAGGTTTAGCTCGGAAGGAAATATAGCAGGCAAAGAAGAAATATTTAATGCCGCGCTCAGGAATATTTCCGGAGTGGTAAATGCAAGTTTCACTACGCACAATTTGGTAGGACGCAATTTTGGGACTAATGGTCTTAGCTGGAGCGGCAATATCAACGATCAAATGGTTTACTTTGAGGGCTTTTTTGGCGGCTATAATTTTGTTGAGACCCTCGGCATGAAAATGGCAGCAGGCAGGGCTTTTTCTAAAGGTTTCGGCGCAGAATACACTAAAGTCTTACTGAATGAAACTGCGGTTAAAACAATGAACCTAAAAGACCCCGTTGGAAAAAACGTAAAAATTTTTGGCAGCAATTTTCAGGTTATCGGTGTAGTAAAAGATTTTCACTTCGAATCATTACATGAAACGGTGGTTCCGGCCTTCATATTGCTTGCCGGGGGAACTAACCCTGCATATAAAATTATGGTGAGAATTAAAAACAACCACCAAAAAGAGACCATCGCACAAATACAGCACTTGTATGAATCTTACAACCCGGGCTTTCCTTTCACCTACAGTTTCCTGGACGAGGCTTACCAAAAGCAATACGAAACAGAAGTAAGGGTTTCCATGCTGTCCGAATATTTTTCAGTCCTTGCCATTATTATTTCTTGCCTCGGGCTTTTCGGCCTGGTTGCATTCACCGCACAAAAAAGACAAAAGGAAATTGGCATCCGCAAAGTAGTTGGCGCCTCGGTTAATAGTATAACTTTTATGCTGACCAAAGATTTTCTGAAGCTGGTACTCATTGCTGTTTTGATCGCCTTTCCGTTGTCGTGGTTGCTCCTGAACCAATGGCTGAATGGCTTCGCTTATCGCATTAATATTGGCCCGGTTGTTTTTTTGATCGCAATTGCATCCGTTATTTTAATAACAATACTTACAGTGAGCTTCCAGGCGATAAAAGCAGCTTTGGTAAACCCGGTGAAGAGCCTTAGAAGTGAATAAACAGTCATTAAGTCATTGCGTCATTAAGTCATTATGAGTAATGTATAACATCAATGACCATACAAAATGACCAAATGACTTAATGACCAAATGACTAATGACACAATGACCAAATAAAATGATAAAGAGCTATTTCAAAACCGCATGGCGTAATCTCTGGAAGAACAAGGTTTTTTCATTGATAAATATTATGGGCTTATCGTTAGGCATGGCTGCATGCTTATTGATATTACAACATGTAAATTTTGAATTGAGCTATGATCATTTCAACAAAAATGCGTCAGATATATATCGTGTTGTAAACGACAGGTATCAGAATAATAAACTTATCCAGCATGGCACTATTACCTACTCGGCTGTAAGTAAGGCAATGAAGGATGATTACCCCGAAGTGTTGAACTATACAAGGGTACTGCCAACAGGCCAAATAATTATAACTTATAAGGATAAAAAGATACCCAAAGAGCAGTCTTTAGCTGTCGATAACTCTTTTTTTTCGATGTTTTCGTACCCTTTCCTTGCCGGTGATAGTAAGGCAGTTTTAAAGGAAGCCAACACCGTTGTTATATCCGAAACACTCGCCCGCAAAATTTTTGATGTGCATGGAAATAATTTTGATCCTTATGTTGGGAAACTGATAACCGTAGCTCAGGATACATTTCCATCAAAAGTTGTAGGGATAATTAAAGATGTCCCCGAAAATTCCCTTCTGCAGTTTGATATTCTTTTATCGTATCAAACGATAATCCATAGCTACGGCTACAAGCAAGCCGATTACGATTTTACCGATTCTGACTTTTGGCATTACATTCAGCTAAAAGCCGGCACAGATTACAAAGCTTTTGATGCAAAACTTGCCGCATTTAGCCAAAGACATTTCCAGGGCAACAAAATATCAGGGAGTGTAGAGAAATTTTACCTGCAGCCCTTATTAAATGCACATTTATATTCGGACACCGAGTACGAGATCGGTAATACAGGCAGCTCCACAGTCGTTTGGGGCCTGTTAATCATCGCTTTGTTTATTATTAGTATAGCCTGGATAAATTATATCAACCTGGCTACTGCCCGGTCGGTTGAGCGGGCAAAGGAGGTTGGGGTTCGTAAAGTAACCGGTGCCACACAAGGGCAATTGATAAGGCAGTTTTTAACAGAGTCTTTCCTCATCAATATTATTGCGCTGGTCATTGCGCTTCTTATGGTTTACCTGCTTCAAAGTGTGTTCAATGACCTTGTACAACACCAGCTTTCTCTTGCTTACCTGTTTAAAAAAGGCTTAGGCGGCTATGTGATCAGCATCGGTTTAATAGTAGTTATCCTTACGGGGATATTTGTTTCAGGTTTTTACCCTGCTTTTGTATTGTCCGCTTTTAAACCAATTATGGTATTAAAAGGCAAATTCAGCAGTTCAAAAAAAGGGGCTGTTTTACGTAAAGGCCTGGTTATAGGTCAGTTTGCCATAACAGTTGTTTTAATTACAGGCTCATTTGTTGTTTATAGGCAAATAAAATACATGGGTGATCAAAAACTGGGTGTAAATATCGACCAAATGCTTGTGATTAACGGGCCGGTATTCGTGAAACAAGACACCACTTTCGTCACCCGGACAAATGCATTTGTGGGCGAAATGGATCAAATCCCCGGGGTAAAAAATGCTGCCACATCCTTTTGGGTACCGGGAAATGAAATGGGTAGAAATTTTAGTATCCGGGCTTCCGACGCCGATCCAAACACACATTTTACTATGCGTTTTGATGGCGTAAGTAAGGATTATATAAAAACTTATGGCATGCATTTACTCGCAGGCAGGGATTTTACCCCAACGGACTATAATCCCAAATATGATAAACTCCATAATCTTATTTTAAACCAGGACGCTGTGAAAACCCTTGGTTTTTCATCACCGCAAGCAGCTATAGGCCGTACCATTCTGAATGACAAGAAGAAGTGGGATATTGTTGGCGTTATAGCTGACTTTCACCAAAAATCATTACGTTATCCCATTGAGCCAACTTTGCTTCAACCCGTTTTGAATATTCAAAGCACAATATCTGTGAAGATAGACCCTAAAAATGCTGCTGCCACCGTAGCGGCTGTTAAAGCGAAATACCTGACTTTTTTTCCGGGTAATTTATTTGATTATTCTTTTTTGGATGAACAGTTTAATGCACAATATAAGAATGACGAACTGTTTGGTAAAGCCTTCGGCATATTTGGCGGGTTTGCCATTTTCATAGCATGCCTCGGCTTATTGGGTTTATCGCTCTTTGCTACAATTCAGCGCACAAAGGAAATAGGCGTACGTAAAGTACTTGGAGCATCAGTCTCGAATATCGTGCTGCTGCTGTCGAAAGATTTTATAAAACTTGTCGTTATCGCTATAGTAATAGCCGTACCAATTGCCTGGTACATATTGCACAACTGGCTGCAGGATTTTGCTTACCGCATTACTATCAGCTGGTGGATATTTGGTTTGGCCGGCGTGGTTGCAATTGTAGTAGCGCTGGCGACAATAAGTTTCCAGGCGATAAAAGCAGCCGGCGCAAACCCGGTGAAAAGTTTGCGGAGCGAGTGAAGGGAAGTCATTGGTCATTGAGTCATTAGTCATTAGATAGTTTGAGAATTAAAAAACTAATCACCAATAAAATGACCCAATGACGCGAAGCAAATGACCCAATGACAGGCACCAATGAACAATTGAACTAATGAACCAATGACATGATAAGAAACTACATCAAAATCGCATTCCGAAACCTTTGGCGGCACAAAAGTTTCTCACTGATAAATATTGTCGGGCTGGCTGTTGGCATGACGGCCTTCCTGTTGATCGTTATGTACGTACGCTTTGAATTAAGCTATGAAAAATTTCATGCTAAAGTCGACCAGGTTTACAGGTTAAATGTAGATATAAAATCGGCAAATGATGTTATGAAAGAGGCGTGGTCATCGGGGCCAATGGGCCCGGCGCTTAAAGCTGATTTTCCTGAAATACTGGAATCGACAAGATTATTCCCCTATGGTACAATCGTCAAAGCCAACAATCGGCTGTTCCAGGAAGACAGGATGTTTTTTGCCGAACCATCTCTTTTCGATGTTTTTAGCTTTCCGCTTTTAAAGGGAGACCCTAAAACATCATTAAAAAATCCTTATAGTGTAATTCTGACCGAAACAACTGCCAAAAAGTACTTCGGGTCAGCTGACCCAATGGGTAGAACGCTGCTGTTCCGTAATAAAGAGTTGGTCATGGTCACTGGTATCGCGAAAGATGTACCGGAGAATTCTCAATTTAAATTTGATATACTTTATTCTGCCCCAACGCTTGAAAAATTGGATCCTGGCGGTATGGAACAATGGGGAAATTTTGGTAATCACACTTTTTTGTTGCTGGCAAAAGGTACTGATGCCGGCAAGCTCCAATCAAAATTCCCCGCGTTTTTAAGAAGGCATATAAGCGAGGACAAGCGCAAAGGAGGGGAAGACTACGCTTTGTTTTTAAAGCCCTTAAAAGATATTTACATGGATCCCCGCGGTGGTTTTGAGCAGGGCAGTATGAGCAATGTTTATATTTTTTCCATTGTCGCCCTGTTTATCCTGCTTATTGCGGCCATAAATTTCATCAATTTAACTACCGCCAGGGCAACAGAGCGAGCAAAAGAAGTTGGTGTACGAAAAGTGGTCGGCGCCGCCCGCAGCCAGTTAACCATGCAGTTTTTGGGCGAGTCTGTGTTAATTTGTCTGATATCATTTGTTTTTGCGGCATTGTTGGTTTCATTGCTATTGCCGTTGTTCAATCAACTGGCCGGAAAGATGATCGGCAGGGATATCCTTGAGCAAGGTTATGTATTTATTCTCCTGCTGATTTCCTTATTGATTGGCGCGGCTGCAGGGGCTTACCCCGCAATAGCATTGTCAGGTTTTAAACCTGTAGTGATATTAAAGGGAAGGTTTAACTCATCATCAAAGGGTACATTGTTGCGTAAAGGATTAGTTGTCTTCCAGTTTACAATCTCTATCGTATTGATCGTTGGCACGCTTGTGGTTTTTAACCAATTAAACTTCATGCGTAATCAGCCGCTTGGTTTCGAAAAAAATCAACTGTTAACACTTGATTTTGGCAATGATGACGGCGTAATAAAAAATTATGAGACGATTAAGAATGAGTTTAAAACAATTCCAACTGTTTTAGCTGTGGCTATATCACACGGTTTACCCGGCGTAAGCAGTGCCAATGCACATTCTGCATTCGAAAACAGGCAGGGGGCCATGCAACCGTTCAACATAAATATGTACGATGTTGATTACGATTTTATTCCGGTTTATGGGATGAAAATAATCGCCGGGCGTACTTTTTCAACGGCTTTTCCATCAGATTCAACAAAGTCGGTAGTGATAAACGAAGCCACTGTTGAAAGCTTGGGCTACACCTCGCCAAACCAGGCTATCGGTAAAAAGTTTGACCAATGGGGCCGTGATGGCCAAATTATCGGTGTAGTAAAAGATTTTCACTATCGCTCGTTACAAGAAAATGTTGAGCCATTAAACATGCGGGTAAACCCATCTAACGCAAGAATATTCACCTTAAAAATAGCGTCAAAGAATATCCCTGCCACGATAGCTGCGGTTGAAAGCAAGTGGAAGACTTTGATACCGCAGCGCCCGTTTAACTACACTTTCGTCGATGATAATTTTAATAAACAATACACGGCCGAAGATCGGTTCGGCAAATTGTTTATGTATTTCGCTGTACTGGCCGTATTTATTTCATGCCTGGGCCTTTTGGGCCTTGCATCTTACAGTACATTGCAGCGTACACGCGAGATCGGGATCAGGAAGGTATTGGGCGCCAGTATCGCCGGAATAGTAAACCTGCTTTCGAAGGAATTTTTACAATTGGTACTGATAGCCGCCTTAATTGCTTTTCCCTTATCGTGGTATGGCATGAACGGCTGGCTAAAAGATTTTGCGTACAAGATAAATATAAGCTGGCTGGTGTTCGCCATAGCGGGCCTGCTGGCATTTATGATAGCAATTGTAACCGTAAGCTTCCAGGCGATAAGGGCAGCCCTGGCAAACCCGGTGAATAGCTTAAGGAGCGAGTAGATAGTCATTGGGTCATTGGGTCATTAAGTCATTGTATGGCACATAACCTTAATGACCACACACAATTACCCAATGACTTAATGACACAATGACTAATTCACTAATTCAAGAACTGATACAATGATACGAAACTATGTAAGAACCGCCTTCCGTACCCTGTTAAAAAACAAGGGCTTTACGGTATTAAATGTGTTAGGACTGACTTTGGGCCTGGCAAGTTGCCTGCTTATTATATTTTATGTAGTTGACGAATTAAGCTACGACCGTTACAACACCAAAGCCGACCGGATATACCGCGTAAACGAGGACCTGAAACTTGGTGAAAACAGCGTGCTTTATGCTGTAGCCATGCCGCCGCTGGCGCAGACCCTGAAAAGCGAATTCCCCTACATCGAAAATACTATACGCATCAAAAACGCGGGCTCAAAGCATGTTAAAAAGGGGACAACCAATATCCTTGAAAATAAGATGGCTTTCGCCGACCCTTCATTGTTTGATGTATTTACGTTGCCCATGATCAATGGCAGCCCGGCAACGGCCTTAGCGGAGCCAAACAGCGTTGTAATAACTGAAACAACCGCAAAAAAATACTTTAACAGCACCAATGTTGTAGGCAAAACATTAACATTTGACGATAATACTTTCTACAAAGTTACCGGTGTGATACGCGATATACCCAGGCAATCGCATTTTAACTTTGACTTTTTTATATCAATGTCCACTTTCCCCGATAGCAGGTCGACTGAATGGTTGAGAAGTGATTACAATACTTATGTTTTATTTAAGAAGGCAGGAGATCATAAAAAACTCGAAGCTTCACTACCTGCTTTTTTAGGCAAATACAGCGGGCCCGAAATGCAGTCGCAATTAAAAATGAGCATGGCCGCATTTGAAAAAAGCGGCAGTTTCTTCAGGCTGAATTTAACACCGCTTACCGATATTCACCTCAAGTCAAACCGTACCGGCGAACTGGGGCCAAATAGCACCATTCAATACGTCTACATCTTTTCGGCAATTGCCCTGTTTATATTATTGATCGCATGTGTTAACTTCATGAACCTTTCCACAGCCCGGTCATCAAACCGCGCCCGCGAAGTTGGTGTACGCAAGGTATTGGGATCATCAAGAAAAAGTCTTGTTTTCCAGTTTCTTACTGAATCAATTTTAGTGACATTTGCCGCTACTGCGATTGCATTTTTCGCCGCTATAGCATTGTTGCCGGCGTTTAACCAATTAGCCGGGAAAGATATTGCTGTTAATTCCCAAACCCTTTCCTGGCTTATCCCGGCTTTGTTGTGTATTGTTTTACTTGTTGGTTCCATCGCAGGTTCGTACCCGGCTCTTTTTCTTTCATCATTTCAGCCGGTTAATGTATTAAAAGGAAAATTATCAGCAGGTTTTAAGGGCGGCGGATTAAGAAGCTTCCTGGTTGTTTTCCAGTTCTCAATTTCAATTTTCCTTATTATTGGCACACTCGTTATTTATAAACAGCTAAAATACATTCAAAATAAAGACCTCGGCTACAACCGCAACCAGGTACTTATCGTGCAAAATACATCTGAACTAAATACTTACAATACAGCAAAAATTTTCAAGCAGGAAGTAAAGCAAATACAGGGGGTGGTAAATGCAACTTTGACCGGTTACATTCCGACAGCATCCGCAAAAAATACATCTATTTTTTTTAAGGACGCATCGTTTGATCAAAAGAAAGCCTTATTTCCCCAAACATGGGAGGTTGATGAAGATTACATGAACACATTGGATATGAAAATGGCTGCTGGTCGCAGTTTTTCAAGCCAGATGGCGACAGATTCGTCAGGTATCATCATTAATGAAGCCGCAGCCAGGTTTTTAGGGCTTAATAATCCGTTAAGTAAGCCCTTATATCGGTCAAACGGCGGTAAACAGGATATAGCAAACTCCAAAGCCTATCACGTTATAGGTGTTGTTAAGGATTTTAATTTTAGTTCCTTGCGGGATGTGGTTAGCCCGATGGTCTTGGTAATGGGGCAAAATACCGGCGCCTTAAGTGTACGCGTAAGTACAAAAAACATTCCGGCCCTGTTATCGCAAATCCAGCAAAGATGGAACCAATTATCCCCAAATGTAAAAATGAATTTTTCATTTATGGACCAGGATTTCGAAGCATCGTACCTGGCCGAGCAGCGCATGGGCACTATATTTATTGTGTTTACTTCCTTGGCGATCATAATTGCCTGCCTGGGTTTGTTCGGCCTTGCAGCCTATGCCGCCGAGCAGCGTACAAAAGAAATAGGCATCAGGAAAATACTTGGCGCAAATGTATCCACTATCGCAGCAATGCTGTCGTTTGATTTTATAAAGCTGGTGCTTATCGCCATCCTTATCGCATTACCGGCCGGGTGGTTTTTAATGAACAAATGGCTGCAGGATTTTGCCTACCGGGAAAACATACAATGGTGGGTTTTGCCGCTGGCAGGCTTTATAGCCATATTGATAGCGATTATTACCATAAGTTTTCAAGCTATTCGGGCGGCATTTGCTAACCCGGTGAATAGTTTGAGATCGGAGTAAAAATAATCATTAGGTCATTAAGTCATTGCACAGCTTGTTAAGCAAAAGCTAATCACTAAATAAAATAACCAATGACCCAATGACCCAAAGACTAAATCAATAATTCAATAATTGCAAAGCAATGATACGAAACTACATCAAAACCGCTTACCGGAGCCTTTTAAAAAACAAGGGCTTTACCTTTTTAAATGTATTTGGCTTGTCTGTTGGTCTGGCTACCTGTTTGCTTATTGTGTTTTACGTGATGGATGAATTAAGCTACGATAAATACAATACCAAAGCCGACAGGATATACCGGTTGACCGTCGAAGCAAAACTAAACGGCAATGCCGGAGTGTACGCCACATCCGAGGTGACGTGGAAGAATATCCTTCAAACAACCTTTCCCGAAGTGGAAAGAGTTACCCGGCTGGTGGATAAAAATGGCTTGTTTCTTTCCCCTCAAAAGTTTTATGTAAAAAAGAACAATGGGGATATTTTGGAAAAGAATATTGTTTTTACCGAATCGTCGCTGTTTGATGTTTTTACACTGCCTATGATTGACGGCAGCCCATCGACCGCCTTGGATGAGCCGCATAGTGCCGTGATTACCGAAAGTACGGCAAAAAAATATTTTAATAAGGCTAATGTTGTAGGGCAAATCCTCACGATAAATGACACCAGTATTTACAAGATTACGGGTGTAATTAAAGATATACCCGCTCAATCGCACTTTAATTATGATTTCTTTTTATCCTTTTCGTCAAGGCCGGAAAGCAAATCAACATCCTGGGGTTATGCCGGTTTACATAACTATTTATTGCTTAAACATGGAACAGACGTAAAGAAACTTGAAAAGGCACTTACCAATATCGATATAAAAAGTTCTTACAATCCCTCTACGTGGACCACTGGTGATAATTACCTGCGAATGACCTTAAAACCGCTGCCGGATATTCACCTGCGCGATGCGGATAGTCAATATCCATTGGCTAAAGGCGGCAATATTCAATATGTGTACATATTTTCGCTGGTGGCTATATTTATTTTGCTGATAGCCTGCGTTAATTTCATGAACCTTTCCACCGCACGGTCATCCAGCCGGGCGAAAGAAGTGGGTGTTCGTAAAGTATTGGGCTCGGCGCGTAAATATTTGGTTGCCCAGTTTTTAACGGAATCGGTGCTGGTGACGTTAACCTCGGCCGTTATCGCGGTATTTTTTGCCTGGACGCTGCTGCCACTGTTTAACCAAATGGCCGATAAGCAGCTGGCAATCACCCTGCATACGTTCACCTGGTTATTACCCGCATTGCTGGTCATCGTTTTGGTGGTCGGCTTCCTGGCGGGCTCGTACCCGGCACTGTATCTTTCATCATTTCAACCGATAGAAGTATTAAAGGGGAAAATAACGGCAGGATTTAAAGGCGGCTTCCTGAGAAGTTTTTTAGTGATTTTTCAGTTCTCGATCTCTATTTTCCTGTTCATCGGCACCCTTGTCATCTATAACCAGCTGAACTACATCCACAATAAGAACCTCGGTTTTGACCGTAACCAGGTACTGGTGATTAAAAATGCTAACGTGCTTGGCAAAGAGGCCAAAATCTTAAAAAATAACTTGAAACAATTGCCAGGCGTACTAAATGCAACCATGTCATCCTACCAACCTACCGGCGACGAAGACCTTAAAACAGGTTTGTTCCCTCACCAGAAAATCGATATCAAGGAAGATATCTTAACCGAATTCTGGTCGGTCGACGAAGACTACCTTCATACCATGGGACTTAAGCTGATCAATGGACGTGATTTTTCAAAGGATATGTCATCGGATACGGCTGCTATGATCGTTAACGAAGCATTTGTAAGAAAATTAGGCCAAAAGGACCCGATCAATAAAGATGTGTACCGTTATAGCTATGGCCTGCAGCAATATCATATCATAGGTGTTGTAAAAGACTTTAATTTTGCTTCCCTTAAAGACAATATCGGCCCGTTGGCGATGGTCTATGATACGGACAACGGCGCAATCAGCGTAAAAATGCACACCGCAAATATTAGCAGCCTGATGTCTCAGATTGAAGGTAGGTGGAAGGAACTATCGCCTAATCAGCCCTTCACCTATTCATTTATGGACCAGGATTTTGACGCCACCTACCGTGCTGAACAGCGCTTTGGCGCAATGTTCATATCGTTCAGCACACTGGCAATCGTGATTGCCTGCCTTGGCTTATTTGGGCTGGCTGCTTATGCGGCCGAGCAGCGTAATAAGGAAATAGGTATCCGTAAAGTATTAGGCGCAAGTGTTTCAGGCGTTGTAGGCATGCTGTCGATTGATTTTATCAAATTGGTACTCATTTCCATATTAATAGCTACGCCAATAGCGTGGTGGGCAATGAATAAATGGCTGCAGGATTTTGCCTACAGGGTTAATATACAATGGTACACACTGGCATTGGCTGGTGCAATGGCCATATTCATTGCTTTTGTAACTATAAGTTTTCAATCCATCAGGGCCGCATTGGCAAACCCTGCTGATAGTTTGAGGAGCGAGTGATTGTGGTGAGCGGTGAGTTGTGAATGGTGAGTAGTCAGTTGTAAATAGGGAGTAGTTGTGAGTGGGGAATGTTCTATTAATCGCTACTCACTATCCACCACTCACTAAAGTGTATCATAACCGTACACTTACTGTTGCGCATACGAACATATTCGTATTTTAAATATATGTTTAATTAATTGATTATTAATGATTTAATAGTTTGGTATATTTTTTAGTTGTTCTTGCCAAATAGGTTAAAGTAAAAGCTAAAAGGTTGTTTTGTTTCAAGGATATTACTTTAATTCGAACAAACGGTTAATGACAGTGACCAATAACACCAATGAACTAACATCATGATACGAAATTACATCAAAACCGCTTTCAGAAACCTGTGGAGGACAAAGGTTTTTTCAATGATCAACATTGTCGGGCTTAGTGTTGCGCTGGCTTGCTGCATGCTCATCCTTTTGTACACGATGGACGAAGTTAGTTACGACCGGTTCAATGTTAATAAGGATAAAATATACCGGCTTGTAGTTAACTCGACAAACCCGGCTGGAGTGACAAACAAGTTTGGGAGTACAGGGATGATGCCTGGCCCGTCCTTCAAGCGGCAAATCCCGGAAATTGAGGATTTTGTGCGGCTTCAAAGCGCTAATTTCACTGTAAAACGCGGTAACGACGTCTTTAATGAAGATGCTTTATATGTAGACAGTAACTTTTTTTCGGTTTTTACGGCGCCCCTCAAAGCCGGTGTTTACAAAAATGCGCTCGACGGCGATAACTCATTAGTCCTCTCTGAAGACCTGGCAAAAAAATATTTTGGGAACCAAAATGCTGTAGGTAAAGTGCTCGATCTGAAAGTGAAAGACTCATTTAAGCCCTTTATGGTATCGGCTGTCACAAAAAGGTCGCCGCAAAATTCATCTGTAAAAATTAAGATGCTTGTGCCCCTGAAAGCGTCAGATGCTTATAATGAAAATCAATGGATGGACTTTTTCCTGAATACATTTTTTACCATCAGGCCAGGCGCAAACATAAATGCCGTTGAAAGTAAAATCAAAAAAATTTATTTGAAGGATGCCGCGAGTCAACTCAAAGCAGCAGCAGAAAAATACGGTTTTAAAGACAAAATGCAGTTCAAGCTTCAGCCATTGCTTGCTATGCATTTGAGTACTGAATACGAAGCCGATAATGGGCTGACAGATGCAAGCAACCCTATTTATGCGTATATTTTAACAGGTATCGCCTTATTTATTTTGCTAATTGCCTGCATCAACTTTGTAAATCTAACCGTTGCCCGCTCGCTAAAAAGGGCAAAGGAAATCGGTATTCGCAAAGTGGTTGGCGGACAGCGAAAACAACTCGTTTTACAATTCCTGGGCGAATCGTATATTTTGAGTTTTATGGCCTTCGTACTTGCCCTGGTTTTGGTACAGCTTGCACTTCCTGTTTTTAACGAACTATCTAATAAAGCACTTTCTTTTTCTTACTTGCTGAACTTTAAGTTGGTTGGCGGTTACATCGCTATATTCTTGTTCACAGGTATGCTGGCCGGTTTTTATCCGGCATTGGTACTCTCGGGCTTTAACCCGGTGCAAACTCTGTATAACCGCCAGCAATATACAGGCAAAAATTATTTATCTAAGGGCCTGGTTGTGCTGCAGTTTACATTGGCGACTTTTTTTATTATCGCAACTATTACTATTTACACTCAGTTTGATTATTTAATGCGTTTTGATCTGGGATATAATGATAAAAACGTGGTATCTATCACTTCATTTAACACCGACAAGAAGATACTGCCCACATTTAAAACAGAATTACTGAAAAATCCTAATATAAAAAGCGTGTCAGCAGACCAGGGCGGGAGATGGGGCACCATAGCGAAAATTAACAACGGCCAGCAGACTGGTTTCGACATAAAGCATATTGATGAAGACTATCTGCCTTTATTTGAAATACCTATGGTTAAAGGGAGAAATTTTTCAAAAGAGATGGTCACCGACAGCTCAAATTCGGTGCTGGTAAATGAAGCTTTTGCCAAAGAAGCCGGTTGGAAAACCCCTATAGGCCAGGTGGTTGATTTCTTTTACATGCACAAAAAATATACCGTTGTTGGTGTGGTAAAGGACTACCACTTCCTTGATCTTACCCAAAAAGTATCGCCTGAACTGTTCAGGATGAAACCGGACGATCCCTGGGGAAACCTTTTTGTAAAGATCGGCGACCAGAATAAAGCTGCAACCTTGAATTATATAGAAAAAACGTTCAAACAGCTATTCCCTTTCAAACCATACCAATACAGCTTTAAAGACGCGCAAGTAGCGGAACAATATGATAAAGAGGCTAAATGGAAACAAATCGTTACTTTCAGCGCTATACTTACCATTTTTATTTCATGCATCGGTTTATTCGGGCTTGCAACCTTGTCCGCTGAAAAACGCAAAAAAGAAATTGGCATCCGCAAGGTACTCGGAGCATCGGTGGAAGGTATTGTCAGAAAACTTTCGGCGGACTTTTTAAAGCTGGTTATCATATCAGCGCTGGTCGCTTCGCCCATAGCCTGGTGGGCAATGTACAAATGGCTCGAGAATTACCCGTACCGCATCGCCATTAATGCCTGGTTATTTTTATTCGCTGCTATGCTTGTGCTTTTAATAGCGCTTTTAACGGTTTGTTTCCACGCGATTAAGGCAGCCATTGCAAACCCGGTGAATAGTTTGAGGAGCGAGTAGCTGAGTGGGCAGTTTGCAGTAGCCGTTCGCAGTTAGTAAAGAAATTAAGTATTGTGAAATACCCGCTAATTCAATAATTCACTAAATCACTAATTCAATAATTAAACCTGCCATGATAAAGAGCTACATCACCATCGCATTCCGCAACATCAGGCGTAATTGGAGTTATGCATTTCTGAATGTTTTCGGGCTTACTTTAGGTATCGCATCCTGCCTGGTTATATTTTTGGTCGTAAGGAATGAGCTGAATTATGATAACTACGCCAACGCTGACCGTACTTACCGGGTAACGTTAAACGCTATTGACTTTAATTCAAATGTATCATTGGCGGTCGCGCCGGCCATGCGGGCTGATTTTCCTGAACTTACGGTATCACAGGTGATGTACAGCCAGGAAGTAATGGTCAAGGTAAATAATAACCGTTTCCGGGAAAAAGGTTTTGCATTTGCCGATGAACATTTTACCAGCATTTTTAATTATGACTGGATTGCCGGCGACCCTAAAACCGCCCTTAACGAGCCAAATTCAATTGTATTGACGCAAAGCCTCGCAAAAAAATATTACGGGGATAAAAACCCCATGGGGCAGGTGATCAATGTGGAGAACCAGTTGAATGTGAAGGTTACCGGTGTAATTAAAGATGTACCCGGCAACAGGAGTTTGCCAATCCAGATGCTGGCATCCTTTGAATCTATCAAAAACAAGGTAAAAAACAGCATGGGCAATTTTTGGAACATCGGCGGCGGCTTTTTTACATTTATTTTGCTTCCGCAGCACACATCTGTCCAGCAGATACAAGCGCGGATACCCGCATTCCTGCACAAAAACTGGGGGCTCAATCCAAAGGAGGTGCGCCTGCCTTTACAGCCATTAACAGCTATTCATTTCGACCAGCGCTATATCAATAATGTAGTTACGCCGACATCGAAGGACACCTATTACGCCTTGTTTGGTGTGGCATTGCTTATTATCATTACCGCCTGTATTAATTTTATAAATCTTGCAACGGCGCAGGCTGTAAAAAGGTCGAAAGAGGTGGGCGTACGCAAGGTTTTGGGCGCACAAAGATCGCAGTTGGTAAAACAGTTTTTGGGTGAAACCACAGTATTGGTAGTGATGGCTTTGGTAATAGGGGTAGGCTTGGCCGCCTTGTTTTTATCGCAGGCAGGCGCGTGGCTTAATATTAAAATAGACGCAGGCCAGTTAGCCGAACCGGTCGTTATTGGGTGGATAGGCTGTTTAACCATCCTGGTTATTTTGGTTGCCGGTTTATATCCTGCGTTTGTCCTGTCTGCATTCCAGCCGGTAGATTCACTGAAGAATAAAACCGGAAATTTTGTACGCGGGTTTACAGTGCGCAAGGGACTTGTTGTAGCGCAGTTTGCGATTTCGCAGATACTTATTGTCGGCACATTGGTGGTGGCCCATCAAATGGATTTTTTCGAAAACGAAGACCTTGGGTTTAATAAAGATGCACTTGTTTCTATCACCGTTCCCGATAGTGCAAAAGGCGTAATTTTAAAGCAGGAACTTGTAAATAATCCCGGCGTAAAACAGGTCAGCTTTTCATCGGGCGCACCATCATACAATAATAATTTTACCAATCTTTACGCGCCTGATTTCGGGATTATAAAGGATGACGTTACCGAGATAAAATTCATCGATGAAAATTATATAGATATGTTCGGCCTGAAAATGCTGGCCGGAGAAAAGATCAGCAAGGTAGGCGTTAAGGATACAGCGCAGAATATTGTTGTAAACGAAACGCTGATCCATAAGATGAGTATCATGGATCCCCGTAATGCGGTTGGGAAACGCATACACGTGAACGGGCAAATAGCAACAATTATAGGTGTAGTCCAGGATTTTCAAAGCGAATCAAAACATAAAACACGGCGGGCCTGCGTGTTGGAATACCGGTCGCAGCGTTTCTTTATGGCAAGCGTAAAAATGCAGCCTGTCGGGATGGTCCATACCATTGATTATATCAACAAATCCTGGTCGGCCCTTTTTCCAAACGACCTGTTTAAGTACGAGTTCCTGGATGAGCACATTGCAAGCTTTTACACCCAGGAGCAAAAAGTGTACACCGCCTTTAAACTATTTTCATTCATAGCCATACTGATCGGCTGCCTGGGATTATACGGTTTAATATCGTTCGCCGCTTCACAACGCACCAAAGAGATCGGCATCCGCAAAGTATTGGGCGCGCCCATCGCCAGCATAGTCGGGCTGTTCTCCAAAGAATTTGTGCTGCTCATCGCTATCGCGTTCGTTATAGCAGCCCCGTTGGGCTATTATATGATGAACAATTGGCTGAATAATTACGCCTACCACATCACAATCGGCCCCTGGACGTTTGTGCTGGCGATAATTGCATCGATGATCATTGCGGGTGTAACAATAGCTTATCAAACTATAAAAGCGGCGTTGGTAAATCCGGTAAAAAGCCTTAGAAGTGAGTAGGCAGTTAGCAGTAAAAATGACTAATGATCATTCCACTAATGAACCAGTGAACTTATGAACCAATAAGATGATATTCAACTACATAAAAATCGCCTGGCGCAACTTAACAAAGCAAAAGTTGTATAGCCTCATTAACATTTCAGGGCTGGCTGTGGGCTTAGCCGTTTGTATGATGATAATGATGTACGTGGCCCATGAGATGAGCTATGACCGTTTTCATAAAAATGCCGGCCGTATTTTTAAACCTCATGCACAAATAAAAATAGGGGGCAATGCTCTTAATATGGCGTATATGAGTTATGCTGCAGGCCCGCTGATCAAGCAAAGTCAACCATCGGTTGAAACATATATGCGTACCTTAAACTATTTTAAACCGGTAATTGTTAGTAACCTTTCTTCGGCAGGGGAGAAATTTTCCGAAAACAAATTGTTATTTGCCGATGCCGGTTTCTTTAATTTCTTCTCATTTAAATTGCTCTCGGGCCACGTTGCTGATGTTCTTAGTAAGCCGTTCACGGTGGTTATTACAAGGGATATGGCAAAAAAATATTTTGGTGCGGAGGATCCCATTGGCAAAACTATTACTTTAAAAACCGACAGTGCTTATACCTACCAGGTCACCGGGGTTGCCGAAAAATGTCCCTCCAACTCATCAATTGATTTTAATTTTGTTGCTTCCGGTTCGAGTTTGCCGGCTATGAAAGAGGCCCATAATTATGTTGGCGGACAGCAAATAGGCCCCGGTTCATTTGATATTTACCTGCTTTTAAAAAACGCTGCTGATACTGCCAATTTAAGGCGTAGCATGGATATTATGGCTAAAAAGGATAAATCTTATGATGACGAGAAGTTTTTTCTTGATGCCCTGCCCGAAACACATTTAAAAAACAATTTTGGCGATTCGTCAAACATCAAATACCTTAAAATATTCCCCCTTGTCGCTGCATTAATATTGCTTTTGGCATTGGTGAATTACATGAGCCTTTCAACTGCAAGAGCTACATTAAGGGCTAAAGAAGTGGGTGTTCGCAAGGTATCAGGCGCAAGCCGGAAAACTATAGCAGCCCAATTTTACGTTGAATCAGGCTTATTTGCCCTTATATCGTTTATTTGTGGTTATTTGTTATGTTACCTGTTTACGCCGGCGTTTTTGAATATATTACAGCTTAAGATCGATAATTCGTTTTTATACAGCCCACTGGTTTTAGCGATGTTATCTGCTTTGCTGTTATTAACTGTTTTAATAGCAGGGAGCTATCCGTCTTTAGTGCTGTCGGCATTTAAACCCGTTGTTACGCTTAAAGGTAAAATGAGTATGCAAGCAGGTGGCATTACGGTACGTAAAGTTTTTACAACATTGCAATTTGCCATATCTGTCGGTCTGATTATCTGCGGGATTGTCATCGACCGCCAGCTTTACTATTTCAGGCATGCGGATATTGGGATGGATCGTGAGAATGTATTAATGATACCGGTAGGCAGCAGTTTTGGAAAAAACTATCCGGCATTTAAACACGACATTCAGTCATTGGCGGGCGTTGGCGATGTGGCAACCTCTCACTACAGCATGTTTAAGGGTTATGATATGTTTTTTATAAACGGTAAAACTAAGGATGAAAGTATACCATTGGCATCACTTGCGGCAGACGATCATTATATAGCTACATTAGGTTTAAAATGGAAGTTCCCGCCCGCTCATCCAAACGAACTTGCGGATCGTAACAAAGTAGTCATCAATGAAACTGCAATTGAAAAATTACATCTTCCGGGAAAGCCTGTTGGAAGTTTCATCCAGTCGGGCGACCAAAAATATGAAGTTGCAGGTGTGTTAAAGGATTTTAATTTCGCATCAATGGAAATCCCAATACAAGCTTTGGGCGTTTTTATTGCACCTGATACTTCGGCATTCTGGAGCAAAGTCGGCTGCAACCTGTTCGCCAAAATAAAACCGAATACCAACCTACCAACGCTTATAAATACCCTGCATGGTATCTATAAAAAATATGATGGCGATACGCCGTTCAGTTACACATTTATGGACGATGCCTTTAACGAGCAATACAAAGCGGAAGACAGGCTTGCATCCATTTTCATCCTATTCACTTACATAACAATCATACTGGCTACACTTGGTTTATTCGGCCTTGCTGCATTTACCATTGAGCAGCGCTCGAAAGAAATAGGTATTCGTAAAGTTTTGGGTGCAAGCCTTGCATCAATAAACGCTTTATTATCAAAGGATTTTTTAAGGCTGGTGCTGCTATCCATTATTATCGCTTCGCCTGTGGCCTGGTGGGCAATGCATAACTGGCTGCAAAATTTTGCCTACCGCATAACTATATCCTGGTGGATGTTTGCTGTTGCTGGCTTTGTGGCAGTAATAACCGCAATTATAACGGTTAGCTATCATGCCATAAAAGCTGGAATTGCTAACCCGGTGGAGAGTTTGAGGGCGGAGTAGGTGTCTGAACCCGAATTTTTCGAATTTAGGAATTTTTCGAATTGGATTTTCTTACAATTCTATTAATTCTAAAAATTCGGGTTCAGACAAGACCAATGAACCAATTAACAAGTGAACTAATAAACTAATGTCATGATAAAGAATTACATAAAAATCGCATGGCGGAACCTTACAAGGAATAAGGGCTTTGCCATAACCAACCTGTTGGGTTTAACGATAGGTATAACC
>Ga0207042_1047_pt1 | contig 22963 bp, 11 predicted proteins | sample Alteio_BWMinCont_70_FD_153310 | JGI IMG/M metagenome (GOLD analysis project Ga0207042, IMG submission 153310) | Enriched cells from forest soil in Barre Woods Harvard Forest LTER site, Petersham, Massachusetts, United States -... | ecosystem: Environmental > Terrestrial > Soil > Temperate forest >... | reverse complement strand
CTTAGGAATAGTCTCAAAAATGAATGTAGCGGTAGGTTTTATTATTTGATTCCATGTAAATTCAGCGACTGTCTTTATTGCTTTTCCCAGAGGCTCCAAAACCCTCTCATATATCTCCTTTGGAATAGTCTCAAAAATGAATGTTGCAGTGGGTTTTATTATTTGATTCCATGTAAATTCAGCGACTGCCTTTATTGCTTTTCCCAGAGGCTCCAAAACCCTCTTATATATCTCCTTTGGAATAGTCTCAAAAATGAATGTAGCAGTAGGTTTTATTATTTGTTTCCATGTAAAATCAACGGCTTTCGCTATTGTTGTTCCCAGAGGCACTAATACCTTCTCACATATCTCCCTTGGAAGAGTCTCAAAAATGAATATGGCAGTAGGTTTTATTATTTGATTCCATGAAAGTTCCATGGCCTTAACAAGTTTTTGTCCAATAGGCTTTAGGATATTTTTATAAGTTGCATGAGGCATGGTTATAGCAATAGCTGTTCCTACAGGTTTAATTCCTTTTTTCCATGTCCATACAGAAGCCTTACCAATATTTTTTCCAATGGGTTTTATGATGTGTTTATAACTGGCTTTTGCTATTTCTGGAGATTTCCAAGCAATAATTACAGGAGAGCACAATAAACCTAACCCAATAAGCCCGGCTTTTTGACAACCACTATATTCAGCCCATCTCTCCTTTAAATCTTTACTTTTTTGTTGAGTTTGAGGCAACGAAGGTTCAACGTTGTCTAGGTTTGATTCAGTAATACTACTTTCTTCAGTTTGAGGCGATAAAGGATCTTGAGGTTGAGGTAATAAAGGTTCGACGTTGCCAAGGCCAAGGTTTGGTCCAGTAATACTCATAATCCCCCTTCTATTTATAGAATGATTATATATTATTTTTGTTAAATAATCAAATTATTTATAATGACTTTTATACGAAAAAAAACTAAAAGTTAGAGGTACTAGGCAATAAAAAGTCGGTTTTTTCAACCTTAGCCGGAAAATAGCTCATCAATCAATGCATAATAGATAAAATCACTTTCCTAAGATCTGAAAGATAGGCTATTTTACAGCCCAGTCCGCTTAGGGATCGGGTTAAAAAAACAAAAGGGTTATTCATGTTTCCACGCGCTGCCCCGCTGAATGCACTTCTCCAAGATAGGCCTTAAATGATGAAGGGAATGATTGCACTCGACATTGATGGTACCATCACGGCCCACCATCATCACCTTGAACCGGATGTGATCGCCTTTTTAGAAATGCTATCTAATGAAGGGTGGACTCTTGTTTTCATTACGGGGAGACCTTTTCAATGGGGGGCTTCTACCCTTTCTGGGCTTAATTTCCCTTATCTCTTAGCTGTTCAAAATGGGGCTTTAATCTTAGAAATGCCTCAATGCAATATCTTATCTACTCGTTATCTATCAAACACCATTCTCCCAACCATGGCATCTATTTGTAATAATGAAGAAACAGATTGCGTCATCTACAGTGGGTATAATCATGAGGACAAATGCTATTATCGACCTAAATATTTTTCCCCAGCCCTGCTGAAATACGTTCAAAAACGTGTTAAAGCACTTAATGAAGATTGGCAACCCATTAACGATTTTAATGAACTTCCCATCTCTTCTTTTGCATCAGTCAAATGTTTTGCAAAAGGGGAGATCGCTGCACAAAGATTAGCAAAAAAGATGGAAGATGAACTTAACCTTCATACCCCAATCATTCGCGACCCTTTTGATTCTTCAGTCTATGTCTTACAGGGGACTCGTGCAGACGTCCATAAAGGACAAGCCCTTTTAGATATCGCCACCTTAAAAGGAAACCCTAAACCCCTAATCGCGGCCGGAGACGATTGGAACGACAAATCTCTACTAGAAGTGGCAGACATCGCCATCGCTATGGAAACGGCCCCCAAAGAGATCCAAGATCTAGCAGATATCATTGCACCAGCAGCAACTTCAAACGGAATTATCGAAGGGCTCAAACGCGCGTTAAAACAATGTTAATTCGATCTCTTACCCTTCTTTCTTTTCTTTTTCTTGTAGGGTGCGCTCCAAAAACGACGCAGGAATCCGGATGCTTTCTCGTTGTTTTAGTAGAAGCCCGTCAGCTAGACACCACAAATACTCAGAATTTTTTCCGCTCAGTAGCAAAACATCCCAGCGATGGCAGTAAGAACGGAGATGTAGGCCATGCCTGGATATACCTTCAAAACGATTCCTTTTCGATTGAAGGAGGTCATTCTGGTGAGACAGGGGAATTTCAGCCTAAATACTTTGATGGAGTTTTAGAGCTTGCAGAATGCGGCGATCCTAATCCCATCCGTTACTTATGGGAAACGCAACAAGACGGATTTTTTCAGAATGGCAATGGGGGACATCAGCCTACCTGTGCTATACGAATTGATCTGAATGAAGAGCAATTTCAAGACATCTTGAATCTAATAAAAAACTATGACTTCCATTCGTATGCAATTACAGGAAGTCAATGTGGGACTTTTGTTTGTGAAGCAGCGGCTTTAGCAGGTATTGACGTGGAATGTTGTCAAACCATGTCTATTTGTCGTTATGTCAAATTAGGGGGTCAGAAATATACACTTTGGGAAGATTCTAGTTACTCAGAAATCACATTTGCAAGTCCCGACATCATTCAGTATTCTTGCAAAGAACTTTTGCATAAAAGGGAAGTGACCGATGCATTAACATGGTATAAAACTAAACATCCTATTTCTTTCAAGTCTCGGCTATTAAATTTCCAAGAAACTCTCGTAAACCTACCGTATCGTCTTGCGCGCCTCAAGTATGTAATGAATTAATAATATAATACTAAAAATTAATAATATCTTAACTTAAATTGTAATTTTATTTTTAACTAATATTAAGCTATAATATGTATAAAGTTTGTTATGATACCTTTACGTGGAAATTCTACTTATATTAGACACGATATTCCTCCTCAAGGGGATGAGATCATTTCGTCTACCCCACAAGTCCCAACAAAAGATCCTCTAACTCATCAAAAACAATACATGCGTTGTTATCATAAAAAAGTAAATACCGAGATTAGTCATAAGGATTTTTTAAAGAGTTTTGGGTTAATTCAAGGGGATGCATTTGTTAATCAAACTCGTTTTGAAGGTGGCCAATCAAATGTACAGGCTAGTTTTTGGTTAAGTATGATGGATCGCTGGAATGACGATACGCAGGTTCAACCCTGTAAACCGAATCTTGGACCGGCGATAATAAAGGAAGTAGAAGATCATTTATCTGAATTTGTTTATTTTTCTGAACAATTTTATAAGGCAAACCCCGACGTTATTAGAAATGAAATCGACAGAAAACTTAACGAAAATGGGCAATGCATCATTCCTCTTGCAATTAGAGGATCTCCTCCAAACCCTGGACATGCTTTTGCATGTATATTAACGAAAGATAATGAAGGAAATATAGAGGCAATCATCCTTAATTCAGGAGCCGGTTCGGAAATTCATCCTTATGCAACGATCGATACTCATGTAAAACGTTCGTTTATGTTCCCCCCGATTCGCTTTATAGAAAAAGATTTTTTTAATCAAAAAGTTTATTCAGCAAATCAATTGATCTCACTTTTACAACAATATGCTACAAAACAGCCAGATCAAGATAAACCCTATCATTGTAATGAAATTTATCAATTGTTTTTAGCTGTAGGTGATGCTGTACCTATGAATGCAGAAGCTTTAAAGACAAACGCAGCTCTTTCTCAAAGATCAGGAACATGTCCTGAAAAAGCGATTAAACTCACTCAAAGATATCATTTCTTAAAACATCACTCTATTAAGGAATATAAACAGATTGTTTTCGCGATTAAATTTCAGGCTTTTTATGACCTTTATGCGAGATTGCAAGAAAACCCTGAGGCTTTTCTTGATCCTGTTGAGGCAACTTTAATCAAACGAGCGGTTCGTCAATTTAGTTCACGCATAGAAAAATCCTTACATAATTTTATTATTGATGATGAACAAGCTTTGAGAGCAAATGCCTTAATGGAATTAATCTTAGAATCACTTCCAGCAACTCCTCAACCTGTAAAATCTTCAGATTTCAGTACGCATAATGCGACAATTATATCTGCACAAAAACCTAGATTACCATTACCTCTTTCTGAACAAAAAGATATCTCCCTAAGCGTCATCCCTGCGAAAGTTATGAATGTTCCGGAACCGCACACCGTACTAAGATATCTTAAGCATCTCCAAAAGATTTGTAATCATTCAGATCCCTGGGTGGATGTAATTAGAAAAATCGAAGCACTAAAAAAACTGCCCGTTCCATCAACAACTGAAGATGCTTTTTGGGATAAGGTTCCGGAGACGGATCGTTTGAAAATTATGAAATTATTAGCAGAACTTGTAAAATCGATAAATGAATATACAGCAAATGAATATTTAATTGATAATTCAAACCTTTCTCAAGTTTTTTTAACTCACATGAGTTGTTTTTCTATGATTGATTTTTTAGCTCGTAAAAATCCGGACATGCATTTAGAAGGACATTTTTATTATTTTGATATAAACCCTCTTCTAGAATTATTTAATTTTATCTCTGTTGAAGATAGTATACGCATCCAAAAAGTTTCTGAATATTTTACCCCTAATAATAATAGTACTGAAATTTTTAATTTTTCACTTATTAATAAAACTAATAGAATTAACAGAGACGATGTAAGAATAAAGTCTCATAAAAATGAGAATCGGGGTGTTTTCGCTCACTTTGTATATTTAGATAAATTAATTCCAACAAAATATAATAAATTTGAACTGGATACTTATATTTCTTTAATTACTGGATCAAATCAACAATACCCTGCATGCACTTACAAACCGAATCAACTTCCTCAAGAATATGAAATTTTAACTCATATTGCCATAGGAGCTAACATTTTTTTTGAAGGCTCCGGGAAGGGGATACAAAAATCTCATGTTTACAATTATCATCTAAATTCAGTTGACACTCTTGCAACTTCTTTATTCCCGGCGGCCATTACGCTTATTAGGGGTAATATCAAATCATCTTCTAAAAAATTCAAAGCTCATCTAGAGCCTCATGGGATTAAATCAGAAAATATTGAATCCTATTTTTTTGACCTTTATGAAAATTCACACAAAAATATTAATGAAAACGACATATTATTAAAAAAGAATATTTTAATAAAAAATTTTGAATCTTTTACATCTGATTTTCAATTAACATCTTTAGAAAAAATATTAAATGCCTCAGATCTAAGTATTACATTAGCGATGCATTTTGTAAAAGATCCTGAAAATAATTTTTTAATTAAGAACGAAGAGGTTAGATATATAATCAGCTATGTTTTCTTACATAAAACGAATTTATTTCGTCAAATCCAAGATGAACCTTCAAGTGTAGAAACGATCAGACAGTTTTTTGATGAGATAATCTGGGAATCTCAGCAACAAAGCGCAACAGAGATTACTTTATACTGGATACAACTTGCTTCTATGGTTGAAAGCCATATCTCTTACGCTTTGAAAGAACCTGTACCCATTGATCGCACGCATGTTCTTCTGACTGCCTGTAATGAAGTTTTAGAAGAGTTAAGTTCTTCCTTCCAAGCTTTGTCTTCAAAAAAAACTAACGAATATATCAAACATGTTTATCTAACTAAGCTATTGGTTTCAGGTCATGGCATTAATGAAGAAAACCCATCAGAAAAAGAAAATTTGCTTATCGAATATATTAACAGTTATTTATTGTTTTCAGCTTATGAATCTATAATTAATATTCCTGATATCTTAAAACACTATGTAGATACTTTGTTGATTAAACATTTAGACTCAATTGAAAATATTTTTAATGAAAGAGGATTAGATGCTGTATCCGTAGCACTAATTAATTTAGGAATAAATACTGAGATAAATGAGACACCAACTGTGGAGTGGCCAAATCTTACTTATCAAAATACAGAAGGCAAAGCTATTAGAATATCATTTCCAAAAATCATGGAAGAAAATAATCAAATAAATAGAGGAGAATGGCCTGAATCTTTTAGGCAAAATTCTATAATAATGGATAAATTGAACAATCAATTTCCGCCGATAAGAAGATTGGGTTCCAAACATATTAAAGCTTTAGATCAATCATTTGAAATTGAGCAAGATTTAAGAAATCCTCAGTTTTTCGTTTTTCAGAAAAAATTTGCAATCCAAGGTCAATCTAAAACATTAATTTTTATGCTAGATGAGCGTTATCAAATTGCTGAATTCGCTTATTTAGCAAATAAAATTGATATGTGGTATGACCCTGAAAATAAGAATGTATGGTATCTTGAAAACGAGAAAGTTACGAAGCAGAGTATCCCTTTTGCTATTAATGAAAACAAACGTATTCAAAAAGTTGACTCTAACTGGAATTTAATCCCAAATCAATTTTTGCTTGAGATTTCTCAAGATAGTCCCTTGTACCCAATAACATCTTTATATAAAAATTCTTTAATTTGGGGGACAGAAGAAGGGAAAGTTACTCATATTCAAATGAAAAATCATAACTTAGACTTTTATTTAGAAAAAAATGAATTTTTAGAGGAACATTTGGTATATGGAAACAACTCTGATTACTACCTAACCTCTGGGGATTTCTCTAATCCTATCAACGGAGCTCTTTACTTAGAAAACAAAGATAATTCTCAAAAAAAAGGAATGATATTACCTTTAGGAAACGTTGATAGATCTGAATTTCAAGTTTCATCTGAATTAAAGATAGATAGGTTTTCCAAACATTTTTTTTATGAATTTAATAGTAAAACTGGTCGTTGGCAGAGCCCATCTCAAACGGCTATGCTTAATTTAATTTATGTTCTCAAAAATCATGGTAGGTATGACGAAGCTGCTGACTATCTTGAACATTTTTATCCTTCTACCCCTTTTGATAAGGATCAATTTTCCATCTTTAAAAAAATTATGTTGGATAACAATAATGATATTTATGGAGTTACTATTGCTATAAAAACTTTACTTAATTATTTAGAAAAAAAACCGAATTTCATAAGTGAAATAAAAAAACATATGCAACACAACTATGAGGTTGATTTTCTGAACCTTGTTTCCGAAAATATTAAATACTTAGTTAATCTAATGGGCAATGATCTTTCTCTGCATCGACTCCATTATAGTCCTACATCTGTTGAATTAAAAGCTATTTTCAATCAATTTTTTACTAGAATTCCTTTAGTAAATTTACAGGTGATTGACCCATTAAATGAAGCTTTACGCAATGAAATGAGAACAAAATTTCTTGTGTATTCCAAAAAGGTAGAGACAGATGTGAGCGAATTAATCAATAAAAATTATTACCCATCACTATCTATACAATCATTAAATGATATTAATAATAATCGTCGTGGGGAATTAATCAATATTATAAATAAATATTTAGAATTATTAGTTTCTGGAGATCTTTCGCTCGAAGAAATAGAATCTATGCATAAACAGGTATGTTTACTTGTTGAAGTTTACAAATTAGATAATAATTTTGTTAATAATCCGTATAATCATCGTAACCTGGGTGTTAATGAAAAATTTAACATTCTTTATTTGGCAACACGTTTTCCTTCTGAATGGAACTTAGAAAGAACGGAATCGCCTACAGGTCGACCCATAATTAAATTGGTAGGATTTTCAACTTCAATAAAAATTAAAGAATATTTAAACTCTACTATATCTTCAGCTCCACAATTTATTCATCCCGAACCAATTATTCCTGTTGAAACATCGATTCCTGTCACTCATGAATCCTATCCTCCAGATCCCAAAGAATGGGATCGGATAAAAAAAGAATACGAATTACCTCTTAGGTCTACATTAGATGGTCATTTTGAATCATTTAAAGAACCTGTCGGAATAGCAGCGGATAGTTTTGCTTTGAGTACGGAAATAGTATTTCAAGAGGGATCGCTAGAACAAAAAAGAGTGGAAGAAATCGCCTTAGCTCACCAAAAACTACCAACGACTTATCAAAAATTTCGATTAAATAATGTTGATTCTAATCTAGTAAAAGTCAAACAAGAACTCGATGCAAATATTCAAAATTCAAAGCGTCAAATTCATATACTAGAAAAACAAGCCAAGAAGATTCTCAAATATCCATTAGCAGAGGATTTAGTGAATTGGTCTGAGGAAGAGCAAAAAAAATATTACAAATTGCGCACTCGTTACAGACAAGGAAAAATAGAGCGTCCTAATTTTAAAAAACATGTCTTTTCATCATTGTTACTGGATAATCCGGCCATATTACTTAAAGTTAATCCTTTTTTAAATCAAGAACAAATAAGAGCTTTATACCATCTAGGCATTCGCTACATGTTAGAACATTCCAAGGTTGATCAGAGTAATGAAGCATTGGAACAGGTTCAAAGTGCAATTAAACATCCAGAAAAGAGTGAATCAGTAATACAACGGGCCGGAGAAATTTTAGCAAAAGAGCGTCACTATAATCCTTTTGAGCATCCCGAACTTTTGATTTACGAATATGCTACAGGAAATCTATTAAGAAATAATCCTAACCAAGCCAAATTGTTACTTACTATTTTTGAAACTGTTTTTAATCCCGAATTAGATAAAGATCAGAAAAGCAACCAACTTAGAAGACTCTTTTTCGAATTTCAAGCAGGCGGTGGAAAGACGAAAGTCATCTCTGCTATCCTAGCCGCCAGCGCTATTAAAAGAGGAATCACCCCGGTCTTTTTTAGTCTGCCTGTTCTTTTCGATCTTTCTAAAGAAGATTTAAGAACAGCTCTTGAATATGTCTATACCATTGGCATGATTCCAATCTCTATTTCTTTAAACGATAAGCTAGAGAAAAAAGATGTAGATGCCTTGTTAACAAGAGTCAAAAATGGAAATGCCTGTGTTGTGACAACTCCTGAATCTTGGCATAGCCTAAGGTTACAATGGAAACAGGCTATGCATGAAAAAAATGATTATTTAGCACGTGCCTTATGGTCTGTGTTTACTTATTTCGAAAAGAATTCTCTATTCATCATTGATGAAGAACATGTTAACCTCAGTAGTTTGCTTGAGGCTAATGCCGCTGCAGGTCTTCCAACAACCTATCCTGAAAAATCATCTCAAATCTTAAGTGATGTGTATGATCTGCTGTTTGGATGGACAACTACACCGCTTAGACTATCGAATGGACAGCTTTTACATGAAACACTAGGGCTGATGTTTAACCATCAAGCACTCATAACGGAAGAGACCAAACGTGAAATTTTCAATACTGTAGCTCTTTCGATGATGGATCTTTTATCTATCCCTCAAGAAAGGCGTAACGAGCTTCAGAATTATTGGCTAAATAGCCAAACTCCGCCTCCGGAATGGCTCCTTAATTTAAGAACTTCAACCCATTTATATAATCAAACATTGGTTCATCAAGTGGATTTAATGAAGGGGGTGCTTACTTCTATTCTTCCTTATTGCTTATCGTTAAGGAATAAAATGGAATATGGGGCGCCTCTATATTTAACTGATGAAGTCTTTGTGCCGTACGTACTAGGGGATCCTACTGTATCAAATTTTCAAGATCCAGATGTAACAGCTGCATTAACGATTCAGGGGATTAGACAAAATGGTCTAAACACCCATCAAATAAAGAATTATTTAGAATCATGCGTCAAAACGTATGCAGCTTTACTAGAAGAAAACCGAGAAGAGGCACGTGCATATAAGCAAAAATTTGACGCAATAGCGCCTATTTCAATTTCTAAATTAAGTGAACAAGATCTCTCTAATGCCGAATTATTGCAATTGTTTTGTGAAAAAATAGGGAATAATATCGATGTGATTAAGTCTTATGAAAAGGATTTTGTCTTAACAAAGATTCGAATTTATCCCTATAAATTTGTTTCGAGTGGCACCGAGCTTTCTGTGGGTGCTCATGCTGTTGTCGGCACTTCTGCAACACAAGGTTCTGCTGAAGAAATGCCTTATATTGAAGAAGAATCTCGTTTTTTAAGTACCACGGAATTTACTGCGGATGTTGTTCAAAGAGCCTTATTACCTCATAATTTAGAAACACACTGGAGTGATGCTCAGACACCCCACCAATTATTAGAACAACTGTATCTGGAAAATGCGGATTTTTCCAATCTTGATGGTGTGATTAATATCGGAGCGATGTGTAAAGATTCAAGTTCTGATGAATGGGCAAAAGCTGTGTTTGCTTTGAATCAGACGCATCCTGAATTGAATTATGAAGCCGTTGTGATTGCTAGATATGTCAAAACTAATACAGAAAGAGAAAGAAAATTATTTATATTAAGACCGCATCATCCCGATTTTACAATAGAGGGAAGTGATGTGAAAAAAGCGATTGCTCAATTAGGATTAAAAGACAAAAAAGTATTCAAAGTTTATGCAGCAGATATGACAACTGGGACAGACCTTGTTTTAGCGCCCGATGCCAAGATGATCATCACATTAGGTGAGACAACAACTCTTTCAGCCTATGTGCAAGCCATTATGCGTATTCGTAATTTTTTACAAAATCCTATAGATCCTAAGAGCTCTCCAAGTCTATTATGGGTTGGAACCAATAAATACAAATCTTTATTGGAACAATCTTTCTCCAAAGAGGCTACTCCTCAAATAGCTCTTTTATCATCTGTGAATAAAGAAGTGGAAAGAAAAAAAGAGGCCATTAAATTACGGGCCTTGCAAGACATAGAAATGATCATCCACGGTTTAGTAGATCAAATAACAGGCCCGAATCCTAAACTTTATAATGAGCATGCTGGAGCCTATGAAATTCCTTTAGTTGCAGACCCTTCCGTTAAATATGGAACTCAGCTTACCTCAGAAAATACAGAAAGTGTGCTAAATAATTATGCGAAAAATATAGCGCGAAAGTCAAATATCGATTTAGATGAACCGGACTATGCTAACGCAAAAACTCGAATTTTGGTTGCAATTAAGCAGGTGAGTGAAGTTATCCAAGAATTAGAAATAGGTCAAATTACGAATATTTCTGCTGTAAGTCAGCAACAACAAACCCAACAACAGCAACAACAAACCCAACAACAGCAACAACAACAACAACAGCAGCAGCAACAACAACAGCAACAAACTAATCAAAGATATATTATGAGTTTGGCTATTGAACGAGAAGATTATCCTCTTAAAAAATGGCACCTTGGGAATGAAGAAGGATTAATATTACCTACGGAGTTGTTAGCAAATCATATGTTAGAAGTTCCAAAAAACTTTTTTTCTAATAACCTATATTTAATGCCAAATTTTACACAGACAGTTTCAGACTATCTTAAATCAGCTGATTTTATCATGATGGTGATTAATCCCAAAAATCAGAGTATAGATTATCGTGTAATTTCTCAATGTGACGCTGAACTCTATTCTGACCAGTTAAAAAATGCCAATCGCAAAAATGCTAAAGAACAAACAGCTGTTATCTTTACGACACAGGGAATTATTCATCAAAGCGATCAAGGACCTGCCGGATTGTCTCCTGAAGCAATTCAACACCATAAACAATCGACTGAATTCAAGTCTATATTGGCTCAGGTTGCATTAATCAATGGAGAAGTGATTGAGAAAGAACATCAAATAGAATTAGTAAGAAATTTGAACGATTTAGAGGCTATTAAAAAAATACAAGAAAGACATTTGTTATCACAAGATCATGTTGTCCAAAGAAAATGGATTTCGTTGAAAAGGATGTTGATGAAGAGTATTTCAGAATCCCAAAAAATGCAGGAAGTTGAACCCATATTAAATGTGAAATCTTATGCTAATAATAATGATATTGTGCCACCAGGAGATGCTGATGATGTTATTGTCCAGCCTACATTACCCAAAAAACGTGGTTATTGGAAACGCGTAGGTAGCTATTTTAAGGGATGGGGAATGTGGCGCATTGGTTTTAGTATTCTTTCTTTAGGGTTATTTCCTGCAGTTGTAGGCGTTTGGGCCCTTGTTCGTGAAGCAGTTCGCAAGGTTTTTCAAAAAAAATAACTCAAAAAGTTCTTGGAAATAATCTGGGGGCCTTTTATACCTTTGCTAGCGAAGTTTTTTTACCTTCGTAAAAACCCCTTAGCACAGGATCCTTTATGCTCTCTTCAAGTTACCTGCGAAAAATAAGCCTCCTTTTATCCATCGGTGCAGTAGCTATCTGTCATGCTGCACCTACTCAGTCCTCTCAATCTAAAGATGCTTCCGAAGCTACCCTCAAAGCGAACAAGGCTGTTCTTCAATCGCTTCCTTTCCACAATCAACAAGATTTTGAGGATTGCCACCGGGGATTCATTGCCGAATTACCTAATCAAGGGATCATCAAGGACATCAATAACGATAAAGTCGTTTGGGACTTACTTGCTTATGAATTTATTAAAGAAGGAAAGTCCGCACCGGACACAGTTAATCCAAGTCTATGGCGCCAATCTCAGTTGCTTACTATCGCTGGCTTATTCAAGGTCACGGATGGGATTTATCAAGTACGTAATGCAGATATTTCCAATATTACCTTTATTGAAGGGGATACAGGCGTTATTGTCATGGATCCTTTGATTTCAACCGAAGTGGCCAAAGCAGCTTTAGAACTTTATTTTGAACATCGTCCTAAAAAACCTGTGGTTGCCGTTATTTATACACATAGTCACATCGATCATTTTGGCGGAGTCAAAGGCGTTGTTTCTGAAGAAGATGTGAAGGCAGGAAAAGTTCGCGTGATTGCTCCGGAAGGATTTATGGAAGAGGCTCTTTCAGAAAATGTACTAACAGGAAATGCGATGAGCCGCCGTGCCACCTATATGTATGGCAGTATGATTCCAAAAGAACCAAAAGGTCAAGTTTCTGCTGGTTTAGGACTCACTACATCCGCAGGTACGGTGACATTGATTGCTCCGACAGAATTAATTACGCATACAGGTCAAGAAGTAACAGTCGATGGCATTAAGTTTGTTTTCCAAATGGTTCCGGATAGTGAAGCACCTTCTGAAATGCATTTTTATATCCCTAAATACAAAGCATTTTGTCCCGCGGAAAATGCCACCCATACAATGCATAATTTGTACACCTTAAGAGGTGCTAAAGTCCGCGATGGACTGAGTTGGGCAAAATACTTGCATGAGATTTTGGATGAATGGGGTGACAACACTGAGGTGTTATTTAGCCCACATCATTGGCCTATTTGGGGTAATGATAACGTTGTTGATCATCTAAAGAAACAACGGGATACTTATAAATATATTCACGATCAAACATTACGCTTAGCGAATCATGGCTATTCTATGAATGAAATCGCTGAAATGATTCAATTACCGCCTTCTTTAGAGATGACATTTGGATCACGTGGCTATTACGGAACGCTTAATCATAACGCAAAAGCCGTTTATTTTCGCTACTTAGGCTGGTTTGATGCAAATCCTGCACATTTACATCCACTGCCTCCTGTAGAGGGAAGTAAAAAATATGTGGAATTTATGGGTGGACCAGACGCTATTTTGGCAAAAGCCAAACAAGACTACGATAAAGGGGAATACCGTTGGGTAGCAGAAGTTGTCAATCATGTCATTTTTGCTGATCCAGAGAATAAAGCTGCACGTGAATTGCAAGCAAATACACTCGAGCAATTAGGTTATCAGGCAGAATCCGGTCCTTGGCGTGCATTTTATTTGACGGGTGCTAAAGAACTTCGTGAAGGAGTGCCCAAGCATTTGCCGCCGGCAATTACAGCCAGTCCGGACACGATTTCTGCGATGCCTCTTGATGTGCTTTTCGATTTTATGGCTGTAAAGTTAGATGGACCAAAAGCTGTAGGAAAAAATATCCGTATAAACTGGGATTTTACAGATACTAATGAAAAATATGCCATGAGCTTAGAAAATTCTGTCTTGAATTATTCGAAAAATAAACAAGGAAAGAATCCGGATACAACGATCACGTTGAAAAGAACAGATTTGAATGATGTATTGCTTGGAAAAGCAACATTGAAGGATAAGATTGTTTCGGGCGCGATACAGGTGACAGGCCAGAAAGATAAGATAACAGAAATTCTAGCATTGCAAGACAAGTTTGAATTTTGGTTTAATATCGTTACACCTTAAGTAAATAAAGTAGATGTACCCTAGACTGAAGTCTAGGGTACATAGGTAAAATAAAAATATGCATCATCGAAAATTGACTTACGACAGCGAAGGCACTTCGTGCCACGGTCACCTTGTCAATGACAAGAATGTCATTGGAAAGCGTCCTGGAGTGCTTGTGGCTCATGCCTGGATGGGACAAGACAAATTTGCACGCAATCAAGCAGAGATGCTTGCTAAATTGGGTTATGTAGGATTTGCTGTCGATATTTATGGAAATGGAGCGACAGCCTCTAATGCTGACCAAGCAAAAGAATTAATGATGCCCTTCTTTTTGGATCGGGCACTCCTACAAAAACGCATACAATCTGCTTTAACAACATTAAAAAACTGCCCCGAAGTCGATACATCAAAAACCGGGGCCATCGGTTTTTGTTTTGGGGGACTCACAGTTCTTGAATTATTGCGTTCAGGGGCTGACACAAAGGGGATTGTGAGTTTTCACGGAGTATTAACTAATGCCATGGGTGGTCAAAAAGCAAAAACAGTCCCTATAGCAAAGTCAATTCATGGGGCTGCCTTAATTTTGCATGGCTACGATGATCCAATGATGACACCAGAAGACCTAGCGCACTATCAAAAAGAACTGAATGATGCACATGTAGACTGGCAGCTAAATATTTATGGCCAAACAACCCATGCATTTACAAATCCTGAGGCAGATATGCCCGATCAAGGACTTAAGTATAAGTCAATAAGTAGCGAACGAGCCTTTCAATCAATGCGTCAATTTTTTAAGGAGATTTTTTCATGAAGCTCAACTCAGTTTTAGTTCTTTTTTATGCCATATTGGTATTAACAGGAGGAATTATTGGTTACGTTAAAGCAGGAAGCTTAGCTTCCATAGGAATGTCAGGAACAATTGCAGCGATCTTAATTGCTTGTGCCTGGGGGATTTATCAAAATAATTTATTAGCTTTTTACGGAGCTTTTGCCTGTACTGCTTTCTTAAGTGCTTTTTTTATGTATCGCTTTTTTCTCACATTCAATTTTATGCCCGCAGGAATGATGCTCATTATTAGCCTACTATTTTTAGCTTTTTTATTCATAAGACGGGCAGAAATTCAATAATATGCCATCTCTTACAATAGATCAGCCTAGCCGACAAATCCTCGGTTTATTCACGAATAAATGGGCGATCTATTGTTTAGGGATATTAACATTTCAACAACTTTTAGAGGCATCAGCCACTTTATGGCTGGTTAAACTCATGATGACGGTAACACAAGGAGGAAATTTTATTCCTTATCTTGTGTTATATCTTGCTTCGCTTGCTCTACCTTATATTCCACTATGTCTTGCTTATATTTTTAAAATCACTTGGAGACAAGAAGCGCAACGATCATTTATTCACGCGTTTGTAAATTCAAATAAAAACAACATTGGGGAATGGAGCAATAAAGGCATCAAAGAAGAAAAACTTTCGATTTTAACAGCTGAAGGACCTGCCGCCTTACAGGCACTCATTGATTACGTTTGGGACTTATGGAGTTATGTACTCAGTGTCTTCTTTAACATTATGGCCTTGTCAATTGTCGTGGAGCCCTTATTTGCAGTAGCTTATGGGTTTAGCATCTCGTGTGTAGCTATTGTGATGAAATTAAAACGCCGTACGCAACGTACACTCACGAAAAGAGCGCTCGCTGCCCGCATTGACCTTACCCAATCCCTATTAGCAGCATGGGATAATGTTCTATTAGGAAATGCTTATAACTTTAATATTTGGCAGAAAAAGACACATGATCGTCTTGACCGTTGTCTTCAGCGTAACGTAGCGTTGGAAAGGTTTGACCAGTTTTTGGCTATTTTTGTTTCCATGATTACCTCGATTCCCTCTCTTTTTGTTGTCGTATACTATATTATGAATCATAAACAGGATACGGTTCTACTTACTTCCTTTATTGTTATTTTACCCATACTCTTTATGATCTTATCTTATACCTATCAAACGCTTAGTTTAGCTTTTCGTTGGACCATGCATAAAAGTAAGCTTCTTGCTATCTATAGATCGATTCAAATTAGTCGAGATTCTGCAGAAATATTAGAGAAAAAAATCAAATGGGATAAAATGCATTTTTCGCAAGAAACAACAGTCCCTATTGAATCGATTTCTGTAGATTCTAAACATTGGATGCTGCAATCGTGTGAACAACTTATAGAGAAAGCATCTCAGGCAGGGCGTTACACCATTCGCGGGGAAAATGGCTGTGGTAAATCCACAGCATTGATGCTGGTTAAAAATGCATTAATGAATAAAGCTTTTTTTCTTCCTACACATACGCAACTCAGTTTTAATGAAGAAACCTTGAAGTTTTCAACAGGGGAATCGCTCAAAAAGCGTTTAATGGAAATTTTAGAGAAGGTGGATATTGAAGTCTTGTTGTTAGATGAATGGGACGCCAATTTAGACTCAGAAAATAAAGAAGCATTAACGCAGTTGATTAATGAAGTGGCGTTGAAAAAGTGTGTCATCGAAGTCAGGCACAGATAAGTGAGGGAGAAGTTCGTTGGAAATTTTAACACAAAGACGAACACAAGAAACACAAAGAGGGTAGGAAGAGGGTCGTCATCCCTAAAATTTTTTACTAAATTTAGGGATAACGACTCTCTTCCTACCACTTTGTGTTTCTTGTGTTCTACTTTGTGTTAAAATTTCCAACGAACTTACTTTCTTTTGAAGTCGGAGTAGATTACTCCGCAAGACATCACAAACTTAAGCGCATCTTCAACCTTCATATCTACATAAATAAGCTGATCAAATTGATACTGAAAAACAAAACCCATTGTTGGATTCGGTGTTCCAGGCACAAACACTGCTATAGAGTTTTTTCCCTCATGTGATTTTTGTCTGTCATTTGTGATCAGACCAATACTTAATGTTTTGGCATGAGGAAATGGAACTAACACAACTTGTGAAAAGCTTGTACTTGTAGGCTTAAAAAGGGAACTTGTGATGTCTTGAATGGATTTATAAATAGTGTTGACCATGGGAATTCGTTGAATAATCCGTTCTCCGATGGAAACGAGTGTTGTAAAAAAGAAAAATCGTCCCAATAAACCAAGTAAGAGTGTTCCAAAAAGTAAAAGAAATAAAACAGATATTTTTGCTGCTAATACAGAGATGTCGGGACCACTCCAAATGAAAAAGGGATGTTGAAATAATCCATAATGATGGAAAAAAGAAGAGACAGCCCCAGTAAATGGTTTGGTCAGGAGGTTCACAATGAAATTTACGATAAGAAGGGTAACCACAATAGGCAAAAGAATGGCAAGACCTGTGAAAAAGGACTTTTTCATGGCTTAATATCCAATCTGGCTTCTTCTGATGAAATCACATGAAATGGGGTGGAAATAATGCCGCAAGAAACTATGTACTTAAAGGCTTCTTCCACAGTAATATTTAAATAAATCAAATCTTTTTCTTTGAAAAGCATCAAAAATCCCGATGTAGGATTAGGTGTCGTTGGCACAAAAACGGAAACTAAATTTTCACTTTCTAGGCCTTCTATCTTTTCACGTGTTATGAGTCCTACACTAAGCGTGTCTGCATTAGGAAAAGGCACTAAAACAGCTTGTTTAAAAGATTTTGTAGAGGAAGTAAAAATCGTTGAAATCACGTCTTGGCATGTTTTGTAAACCGTGCTGATAAAGGGAATACGATGTAGGACGGAATCCCAAAGACGTAACAAATAATGAAAGAAAAACCAACGCGCAATAATTCCCAAAGAAACTGTAAAGAAAAACAAGAAAAGAAGAATTAATATTTGGCTCACAAGTTGTTGCAATTGTGCAGACGATAAAAATAAAAATCCATGATCCAATAAATCATAGTGATTTAAAACAGATTGCACAATTCCTGCAAAAGGCACAGTTAAAAGATTAAAAACAAACATTGCAATTGCAATCGTTAACGCCAATGGCAATAAGATCACAAGTCCTGTAATGAAAAGTTTTTTCATTTCTTTTTCCTGCCTCTTTTATTTCTAGACTCTTTTCCTTTCTTATTCACTTCATTTTTTTTCCTTGAAGCGGTTGCCGGAACAAAACTCCATTTGCTTTCCATGGTAATTAAATCCACCTCAGTCAGCATCACAGTAATTTTATTTCCGCTTTGAAAGGTTTCCCCTGTATCTTTCCCTTGTAGGTTCATGGATCGATCACTATAAATATAGTAATCATTGCCTATTTCGGACACATGAACAAAGGACTCTAACATGAGATCTAACACTTCAAAAGAAAAACCAAAAGGTTTAACTCGGGTAATCACAGCACTAAATTGTTTTTTCGGATCTTCTTTATTCATCTTTTGCAAAAGTCTTAATTTTTTCAAAAGAGATACACTTCCTTCAGCTTTAGCTGAAACGCGTTCTTGATCGGAACAATATTCGGCAATTTTGTCTAAGGTGAGTTTGTCATCGCCTTCACCAAAAAGAATACGATGCACAATTAAATCGACATACCGTCGAATCGGACTAGTAAAATGACAATAGTGTGTCAGCCCTAAACCGTAATGGCCAATATTGTCTGCCGAATAATGGGCGAGTCGCATACGTCGTATATAACTTGTTGCAAGGTATGCTCCATAAGGGCTATCTAAGGCTTCATCAAAAAGTTTTTGAAAATCTCTTGGATCTGGTTTTTTAGGAAGGCTAAACCCAAAAGCTGCGGCTAGCAAAGAAAAATCTTTGAGGTTTTCTTCTGCGGGCACGTCATGCACACGAAACGTTAAATTTTTACCGATGGTTGCTAAATTTAATGCGACTTCTTCATTGGCTTTAAGCATGAATTCTTCAACAAGTTGGTGAGTAATGTCATATTCGACATAATCTGTTCCTGTAGGTTCACCTTTGTCGCTCACTAAAATCACAAGCTCAGGTAAACAAAATTCAATACTTCCACGTTCGTAGCGTTGTTTTTTTAATAAGCCACATAATTCAACCATTAACTCTAAAGTGGGTTTGTGTTGACTTTTCTTTTTTCCGTCTAAAACTTGTTTTGCTTCTCGATAAGTAAAACGTTTTTGACTGCGAATGACACTGCGCATGAAGGCTGTTTTTATGCATTTTCCATTAGGATCAAAATCCATGACGACGGAAACTGAGAGTCGATTGACGTTGGGGCGTAAGCTACACAAATGATTACTTAATTCAGAGGGGAGCATCGGAATACATGTTCCAGGAAAATAAGTGGAATTGGCTCTTAAAGCAGCTTCTTTGTCTAATGCAGAGCCTAAAGTCACATAATGAGATACGTCCGCGATATGCACATGTAATTGATAAAAACCTTTCTTGTCTTTGGTTAAACTTAAAGCGTCATCAAAATCTTTTGCAGTATCGGGATCAATTGTAAAAGTTTCGAGTTGGCGAAAATCGGCTCGGTTTTCTATGTCCTTTTTAGACACCTGTGCTCCGAATTGAGCAGCCTCTTCTAAAGCTTTTCTGGGGAAATCATTGCGGATTTCGTATTCTTCAATTGCGGCTTTAATATCGCATGTCGGATCGGAAATATGTCCTAAATAATGAGAAAATTCGCAGATCGTTTCCGATTCTTTAGATCCCCATTCTACGATTTTCATGACGATGCGATCACCTATCTGATATTTTCTTTCTTCAGTTGGGGTGACGATAATCGTTTGGGAAGATCCTAGTAGAGGAGCATGGACAAAAGCTTCGCCGCCATGTCCTAATGCACGTATAATTCCTGCGACATGTGTTCGTCCACGGGACACAACGGCAACGACTCGACCTTCAGGTCCTTTATCGGATGTGGGGATAGGATTCACAGCAACTTCGACTCGGTCACCGTCAACAGCATTTTCGGTTAGATGCTTAGGAATAAAGACATCTTCCGGATAAAGGGACGGATCATCTGCTTGTAGGAAGGCAAATCCACGTGGATGCACCCGTAAAATTCCTGTAACGACATCGGTGTTTCTTTCCTGCCAAGTAAAAGAACCCCCGGATAATTTCACTTGGCCATTCTTTTCTAAAAAGCTTAATATGTCGTGAAGAATCGGTTCATGTTGCGGTGCCAGGCGGAGACGTTGTATAAGGTCTCGTATAGTAAACGCAGAAAAACTATGGGCTCCCATATGTTGTTCAACTGTGCGTTTGAGATTTTGAAAAAGCTTACTTTCAACAGGCTTTTCTTTTGACTTTTTGCTCTTTTTTGACATAGAATATTGTTTTTCATTAATAGAAACTCCTTAAGCATACAAAAAACTTAAATTAGTAGACCAAAATGAAAACTACTATTTAGATGATGCAGGAAGTCTAACGAGAATATAACAGAAAAAAGCAAAAAAAGAACCTAAATTATGAAGTACGATCATAAAAAAATTGAATCCAAGTGGCAAAAGTATTGGGAAGATCAACAAACGTTTAAAACGGATAACCAATCTTCAAAACCAAAGTACTATGTTTTGGATATGTTTCCTTATCCCTCAGGGTCAGGACTTCATGTTGGACATCCTCAAGGCTACACCGCTACAGACATCGTTGCTCGTTATAAACGAAAAAAAGGTTTTAACGTTCTTCATCCGATGGGGTGGGACAGCTTTGGCCTCCCAGCTGAACAATATGCTTTACGTACCGGGACTCATCCTGCTGAGACAACTAAAAAAAATATTGATACGTTTCGCCGTCAACTTAAGGAATTAGGATTCAGTTACGACTGGACTCGCGAGTTTGCGACGAGTAATCCGGATTATTACAAGTGGACTCAATGGATATTTACCAAACTTTACGAAAAAGGTCTAGCCTATGAAGCCGAAGTCTTGGTGAATTATTGTCCTGCCCTAGGCACAGTTCTTGCCAATGAAGAAGTTGAAAATGGATTTTCCAAAGAGGGTGGTCACCCGGTAGAAAGAAAGCCTTTACGTCAGTGGATCTTAAAAATCACCGCTTATGCCGAACGTCTACTTGATGATTTGGCCTTACTTGATTGGCCTGAAGGTCTTAAAAAACTACAAATGAATTGGATCGGAAAAAGTGAAGGCGCATTAGTTGATTTTAAAATAAAAAATTATGAAGACACTTTTTCTGTATTTACAACGCGTGCTGACACCTTATTTGGGGCCACTTTTGTCGTATTAGCTCCAGAGCATCCCTTGGTGTCAAAAATTACAACGCAAGAAAAGCGAAATGAGATCGAAGCCTATCAGAAAAAAGCTGCTGCAGAAACAGATTTGATGAGAGGGGATTTAAACGAGCATAAATCCGGAGTATTTACCGGTAGTTATGCAATCAACCCAGTCAATGGCAGAGAAATTCCTATTTGGATTGCCGATTACGTGTTAATGGCTTATGGGACTGGGGCCATTATGGCTGTTCCGGCTCATGATGACCGCGATTTTGCTTTTGCTACCCATTTTGGATTACCTATTCAGGCTGTATATGATATGGCTGATCAAAAAGAAGAGATAGCCCAAGCTGTTATGGCCGGAAAGCTATGTTTACCAGGAAGTGGAAACGTTTGTCATAGTAATAATGAAGAAGTTTCCTTGAATGGTTTACCTATTGATGAAGCCAAACAAACGATGATGAATTGGCTGGAATCGAAGGGACTTGGGAAAAAGACTGTAACCTACAAGTTAAGAGACTGGTTATTTTCGAGACAACGTTATTGGGGAGAACCATTTCCTATTCTTCACTTTGAAGATGGAACAAAACGTGTTTTAGGTTTAGATGAACTTCCACTTAGTTTACCTGAAGTGGAAGATTTTAAGCCGGCTGGGGATGGTCAAAGCCCTTTAGCTAAGGCCAAAGAGTGGATTTACGTGACTGATCCTGTGACAGGAAAACCCGCAAGACGGGAAAGTAATACCATGCCTAATTGGGCTGGATCTTGCTGGTATTACATCCGCTTTTGTGATCCCCATAATCAAAATGCTGCATGGAGTCCTGAAGCGCAACAATATTGGCTTCCTGTAGACTTATATGTAGGCGGAGTAGAACATGCCGTCTTACATTTGTTGTACTCACGTTTTTGGCATAAAGTTCTTTATGATTGTGGATATGTCACGACTCCGGAACCTTTTAAAGCGTTGCGGAATCAGGGTCTTATTGTTTCAAGATCTTATAAAAAAGCTAGTGGCCTATATGTATCACCCGACCAAGTTTTGGAAAAAGAAGGTCGCTTTTTTGATCGTACAACCGGAGAAGAACTGCAGTCCCAGATTGAAAAAATGTCCAAGTCTAAATTAAACGGTGTTTCACCTGACGAAATTGTAGAAGAATTTGGAGCAGATTCATTACGCCTCTATGAAATGTTTATGGGCCCTTTAGATAAAGAAAAAATTTGGAATACAGATGCAGTTAATGGATGCCGTCGTTTTCTTTCACGTGTATTTGATATTGTAAATTCGCCAAAATTATCGGATGAAGAGACCCCCGAAGCCTTAAAATTAGGAAATCGCATGCTCCAAGGAGTGATGCAAGATGTGGAAGCGATGCAATTTAATACAGCGATTGCAAAGATGATGGAATTTACCAATGATTTTATTAAGTTGCCAAGTTATCCGAAAAGTGTAGTTAAGATGTTAGTCCATGCGCTGAATCCCTTTGCACCTCATCTAGCAGAAGAAGGGTGGAAAACTTTAGGAGGTTCGGAAAGTTTGACTTATGCCTCTTTTCCTGAAGTCAACCTAAGTTGTCTAGAAGATGAAACAGTAACGTATGTCGTTCAAGTGAATGGTAAAGTGCGTGGAAAATTTGATTTACCAAAAAATCAAACGGAACAAGTTATCTTGGAAGCCGCAAAAAAACATCCAACAATCGCAAATTATTTAAACGGAACAACGATTTCT
>Ga0207042_1061_pt1 | contig 23710 bp, 27 predicted proteins | sample Alteio_BWMinCont_70_FD_153310 | JGI IMG/M metagenome (GOLD analysis project Ga0207042, IMG submission 153310) | Enriched cells from forest soil in Barre Woods Harvard Forest LTER site, Petersham, Massachusetts, United States -... | ecosystem: Environmental > Terrestrial > Soil > Temperate forest >... | reverse complement strand
CCATGCGAAACGAGATGATCAAGACCAGGAGATAGATGGGGTAGAGGCGGGAGAAGCGGGCCAGCCAGAATTCGCGCTTGACGAGAGTCTCCGCTGCTTTCCCTTGGCTTATCCGTGCGCCTTGGCCAAAACGGCCTCTACACCTTGTCCTTCTCTTGCTCGCCCTGTGGGTCATCGGTCTCATTCCTCACTCACTCTATTTACTGCTGAACCCCGACCACATCGTCGGCCCCGTTGACCGTTATAGTTCCACGCAACTCATTCGCTTCCTCAAATACACTCCGCTCCCCTACTTCTGTACCTTCCTCGCAGGCGTCACTCTCGGCAAACTCCAGCTTGCCCTGCCGCTCACCCCACGCCAGCGGCTCATTCTTTCTTCAGTCAGCCTTATCGCTGTAGGAATTTTTTTCTATACCCTTGTTCTCCGCACCCCCTACCTTCTTATGCACGCTGGTCTCATGACCCCCATCTTCGCTGCGCTAGTCCTCGGCCTCAGCGGCCCTCACCACATCTCAGCGCTCTTTTCTTGGCGCCCCCTTTTACTTATAGGCGAGAGTAGCTACTGCCTCTACCTGCTGCACTTCAATGTCTTCCAGCTTCTGCATATTTACCGTGTGCCCGAACGTCTTCACCTGCTCGAGCTGGATCCTTGGCTCTCTTATGGGATACTCATCCTGCTCTCCCTTGCGGCGTTCCACTTCGTAGAGATTCCTGCTCGCAAAGTCATTCTTCGCCATTTCTCCCGCAAACCCAATTCTTTCCTGCCTGCTGCGCCCTAGGGGTTGATTCACAGTTCAATAAGTCCCATCTCAATTGCTTCTAACATTTCGTTCTGTCTATTCATCGTTCATAACGAATTGGATGATGCACTGAAGGAAGAATTTCGCATCTCGGAGAATAGGGATGGCGTTCCGACTGTGTAACCAGGACTGTGGATACTATTGCTACATCTCTAATGCAACAAAAGCCCCGCAACCGCGGGGCTTTTGTTGCATTAGAGATAGCGAGCGCTTTAGTTCACAATGATCTGGGTTGGGTGTGATCCGTTTGCAACAGCCACTGCACACGTTGGCAATGCGCTTGAAGGAAACGGCGTATTCTGCACCTGCTTCAACCCGCCATTATGCGGATCCAGCTGCATTGCTGAGACATCTCCCTCCAGGTTATTTGACGTGTACAGGTAGATGCCCAATGCAGGTTCGATGGTCACGCAAGTTGGTCCCGTACCTGTTGCAGTGGAGGCAGAGCCATTCACTCCAGTCGGTGTCCCCGCGTTTACATCAAGCGCATAGGCTCCTACTGTACCGGAAGTAAAGTTCGCAACGTACAGGAACTTGCCCCGTGGATCGACCGTCACACCAACTGGAAAGATGCCGGTGGGAAAAGGGCTGTTTGTCATCGCAGTCAGAGAGCCATCGCTGTTGAGATTATTGCCATACAACTGATTCGTGGCCTCGTCCGTGATGTACACCCACCGCGACGATGGGTCGACAGCGATCGCACTCGGCGTTGTTCCCGCGCCATAACCAGTCGCTACAGTCCTCCCAGTGCTATCGGTAGTAATCGTCGTGCCGGGAGTTGGCGTCAGGCCACCGGTCGTCGCATTCTGCGAAAATCCGAGCACTTGAGCTTTCGGTGACGTTGTCGTCTCCTGGTCGATAACATAAACGAATCTGCCCAAGTCGCCGCTCGGGGGAATATTGCTGACGACGATGCCGACCGGATTATTGCCGACATTTACAGTGGAAGGAGTGCCCAGCGAGCCATCCCCGCCAACCGGGAAGATCGTAATTCCGCCCGGCCCAGGCGAAGCCGGGGAATAAAGCTGCTGTCCGTTCGGTCCGACCTGGAACTGGAACGTTACGTAGAGAAACGCGCCCGCCTGATCGATTGCAATCGCTGTCGGAGTACTTCCCGTCGTGTTGTAGGTGTTCTGCAGGTAGATCTTACCGTCGGTCCCAATCTTGTATTCGCCAATACTCGAGTCGTCTTGATTCACGACGTATATGTACTGGCTGTTCGGAGAGGCCACCAAGGCCACCGGATTTCGACCAGCAGGTATCGGCGAATCCGCCAGTGGCGTAAGCGAGCCAATCTGATAGTCCACCGCAAAGGCGCTGATGCCGCCATTCGGAGAAGTACCGGTTAGCGGTTTCGCTGTCGTCACGTACAGATACGCTAGCGTATAGTCGCGGCTGCACGCCGTTGCGCTCACCAACGCCAAAGACAAAATCGAGGCCAATGTTCCGCGGCCCATCTTATTCCACTTCATGCTTGCCTAACTCCGGGGCAAATCGTTTCCGCCCTCTTCTGCTGTCAAGATACTCAGGACTCATAATGACGTCCTGTCCCGATTCTCTAGCTGCCGTGCTGCCAGCTAGTTTACGTTGCCGCTTACCGCAAGGCATGTCGCCTGTCCTACTGTCGTAAAGGTCGTCGCTCGTTTTAAGTCGGAGAGCTGACCGACAGTAGAGATACTCTTGCCCGTCACTGTCCCATCACCATTGGAGGTATAGATGTACTGGTTGGAGGGATCCTCGACCATGCAGACCGGACCCGCTCCAACAGGATACGGATTATTTCCGGGATCTGGTAGCGGCTGCAACTGCCCGTTCGACTGAATGTTGTACGCCGAAATAGAACTGTTTGGCAGTGTCGAGTTTGTCGTGGACTGGTTAGCCACATATAAGTGAGTATTCGCAGCACTCCCGCCCGTGCCCCCGACAAGAGCGTACACGGGGTTGGACGCCGGAGAAATGTTCGCGATAGCGCCGCCCGTGATTGTATTCAGCGAACAGGACGACGCGCCTACTGTGAATGGAAGGATCTGTCCCCCAGAGTTCGCGTTCGCGGGCCCTGCGTCCGTGATATATATAGCGCTTCCGCCGGCGATAATCGAAGTCGCCCGTGTCGCACCTGTGGTGATCAGCGAGTTCGTCGTCTGCGTCAACTGCCCACCGGTACCCACGGCGTAGGGAAATACCGTTTGGTCTGCCGAGTTCAGCGTAAAGAGGCATCCGGCACCGCCAAGCGCCATCATCGTTGGCATATTTCCAACCTGGAAGTAGGTCAACTGCAATCCTGTAGCAGGATCTTTGATCTGCTGGTTCAAGACTAGAGTCAAACGACCAGTATTCGGATCCACAGAGAATACGGTGATGTCGCCAAAGCAAGAAGTCGCGGTGAAGTTAGGATTGGTGGAGTCGCAAATCGCGGTCGGCGCGACCTGATCCAACACGTACAGGAAATTGCCCGTGCTATCGTGTGCCGCCCACACCGGAGTGGATCCCTGACTCTGGAAGCACTGCTGGAACGTCAATACGCCCTGGCCGCCTACGCTGAACTCGCTGATACTCCCGGCCGTTCCGCAGGCTGGATTGACGCCATTTGCATTTGAGCCACCTTTGTTGACCACGTAGACGAAGCGGCCACCTGGCTTCACCACAATTGACACCGGGTCTGCCCCTCCCGAGCTAAACGGAGAGTGCACGACCTGCGTCAGGTTTCCCGTGAAGTCATCGATCTTAAAGGCACCAATTTGGTTGTACTGCGTTCCCAGAACCCACATGAACCCGATCGTGCCGCCACCGCACGCCGTCATGCCCAGACCCATCGCTACGGACACTACCAAGGCCATTGAAACCCGGCCAATCCTGCTCAACTTCATGCGTTTCCTTAATCCTCGCAAGCAGCCGATCTTCGGCCACCTTCTGTCGCGAGCAATTCTGTAGGGTACGATTCCTTCGCTTATTGTAGAAGCTGTCGAGACTTTGTGCCACTTATCCAATGCATTCGGCTCAATCGATCAGGTGGTCACTTCAGATAGTTACCATCCGCCGTTCGCAAAAAAAAGCGAAAGGCCGGGCTTTCGCCGCTCCAACCTCTACCAGACGCGGCATGAGTTGACCGGCATCATCGGTTGCCCTGTCTTACAGCCGAAAGCCTTACCGAACTCATCGAAGTTCTGCACGGTACCCTTGGCTCTCCACTCCCCGCTGCTGTGTGGATCTGTCTTGGCCAACACGCGCGCGTTCTGCTCGGTCTGGTTCTGGCACCATAGCTGACCGAACGTAATAAAGAAACGCTGCTGTGCGGTGTATCCATCACGCCTTCCGTCCACATAATCGGGCTCTGCCGTAGCTCCCTGCTTCGCTAGCACCTCTTCAAGCGCCTGGAACGCAATCCGGATACCGCCATTGTCCGCCGTGTTTTCGCCTAGTGTCAGTCTGCCGTTAAGGTTCTGCCCTTCAGCGACTTTAAATCCGTCATACTCCTTCACCTCGCAGTCAGTACGCTCAGTGAACTTCGCCCGGTCGTCCGCTGTAAACCACGGTCGCACATTACCCTTGGGATCGTACTTCGATCCCTGATCGTCGAACCCGTGCGTCATCTCATGTCCAATCACCGTGCCGATACCGCCAAAGTTCACTGCTGGATCCTTGCTGTTGTCGAAGAAAGGAGGTTGCAGAATGCCTGCCGGAAAGTTGATGTCATTCTGCGACGGGCTGTAGTACGCGTTCACCGTCGGCGGCGTCATCCCCCACTCCCTCTCATCCACCGGCTTGCCCAGCTTGGCGTAGTTCCGCAGACGTTCAAAGTTCGTACTCCGCTCCACATTGCCCAGAAAATCATCTCTCTTTACCGCCAGCGCGCTATAGTCCCGCCAGTTCTCCGGATAGCCGATCTTTCTCCGGAATGCATCCAGCTTCGCCTTCGCCTCCACCTTGGTGGCATCGCTCATCCACGGCAACTCCTTAATGTCCTGGCCGAGTGCATGCTCCAGCGCGAACACAAGCTTCTCCATATTGGCCTTCGCGTCAGGCGGAAAATATTGCTTCACCCACTCCTGACCGACAGCCTCACCCAGCGCAACATCGGTCGCCCGCGTACAGCGCTTCCACCGCGGCGTCTGCTCCTTCTGTCCCTGCAACGTTGCGGAAAAGAAGTTGAAGTTCTCATCGACAAATTGCTTCGACAACGTCGGTGAAGCTGTTCTCAGCGCATGCCAGCGTAGGTAGCTCTTGATCGAATCCAGGCTTGCCTCATCGATCTCTGTATTCATCGCTTTGAAGTAATCCGGGGTCGACACATTCAACGTCTTGAACTCGCCAATCTTGACGTCGGTTAAATAGGCTGGCCATTCATAGTCCGGAGATAGGGCCTGCAACTGCTCCACCGTCATGATGTGGTACCGTTTGCCCGGGTCTCGCAACTCCACACGGTCAGTTGAGCCCTTAGCCAGGGCGGTCTCGATTGACATCACGCTCTTAGCTTCTTCCGCAGCCCTCTCCGGCGTGTCTCCTAGAAGCACGAACATCTTCGTCACATGGTCTACATATTCGTTGCGCAGCTTCTGGCTTCGCGCATCGTCAGTCAGGTAATACGACCGATCCGGTAGCGACAGCCCGCCCTGGATGGCATTCACAATCTGCTGGCTCGAGTCCTGCTGGTCCTGCTGTACGCTCAGACCATAGAACATGCTCAAAGCATGTCTGCTCTGCAACTCGGCCACCATCGCTGCGAGCTGTTTCTTATCTTGCAGCGATGCGATCGTTGTCATCACCGGCTGAATTGGTTCTGTACCCAGCTTGTCCGCCAGATCTACATTCATGCACGCCGCAAAATAATCCCCGTACTTTCTTTCCAGCGGAGTCTTCGGAGCGTCGGCCGCTGCCTTTAGCTCTGTGTACAACAGGTAATTGTTTCGCTCCGCAAGCTCATTGAACCGACTCCAGCGCACTTGGTCCGCCGGGACCGGATTTTTCTTCAACCAGTTGCCGCATGCATATTGATAGAAGTCCGTACACGGATCCACCGTTTTGTCGATCGCGGAAAGGTCAAAAATAATCGGCTTCTTCGGCTCCGACGTGGGGCCGGCCGCTAAGTCGATACCGGTGAGCGACTGCCCCAGGCACATCCAGGTGGACAATAACAGCAGAAACCCAGCAACATACCTCGAAATCATGGGTGCTCCTCGGTGATGATTCTGGCAGAAAGACTCTCGTCAGGGCGGGAAAGTCCTTTGGGTCGGGGGCCAAAACGCAAAGAAGTTTGTGTGACGGTACGAAGACGACACACAAAGCCACAAAGTTTCGGTCCTCAATTAAGGCAAAAAGCGGGTTCAGGCCAAAGCCAAACCCGCTTTTTTGGGATTACTGCATCTCTCTGATACCGGCTCTAGAAAATCTTCAGATGGATCGTCAGATACTTCTTCGGATCGGTCCGAATCGCCACTATCAGATCGTTAGTCGACGTCAGCACCTTGTTCACATTGGTATACGCGGTATCGTCGGTTGCGAGTTTACCCAAGGTACCCCGGCCGTCATTTATACCCGACACTAGTTCGTTTATCTGGGCCAGCGTATGGCTCAGGTCCTGCCGGAACTTCGGATCCTTCAACATCAGTCCCAACCCACCCTTGCCTGCATCCGCGTCTGCCATGATGGAGTTCGCATGCGCCAGCGTGGAGTTCAGATTCTTGTACAGCGAATCATCCTTCAGCAGCTTGCCTGCCGTCCCCTTGCCGCTATCCACGTCGGTGGCGATGTTCTGCAGTTTGGCGACGGTGTCATTCAGCCGGTTATAGAGCGAATCGTCGGTCAGCAGCTTACCGACAGAGCCATGTCCGGCGTTCAGATTCTTCTCAAGGATCAGCAGTTGGTCCACCGCCGCGTTGATCTTTGTATGTAGCTCGGGGCTGTTGATCAACTGACCGATCGTACCCTTACCCGACTCTATGTTATCGACGATCACATTTGCCTTTGCCAGGATCACATTCAGGCTTTCGATCGTCCCCTGACTAGCCTTCACGACGTCGGATAAACTTGGCGTCTCCAGCGTCTTCAACACGTCGCCATCCTGCAGCGGCGGCCCCACAGCAAACTGGCTGTTGATATCCACCACCGTATCGCCTAGCACACCTACCGTCGACAGCGAAGCCTTCGAATCCTTCTTTAGATTGGTGGCGAACTTTTCGTTCATCTTCATTACCACCTTCACCGGCGTCAGCTTATGCTCCGGCGAGTTGTCGATCGTCACCGTCTTCACTGTTCCGATCGTCACCCCTTCCAAATTCACGGCAGCACCCGTCTTTAGCCCGGCTGAGTTCGCAAAGTACGTCACCACCGTCAGCTTATGCGAAAAAATCCCGAGCCCCGACGAGCTCGTCATCAGGAAAAGGAGCGTCACCAGAATTATGGTCGAAATCAGTACGATCACGCCCACCTTCAACTGCGACCATCGAACCTCCTGCTGGCTGGGCATAACTCTCCTTTAGACCTTGTTGCGCAAAAAATCACTGCGCGGCGTCTCTTCGCCGTTCTTTATCTTCGACACAACGGGGTGCCAGTAATTGAGAGAATACATTACCTCCCAACTCGTCCCGCCACGAAATTCATCGGGAACCGGATTACGGTAAAGTGCTTTATCTCCAATGGATGCCTAAATCGCTCCAATGGTTTCAACTTCCTGAGAGCTCCTCAGTCTTCTGCCACTACGACTGCCATCGCCAGCTCCCGGCTATGGGTAAGGCTCAACTGCAGCCTGCGCACGCCCATGGCCTCCGCCAGCTCCGCCGCGCTCCCACTCAGGTGTAGCGTCGGCTTCCCGCTCATCTCACGCCGCACCTCCAGTTCCTTCCAGTTCACCCCCCGACTGATCCCAGTCCCAAGCGCTTTCGCTCCGGCCTCCTTCGCCGCAAATCGTGCTGCAAAGCTCTCCCCCGCATTCTTTTTACGACGACAATAGGCAATCTCCCCCGCCGTGAACACCCGCTCTAGAAAACGCTCGCCAAACCGGTCGATACTCTCCTGCACTCGCTTTGTCTCGATCAGATCCGTTCCCAACCCCAGTACCATACAAACCTCGCACCACCATCCTCCTACACGTTCCCGTCCAAACAACAGAAAATAAGTGGCCGAACCTGCTCAAGCCCGGAATAGGATCCAAGTCATCTCGTTTCAGCACTATTAGGAATCGAGTGGCACATGACCACCGTACCGCCCACCCGGCTCACGCTTCGCCTTACCTCCTCCGATGAACAATCTACCGGCAAAACACACACTCAGCCGCAGAGGCTTATTACCCCATGCAATCGCTCGACATCCAGGGCTTTAGTTACGAAGAGCGCCACGGCCTTCTGCCCACGCTCACCTCCGCCTTTGCTGACTGCGGAGGCTGGATTCTCAATCGCAAGACCCTCACACCCTCTACGATGGAGTTTCGCCTCGAGATTCAACTCCGCGCTGTAGTCGACCTCTACGCCTCCATCATCTCGTCAGGCCTCGAACTCACCCGCGCCGGTCACCTCGGCTTCACCCATCTCTGTACCTGCCGCAAGAACCTCCGCACGCCAGCCGACCTTGGCCAGATCGTCTCCATCCGTCTCGAGATAAGCTTCCTTGAAGACGCGACGCTCCAATCCCTCTTCCTCACCGCTGGAGACCCAGCTTGACCTCTGTTCGTAAGACCCAACCCTCTTACTGCACCAGTTTCCTCGGCTTCGACCCCCACAGCCCCATCCGGAACGGCAGCCCCACTGAGAACTGCAGATTCGGCGTATCAGGTGTCAGCCCTACGCCAAAGCTCAGGTCGATCGTCTTTCCTGGTGCGTACAGATAGCTTGTGCCAAATCGGAGCGTCCCCTCCACCAGGTATGAAGCCGGAATGTCCACTCCATTCAACTGGGTCGAGCGGGTAAAACGTTGGTCCCAGCTCACCGTCATTGAAGTCTCCGGATTCAATGCCAGGATTGATCCAATCTGGAAACCCACTGATGATCCCGGATTGAAGTGTCCAACCACCGTCGCCTGCGGATTCGTCGGGTCGTTGGCTGGAATAGTGTGGTTTGCGGGCAGATTGGCCGTGTAGTTCAGATTCCCGAAGAACACGACTGGGTCGCTCGACTTTGCCAAAGTCAGATCCCCTTGAATTCCAGGAAATCCGGTCCCAAGCGCCACCTGGCTGCTCGCAAGATTGTAAGGATCTTTTCCTGTTGTCGTCTTGAATCGCACATGCGCCAGCATGTCGGGCCACTTTCCATGCTCAGTCACGAGCTGCCGCGAAAGTCCAAATCCGATATCGCCTAACCCAAAGCTGCTCGAAGAGGTCTGATTATTCTCCGCATCCACCGTCCGGATCAGCTCGTACCCATACGGGATCTGGAAATCACCCTGGAGCTTATGCGGCAGCCCCAGCCGAGCCGTGAACGTCGGCAAGAGGTAGTCTTCTCGCACTCGCTCCGATGTGATATCACCTACAACCAATACCGGCAGCAGCGCGAAGCCGTCGACGGTCACGTGGTCGGACGATGCACTGAAATACGAGACCGTATTGTCGAGCTCAAGTGTTCCGGAAGGCAGCAGCAGACCACCTCGCACGATCAAAGCTTGGTCCAGGGCCTCGGTTGCCTGCCGTTCCGTACTGTCATAGGTCGAGGTCGATACAACGGAGTTGATCACTCGGCTGGTGGAAGCTGCGGTCAAAACTGGCTTCTCGTCCACCTTGGCCGGGCTCGTGAATCCGCCGTTCAACCGCCACTCCAGTTCACTGACTCGCTCAAGAAGATTGCGGATAATCGCGTCCCGCTCACGCAGAGCTTCCTGCAGTTTGATGTCGATCGGGTCCTTTGCTTGTGTGGTCCCAGTAGGTAGTGCTGCGGGTTTCGGGGCAGGTGCTGTCTGAGCTGCGACAGCCCCTGCACACGCCAGCACCATCAGAAGATTTGGTAAAAATCTTTGCCGCAACATCGAGCCTGCCTTTCCCCGTCAATACAGAAACATGCTCGGAGCCGTGACCCCGATCTTGCGAGTAATTAACGTCTCGTCAGGCACCAACCGAGACGCCACCGAAAGATTCTTCTCCACGATCATTCGATCGTCTGGTGGATGAACAACAAACACGACGCCGTTCTTCCACAAAGTCTCGAACCGGTCGACCCGCATCGTCATATTTCCGAATCCTGGATCGGCCAATATCACGTGTCCGGCGAAGATACCCTTCACCACCACAAAATGATCGAAGCCTTTCACGCGTATCGGGACGATGACCGAAGTCTTCTCTAGCGCAAGATCCTCAATCGACACGCCGCTGAAGGCCTCCGCATGGTACCCACGTGCCTCAGAGAAGTGCTTCAGATCAAGGAGTGAAAATCCGCCGCGGCTGCGCACTCGATTTGCATCAACTCGATGCAGAATCCACACCACAATCGACGTCTCAGGCGTGTTGTCTTTGAAGTCGTAGGTCAGCAGAGTGCTCAATGCAGCCGCGCCGCAACTCATATCCCAGCGTTGCCGCACCACTCCTTCGTCGCGAATCTCTTTCAGGCTGCGGATATTCTTGCCTTCCCGTACCCCCGGCGTCGCGGCGGAGTTCTGTGCGCGCGCGGGGGCAGGAAAGAGAACAACACTCACCAATCCGGCAGCAAGTATTGACTTGAGCCAGTTCATCAGTGTTTTCCGTTCAAGTTGGACTGCACAATCGACCCAACCGTCGAGTTAAGATTGACGTTCAGGTTCAGCAGCACATTGATGTTTGAGTTCACCGCATTAATGTTCACCAGGGAACTCAGGTTTTGTTGCGCACTACCGTTCAACGTAAGCGTGCTCATGTTCGTACCGGTTAGTGGGCCTGTCAGCACCGACAACGTGCCGGCACCCGTAACCAGCCCATTCGGAGTCATCTGCGACCCCTGAAAGGTCACGACGCCATTCGACGCACTCGCTGAAACGCCCGCTGCCGTGATTCGATCCATGGCAGCGTCGTTCAGCGGTTGACCCGTATGCCTGGTTGAGCTTTGGGCCAATCCTACTTGCGTTAGTAGCGCGAGACTCGCAATCACTAAGAGACGACTCATAAATCCTCCTTGAAGCCGTAAACAGGTGTAGTTCGGAGCCCCACCCGATAGGCGGAGCTCCTCTCTACTTCTGCTCTTAGTGAAGCTGTGTGATCGTGTTGGTCTGGTTCAAGGTTGGAATGGCATTCATGTTTGAGGAGTGGGCAACGTTGACCCCATTCGCAACCATGCCGCCTGCGGCATTCACGATATTCAGCGCCTTCGCGTTCGCCTCGGCCGAACCGGCGAGGGTTACGCTGTAGTCACTGGATGAGTTGATTGCCGATCCATCCACTGCGATGTTGGTCGCATCAGCGTCAGCCAGAGTAACTGCGCCTTCAACGTTGTTTGTGATGAGAGAGTTCTTAACGGAGTGGTCGGATTTCGTGTCTGACTTGCTTGCAGAAAGACTCGCAACCGTGCTGGTAGCGAAATCATTCGACTTGCTGACATCATGCGTTGACGCGGAGTCCTTGGAAGCGCTGATGGTTGTGGCGCTAGCATTGTTAGAAGCCTCTGAAAACTGAGCAGAATTGGTTGTAGCAAGCGATGCAGCCTGTTGTGCTGCTTTAGAAGACGCGGCCTGGGTTGCGAAGTCATCCGACTTGGACGCATTTGCGGCCAGGCTCTTGTTCGAAGCAAGGTTCAAGCTGCCAGTCAACGAGGCGGCAGCGTTGGAAGCAGTTGTATTCGTAGCCGCGGCGTTGCTGGTACCGTTGGTCGCCGATCCGCCGTTGGCCGCATGGGTGTTGTTGGCTGCATTACCAACCGTTTCCGATGTGCTTCCGCCGCTCGATGAAGTGTTGTTTGACGCCGAATTGCCGTTTGTTCCAGCATTACCTCCAGTTGCAGCCGCCGCAGTGTTTGCTGTGGAGCCGGAGCTCGACGTTCCATTGCTGGAATTCGCCTTATTCGCTGCAGCATCCAACGTCGCGGCCGCCGATTTGTCGTCGCTCGCCGTTAGGGCAGCGCTTGATGCGAAGGAATTCGTCGTCGCACTCTAATTGCTGCTGTTGTTGGCAGCCGAAGCCGACACATTAAGTGACGAGCTCTTGCTGGCGCTTGCCTGCTGTGCACTGTTCTTGCTTGTGCTGAAGCTGGCTGAAGATGTGTGGGTCTTTGAACTATCGTCAGTAAAGGACTTGCTGTCGGTTGTGCTGTGGTTAAGAGAAGTATCCAGACTGGACGAAGACGAATTCGCCTTCGTTACATCTGAACTCTCGGTGTCGGAATATTGGCTATTAGCTCCACGCTTGTAGCCACTCAAAGTTCCTGTTGCTGTGATCGATTGGCCAATTGCGTTCACCTGATTGACGTCGGCGCCCTTGGTCGACGCGTCTGTCGTTAGACTGCTGTCATACACGTTCACGCCATTCGCAACTGCTGCGTCTGCCGAACTCACGATGTTGATACCGCTGGCACTGCTCAAGGTAGATCCGGCCAGGCTTACAGCTCCGGTCGAAGAGCTGGTAACCGTTGAGTTGTTTGCCGCAATCGAGGGATCCCCGGCTGCAGTAAGGTTGTCCATCTGACTATCACGCAGAGCTTGTTTCCCCTGTTTATCCTGCGTTTTTGGTTTGTTCTGGCCGTAAGCGTATCCGCCGACGAGAACCGATGCTGTCACGAGAGTGCAAATGATCTTATTCACTTCTGCCTCCTGGGCATTGTTGGACGAGCGCGACCGTATACGCAGACGGGAGGGGCTGCATAGCGGACAGTCAGACGCGCCATCGTGTCGCCCCGGCAATTGGGGCGCGCGACGGTGCATCGCACATATGGTCGATTTAGGGCTTCAACTCAGGCGGAATGAAAACTGAGTCTAAACGTAAAGTGCGTAGCAATACATGCGAAAGGCGGTTGCCCACGCCAGTCGCGTTCGTAAATCCAATTCGTGCGTGAAGCCCGACAGTATTGTTTGAAGTCATCCCTGCTTTGCATAATTACTGCGCAGCAGGTTGAGCCCATGCAGAAGCGTTCTCAGACTTCCGACAGCGCCTATATGTGCAATTTGTGTTCCAAATTACGACCTATCAATCAACAGCAGATCTCTCATTCTTCGCTTTGGCATCATGCACCAATTTGCAAATATTTGTGGAAAACGCTGTCCTGAATCTGCTTCCTGAGCAGTAACTAAATTACCTATCTGCGGTAACTTAGACACGATTTCCTCAGCCATCCACAGTGGCTAATTTGAAACAGATTCAGTTCATTCTCAGTGGCCCAACCTCACCACCGTCCGACGATGCAAAATGCTGTCCGAATCTCCCACGACCAACACCCCCGGCTGCCGCCATCCATGTGTCAAAACCAGCCCAAGCTCTGTCGCATCTCCAGGCACCTTGAAGACAGGCTCACTCACTACCGAGTCGCCTCCAGCAACTCTTGCCGTCAATCCCACCCCGTTCACTCCGGACGACGCCTCCCACCGTCTCCCCCGCCCATCCACGAGATAAGCCTCTATATGCTCTTCGCTCTTCGCCGACCGCCCCTGATTTGTAACCCGAATCGATACTCGCACCAGGTGCCCCCCATCTCGAACCAGAAATCCCGGCACTTCTTCCACTCCGATCACGGTGAAGCACATAGTACCAAAGCACTGAGCCTCCCCAACGGACACCACCCTCTGCCTCTGCCCAAGTGAAACCCCCAACAAAATCATCAGATACACCACCCAGACACCTACCAGCCAGGCAATCCCACGTCGCACGCCCAGCCGCTCCCCCCGCAGCCACGACACAAAAACCCCGACGACTCCCACCCCGGTCCATCCCGCTGTTCCCAGCAGCAAAAGCTCCGTCGCCCTCATTCCCACCCCATTCACGATAGACTTGATACAAGTACATGCCTCATTCTTCCACGTTGACCCCCCAGCCCGACCCGCCCTCCGCCACAACGCTTCTTCACACGACGCCTGAGGACAACCTCAAGCCGACGCCGACGCCCATCATCCTCGCTCGCAATCTCGGCAAGACATACCGCTCCGGCAAGTTGGAAGTTCCCGCCCTCCGCAAGGTCAACTTCGCCATCACTCCCGGTAAGTTCGTCGCCATCGTCGGCCCCTCCGGCTCCGGCAAATCCACCCTCTTCTACATCCTTGGAGGTCTCACGGGCGCTACCAGTGGGTCGGTACTGATCGACGGCATCGACTTTGCAACCCTCACCGACGCCGAGCGCACCAAGACCCGCCGTGCCAAGATCGGCTTCATCTTCCAGCGGTTCAATCTTCTGCCTACGCTCTCTGCCATGGGCAACATCGAGATCGCCCACGACATAGCCAACCTCGGCGCTTCTAACAAACAAGAACTCGATCGCCCCCTCCTCCAACACCTCACCGAGATGCTTGGTATCAACGGACGCCTCGACCACCGTCCCAACGAGCTATCCGGTGGCGAGCAGCAGCGCGTCGCCATTGCCCGCGCTCTCATCAACCGGCCCGCCATTGTGCTTGCTGATGAACCCACCGGCAACCTCGACACCAAAAACTCCGATGCCGTCTTGAAGATGCTCCGCCAGTCCAGCCGCGAGCTGAATCAAACCGTACTCATGATCACTCACAACCCCGAGGCTGCCCAGATCGCTGACCGAATCCTCTACATGCGCGACGGCGAGATGACCGACATCGAAGACGGCAACCACTAAGCAGACGCAGACATCGAGCAACGGTCTGCTACCATCGCGAAGCGTGTTCAACCTCTTCCACCACGAACCCGAACCCACCTTCGCCGACCTCTACCGTCCTATGTCGGAGCTGGAACTGCAAAGCCTCCTCGCCGATTGGCACTCCTTGATGCCTGACGCTCGCGCCGCACTCGCCGCCGAGTTCTCCGCGCGCAACCTCGAATTCAGCGAACCGCCACAACCCTCTGAAGACGCACCACCCGAGTTCCGCGACCTCGTCACCATTCGCCGCTATCGTGATCTCTCCGAAGCCATCGTTGCCCGCGCAGTCGTCGAGTCTGCCGGGATCTTCTGCTTCCTCAAAGATGAAAATCTCGTCCGCCTTGATTGGCAGGTGTCGAACTTCATCGGCGGCATCCGCTTACAGGTTGCAGCACCTGATGTAGATGCTGCCGAAGCAATCCTCTCGCAGCCTGTCCCCAGCGAGTTCTCCATCCCCGACCAGCCTGGCTTCCAGCAACCCCGCTGTCCTCGCTGCATCTCAACCGACATTGCCTGGGAACGCCAGGGCCGCAAGGCCGCTCTTGCCTCGCTCTATCTCTTCTCCTTGCCTCTGCCCCGCGGCTCTGAATCCTGGCACTGCAACAGCTGCGACCTGCGCTGGCAAGATGACGACCAGACGCAAGTCGCAAAGTAGAGAGAAGCTGTAGCCTTGCAAACTGAAGTTGGCTTAGCGCACTTCCACCTGCACTCCACCACATCAAAGCAATCCCCCAGCCTGTTGACCGCGCAAAACTCCAGACATTTTGAGTACGCTTGGTCGCCGCGTTCTGCATCTGTGCTTACATGACGGCAACGCCGCCAAGGAGATTCGCATGACCGATTATCGTGTAAGTCAGGGAGATGTACAGGAAGATCAGATAACAGCAGCCATCGAAAAAGTAACGGCACAGGTGCCCTCCAGCGCTTACCTAGCGCTGGCGATCGCTTCTATGGCCGTCTCCGTTGGCTTTCAGGCTGCGAAGAAGCCACACTCGGCTCTCTTTGTTGGCCAGTGGGCCGCACCCTTCCTCATCCTCGGCATCTACAACAAGCTCGTAAAACTTCATGGCTCCGACGGCACCACCCACGCCTAGCCTGCAACGCAAAAGCCCCGGCGTTATAGCCGGGGCTCTCAATCATCGTCACGACGTCTACCAGAGCACCCCATCTACCGGCGCTGTAGCGGGCGGTAGTTCTGTCTCTCCAAGCAGCTGTCGCAGATTCACCTCAATCGTCGTCGAGATCGAAGTCAACGGAACATCATAGATAGTGTTCTCAAACGGATCTTCAAGATCCCGCCCGATCTTGTCCAGAGCCAGGAAGATGAACCCGACCAGCGTCGAACCGAGAGGCGTAAACCATCCCATGTTGGAGACCAATGCCAGCGGCAGCAAAATGCAATAGATTTGCACAAACAACTGCGGGAAGTAGTCATACTGTTTCGGCATCGGCGTGTTCTTGATCCGTTCGGCCCCGCCCTGCGCATCCATCAGATCGTTTAAGCTCTCGTCCATCGCTCTCCACTGCATACGATCGATCCAGCCACGCATCAGGCACTCTCGCATCAGATCACCCATCATCTTCTGGATCGCGAGAGGAACATTCTTTTCGTTTCGCAGCGAGCTCAACTGACGCTCGTCCAAAAACGGAGCCAGGTCTGCCGAGGGCTCAAGCTTCCTCAGATGCTGACGCAGTGCATGCACGTAGGCGATCTGGAGATACACCATCCGCCGCTGTGTCTCTTTCAACTCAGCCTCTTCACCGCTCTTTGACACCAACATCGCCGTCAAAACCTGCCGCGCCCAGCTTCGGGAGTTGTTCACGACCGAACCCCAGAGTGTTCTGGCCTCCCACCACCGCCCGTACGACGATTGGTTTCGGAATCCCAGGATCACGCCGATCGCCGACCCGAACAACGCCAGCGGAATGTGCGGCAGCGCCACCCACTCCCAGTGCCTCACCTGGTAAGCGACTACCACGGCAACGTCATACAGCACCAGAATCAGCAGTGGCCTGCCAACATAGAACAGCAATCGCCTCGGTTGTGGCCGTGACCCCAGTGGAACGATCACTTGCCCTCGCCCCCGATGGTCACTGGCTCAAACACTCGTCCGCCGTCCTCCGAGATTCTGACCTCTCCCTTGCCGATGTCGTACACCCAACCGGAGATCGTGAGCTCCTCGCGTGCCATCGCCCCAGCCACTGAAGGATGTGTCCGCAGATGCTGCATCTGGAGGAGTACATTCTCCTCGGTTAACTGCCGCAGTAAATCACTCGGCCTGTCGTCTTTGCTGGCCAACGAGTTCGCCACGCTCAACGCAGCCTGCGCATTCCTCAGCCAGCTTTTCACAGTTGGTAACTTCTCCAGCCCTTCAGGGTGCAACAGGCCCTTCATCGCCCCACAATCAGAGTGCCCGCAGATCACCACATGCTGCACCTTCAGCGCCGAAACGGCATACTCGATCACCGCGCTCACACCGCCCAGCATCTCGCCATAGGCCGGCACAAGGTTGCCGACGTTGCGGGTGATAAACACGTCTCCCGGCATCGACTGCGTAATCGTTTCGATGTCGATCCGCGAATCCGCGCAGGTGACAATCAAGGCATGCGGCGTCTGCGGCTCACTCGCAGCCTTCGTGTAAAGCTCCTGGTGCTCCGGATAAACGTCCGTCCGAAACTTTCGAATCCCCGCCTTCAACTCTTCCAATACTGCGTCCATAGTTCCTCCCTTTTTTCACCATCGCAAAACGTATCCCGAACGGTTACAAAAGCGCCGATCTATTCCTTCCACTTGATATTGCATCCTAGGCTTGTCCGCTGATTCGTATCCGGCCGCTTGCCTGCGATCACCGCATCCATCGCCGCGCGAAGATCTTTGCCCGTCACCGGAATATCATTTCCAGCATCTCCTCGTCGAGGCCGGCTGTCATCCAACTGCCCGCGATACACCAGTGTCATCTCTGCATCGAACAGAAAAAAATCAGGCGTGCACGCCGCGTCGTAAGCCCGCGCTACCTCCTGCGTCTCATCGAACAGGTAAGGGAATCGAAATCCCAGCCTCTCCGCCTGCTTCTTCATCTCCTCCGGCCCGTCCTGCGGATATGCCTCCACATCATTCGACGAAATCGCAGCAATCGCAATCCTACCCTCATAGTCCTGCCCGATCCTCGCCAGTTCCTCCTCCACGTGCTTCACATACGGGCAATGCACGCAGATAAACATCACCAGCAGACCATGCCGTCCCTTAGCATCCGACCGCGCGTCATCCCAGTTCGCAGCAAACACATCATCCCGGCCGACGGCCTTGCCACTGACCACATTCACCAGCTCAAACGCCGGAGCTGTACTCCCCAGCGCCACCATCGTCGACTGCGTCTTGGACATTGCGCCCCTCCACTACCTCTCCGATCATAGCCAACTCCGGATCCACCACGAAGAAAGCCCGGTCAAATCGAGAAGGTTCAATCCACAAACACTCAGCCAGAGCCCCCAAAGACAGGCCCTACTACAATAACCGCATGGTCATCCACACCTTCTTCTTCCGATGGTAGTCCGGAACCACCGACGCTCAGAAGCAGCGCGCCCAGGACAAGATCCGTGGCCTCCACACCCAAATCCCAGGCATTCTCGAGACGAACGTCGGCGTCAACTTCTCCCCCCGCTCCCAGGGGTACGAGTTTGCCGGCGTCATGAAGTTGTCGACCGTGCCGCGATGGAAGCCTACAACATGCATCCTGTCCATCTCGAACTCCTTTCCTGGCTCATCCCTCTCATCGACCCGATCGAAGTTGACTTCGAAGCCTGATTCAACCCAGATCCCCTTCACCACGACCAACTTCAGGGTAGGGAACCGGAACCAGCCTCAACAATTCCGTGCCCGCTGCCCGACCCCTATGCTGAAATAACCATGCTCGTTCCTCGCACCCTCCCCGGCGGCCGCACCACGCGCGAGGAACTATCACTAGGCCCAAACAATCTACCCCTCTGCCGCTGGTGCGACCTGGAGATCCTCGCCAAACGCCGCCGCACCTTCTGCAGCGACTACTGTGTCCACCAATGGCGCCTCCGCACCGACCCCGGCTATCTCCGCGACCAGGTCTTCGCCCGCGACCACGGCATCTGCGCTGTCTGCGCCATCGACACCATCGCCGCCTATAACGCCCTCAAACGAGCCCGAGGCCCCGCCCGCGCCGCCGGCCTTCGCCTCTACGGAATGAAGTCCATCACCATCCGCCGCAGCCTCTGGGATGCCGACCACATCCGCCCCGTAGCCGAAGGCGGTGGCCAGTGCGACCTCGACAACCTCCGCACCCTCTGCCTCCTCTGCCATCGCGAAGCCACCGCACAACTCCGCCAGCGCCTCCGCCTCACCCGAGCCTCGTAACTCATCTCACCCGTACGACTGATACTCCTTCCAGAACTCCGGCCAAGGCAGACGCGGCGCACCGCAAATGAAGATATCCGGATGCGACTCGCTCTCTTCGTTCTTCACTCCCTCCGAGTTGCCGTTATGCCCCGCCAGCCTGCACGACGTAAACGCCGCATCGGCACGCTCGCGCGAAAACCCAACCACAATCAGCGTCGCAGGTGGCACCGCAGGATACCCGCGCAACCACGCCGAGTTCGTCAGACTAATCGGCAGAGGCAGATGGTACGCAGGCCCCAGAATCTCCACCGCGCCCTGCTCGCCGTAGTTCCCCACCAACACGCCAACGTCCGCTCGCTGTTCGGCCGGCAGAGAGTCGCGAATCCCCGCAATTGTCCGCACCAGCTCATCCCACCCAATCTCCTCCCGCAGATCGCCACTGTTCTTCAACGCAAACTGCTTCAGCGGTCCACTCGGCGCTAGTGGCACGAGAATCGCATAGACAAGCACTCCCCACGCAACTAATCCGGTGAAAAACAATCCTTCCACTGCAAGCCGCGACGATCTCTTCATCGACGCAACCCAACGCTCGCCCACAACTGCCCCCATCGCCAGGAGCATTGGATACGCCGCCGCCAGATAGTATCCTCGCGCCTTGCTAAACATGAAAAACGCTAGGGGAACCAGATACATCCATCCCAGCATCCGATACCGCCGCTCTCGCAGAAAGGCAACCAACCCCGCGATCCACAACGGAGCTGCAACCAGATTCGCGCAGATGATGAACTGATCCTTTACAAATCCATCCCCGCGTCCCTGCCGAACATCGCGAATATGAATGTGCTGCAGAAAGTGCTCAGAGATGAACCCATGCCGCGCCTGCCATATAAAGTTCGGCGCAAAGATCAGCAGCGAGATCGCCACTCCACCCCAGAACCAACTCGTCCGCAGAAATCGCCGCGCCGGCGTCAACACCAGCCCACACAAGATCCCCACAATGAAAAACAGAATCGTGTACTTCGTCATCAGCCCAAGACCGATGAATACCCCAATCGCCAACCACCACCGCGGGTTCTCCGTCTTCAGCAACCGAATCACGAAGTAAGCAATCAACCCCCACCATAGGTAGTCGAACGACGAGTACTGAAACTCCGTCCCCTCAAAGACCGGCAGCCCTGAGGTCGCCACCGCCAGCGCCGCCGTAGTCTGCGCTAGCCGTCCCCCGCCAAGCTCACGTGCCATCAACCCCGTCACCACGATCGCCACGGCCTGCGCGATCACCGAAAACAGTCGCAGCCCCACCATCGAAACCCCGAAGACCTGCAACCCCACCCGCTCCAAAAACGGCGTCACTGGTGGATAGGCCACGAACCCCCAATCCAGATGCCGCGCATCGCTCAAAAACTGAAACTCATCTCGATGAAACCCATACTGTCCATTGGTCAGCAGATGAATCACCGTCACCACGACTGAGATCCCCACCACCGCCAAGGTGCTGTCCCGCGTACCTGCTCCGGTCGTCGCGGAACTTTGCTCCAGGACCACACCGTCCATGCGTATCACCTCGTTGTCGCAACGACGCTACGCAAACACACTACACGCAGGTTCCCACTTGAGACCAGCGATATGAGAGCTTCAACGCAAGTGAAGGAGCATCAGCACTACGGCTCCAGCACCAGCTCGCAAACCCCGGAGTGGCAATTCAACATTCCGGTCCTGACGAGGTTTGCCTGAGACTCTGGCGGGAATAGGTCAGCAACCTTCGCTGTTTTCAACCTCTCCTCGCCACCTTCTAACTCCTTCGTCCCCGTCTTTTCCGCCCGCACCACCTTTCCATCGCTCAACAAGAGCCGGTACTCCGCCACGTCATCCAACCCCTTCGCTGGCCCAAGAGGAAAGGTCCTTAGCTCCCTCAGCTTGACCTGCGCATCATGGACGGTCGACTTAGCCCCAGCCTTCCGAAGCGCATCTGCCCGTCCCTGCAGCTTCTTCTCTTCCGCTCCCGGAGCCTTCTTCACTCCCATCATGTCGTACTGCGAAATCGTCGCGATACCCAGCTCGTAGTCCGACAGAGCCTCGTCTTTCCTTCCGCTAGCAACCGCCAGTTCCCCCAAGTGCTCAGCGATCGTGGCTGACTGGCCATTTCTCCAGGCCGCATTGAGATACCCCTCTGCCTCCTTCAGCTTTCCTTCCCGGTAGAAAATCCAGCCCATCGTGTCCCAGGTCGCCACCAGCATCCTACCTTTCGCAAGCAGCGTCTGCGGGTTTTCGTCTAGGGTCCAACGCTGGCTCTCGGTACCCATCATCTCCAGCGCCTTACGCGTAACGGTGTCCGTTTGGGGTAGATCCTCTCCGGCATCGGCCAACTCATACGCACTATCGTTCATAATGCCGGGATTCTGGGTGGACTGCATGAGCGCGAGTAAGGTATCCCCGCCGCAATCTGCGCGCGTCCGAGCGTTAGCTGTAGCCACTCATTCTTCTTCTTGTCCTCGGGAAGCTTTGCCAGTCCTGTTTCCGCTGCAGCGACTGCGCCGGCTGGGTCACCGTCGTCCAACATTATCGATACAAGTCTGATCGTAGGCGTCGGGTCTCCGGGGTTTGCAGCGAGCCATTGCTGTAAAGTCTCTTTTGCCTCCTTGCGTTGTCCTAGTACAAGCTGCGCGCCTGCCATATCCCCATAGGCACCGTATCGCTCGGGAAAAGTAGCCAGTTCCAGGCGGTAATCTCGGATCGCACCGGTCAACTCTCCTCGTTGATACTCATAGTAGCCATAAGTCGACCATAGATAGGGCTGGTCAGAGTTGATCTTTTTTGCTTGTTCAAGTAACGACTTTGCCTCGTCAAGATTATGTTGAGCCAACCAACACACCAGCCTCGGCGCTGGCTGGTTTTGGAGATCCCTCGCTACCCCCAGCCACTTTGTGGTCGTTCGTTACCAGTTGTATCCAAAGGTCGTGATCCAGATCCGCATCATCGGTCCACTTCTTGTAACTCTTCCAGTCCGATACCGGCACCTTCTGTTTCCGCACTTCAACGCGGCGCTCCACATACAGCGTTCCCTTCTCAAACCGGTAGGTCTCATCGTAAGTCGCATAGACCGATTTCTGATGAATGGCCTCCGGTAGCTCTACGCCCCATCCATCCGGCAGTTTCATTGCGGAGGTGGATGTCTCTACGCGTGGAACACCCAGCAAAATCGTCTGCACCGGAGGCTCCTTCTCATCGACACGTGGCAGAAATACTGGTGCAAGCTGTGGCACGATCTTCAGATTGTCCCAGTCGCCGGTCTTCTCCCGCTTGTAGTTGTAGCGAATCGTCAATGGCACAGCTGTGTCCTCTAGGCGGCTTACCTCAGGCTCGGAGGTGGTTCCCGCGTAGCCGATTCCCTGCGAAAGCTGCTGCACAAACTGCGCATGCTGAGCCGGCGTCATCTGCCGCAGCGCCTGTCGTACTGCAATCTCCTCATCTCCCCGCAGCGTCAGCACCAGCTTCGAGTTCGCAGTCCCGTCTTTATCCAGCGTTCCCACCGAGTCCATCGTCTGCATCGAAGGGAAGGGAAGGGAAGCGTGGCGGGCGTTCGTTCAACCTTCGCAACCCCGGTCTCCGGAACGACCAGCACTCTCCTGTCTCGAATCACATAAGCAAGTGCTCGGTATGGCGCCACCTCAGTCGTCGCGTCCAGCCAAATCTGCTGGCCACCCACCGATACTGCCGTAATCAAGTGATTGAACGACGCCGGTGACGGTACTGTCCCATTGAACCGCACACCCGCACCAACCAGGACCGCATCCGGTTGCAGTCCAAGTGCATTCAGCATCGCCGCCAGCAGCGTGTGTTTGTCTTTGCAATCTCCGTACTGGTTCTGCAGCACATCCGATGCCTGATGCGGTTGATATCGTCCTATGCCGAACGCAACCCCGATGTAGCGAATCTGCGTTGCAACATACTCATAAACGGCTCGGACCTTCTCTTCCTCCGTCGTCTTTCCAGCCACCAACTCCGCAGCCTTCGCTTTGATCTCCGCATCGGGCATCATCCGATCACCTTCAAGTCCCCGGTACCACGCGCCCACCGCCTCCCAACTCTTGAAGGTTGTCCACGCCACATCGGGTAGCTTGCCCTCCGCTGCGCCCAGACCGCTTACGTATCAAAGCGCGTGAAGGACTTTCGAACAGCGTTGCGCGACCGAGCTTTCAACCCCTCTTTCGTTGTACGGTTGTCGCTCGTATTGCCTTTGATTTCAATAGCTGCTGCAGAGGGCTTCTGCTATACAGCTAGTACTCTATGAAAGTCACGTTGCTGCTCTGGGCCTCCTTGATCTGGTTCTCCTCTGGCGCCTTCGCGCAGAGTTCGCCCCCCACTCCTACAATCTCAACAACGCCATCCGCCGGTGCAAAGGCCACTGCTTCAAGCAGTTCGACCTCCTCTGCAGACTACTCCGGTGAGCCGATCGTGATCGAGCACTACGACTCTGTGTACACGATGGCTGCGGACGGCACCGGAACAAAGGTAACGACCATGAGTGGTCGGATTCAGTCTGAGGCGGCGCTCAGAGAGGATGGGGTTCTAAACCTGCCATTCACCTCGAACACGCAACATCCGGAGATCGTCTATGTTCGCGTGCGGCATGTGGACGGTACGGTGGTCGAAACTCCAATCGACCAAGCGATCGAGATGCCAAGTCCGGTCACGCAGGCGGCTCCTTTTTACAGCGATCTGAAGATCCTGCAGCTTCCGGTTCGGAGTCTTCGGGTAGGTGACACGCTCGAGTGGAAAGCGAAGGTCGTCTTGAAGAAAGCTGAGGCGGCGGGACAGTTCTGGGGCGATGAGAACTTTTATACCGAGGGTGT
>Ga0207042_1059_pt1 | contig 24197 bp, 30 predicted proteins | sample Alteio_BWMinCont_70_FD_153310 | JGI IMG/M metagenome (GOLD analysis project Ga0207042, IMG submission 153310) | Enriched cells from forest soil in Barre Woods Harvard Forest LTER site, Petersham, Massachusetts, United States -... | ecosystem: Environmental > Terrestrial > Soil > Temperate forest >... | reverse complement strand
AAAGATGTGAACGGTCTTGGTCTTTAGCCATAACGTTATCCTCTCCCTATGTTGAGGACCCTATCTGGCTGGCCAGGGGGGACTTGGCAACACCCCCCAGGATTAGGCCTCCTGCACCTTCGCAAGCAGTGATTGGAAAATCGTCAGCAAAATACTGGCAATGGGCACGGCCAGAAGCGCCCCAGCAATGCCGTAGAAGTGCTCACCGGTGACCAAGGCGAGCACCACCAGTACGGGATGAATTTTAGCTGAACTGCCCATGATTTTGGGGTTTAGCAAGTTTGCCTCCACAAAGTGGATACCTACAACCCAAAGCACCGCCAAAAGCCCAGTGAGGGGCGAATTAAGCAGTGCCACCAAAGCGATGGGGATGGTGCTAATAATGCTGCCAAAGATAGGCACCAGGCTAAAGAGCCCCGCCAGCGTCGCCAAAATAAGCGCAAATTTGATTTGCAAAAGCAAGAGCCCAGTGAGCGTTAACATGGCGTTAATCACACAGATCAACAACTGGCCACGCACGACACCAGATAGGCCGTGGTCCACTTTATCTAGAAAGCCATCGAACGCCTCTTTGGTGGCGAACGGGTTGAGTTTGTCCAAGAATCGCTTGATGCGATCGGTATCAACCAAAATAAATGCGGCGAGCATAAACACCAAACAAGTGTGAAACACAAAGGAGACGATGCGTGTCACAATGCTCTGCACTTTGGCCATGATGTGGGTAGATTGGCCACGTGCAAAAGATGCTGTATCGCTAATGAGATTGCGCAGGATTTGCATTGGATCTATCGACAAGAGCGCTGCGTGATGGCCATTATCTACAACCGCTGGTACCGGCTCACTTGAATCGACGATGTCGATAGGCAGATTGTATTGCCCAAGAAAATTGGCAATTTGACGGGCAAAGTCATGGATTTTCTGCTCATCGAGGCCATTGGCAGTTTCCGTGATGATTTTCGTGAGGCGCACGAGCTCTCGATAGAGTTCGGGTAAAAACAGTGTCGCAAAAAGATAGAGAACGCCGAACACAACTAAATAAAGAGAAATCACCGCTGCGCCGCGCGGGATGGTCTTCCCTCTGATATGCACGCTGCAAATTTTACTGACCGCTGGATGCAGGACATAAGCGAGTAGCGTCGCCAAGACAAAGGGCAGCAAAACATCTTGCAGCAGCAAGGCTGTGGCGATTATAACAGCCCACATGGTGAGAACCACGAGCATGCGTTGATTTTGCTTATTTCGAAAAAATGTGAGATTTCCCATTTCCTTCGTGTATCAATGGGATAGCGGAACTCAATCGGGTGCATCTTATGTTTGGCTGTTTAAAATGGCTGCTTATTGTCGCGGCGTTGCTTGGTGTGGGTTGCTATTTCCTATGGAAGGGCTTTTCGCCTGAAGACAGGCACGAGGTGAAACGTAGTCTGATCGACTCAATCGAGCAGGGGCATATGGAGCCGTTTAAGAGCGTGTTCAAGGAAAAGGCCGGCGAGCAGCTCCATGAGAAAAAGAAGGAGCTGCTACGCAAGATGATCGACGAGGAGCACTAGACTCTCACGCCTTCGTTGCCAGGTCCCCGTCTGTGATGTCCATGGCCGCCACCCAGCCGAATCTCTGAACTATAAGTGGTATTACCGCCTACTTCGTTTTTCACGACCTGGACGGAGACACGACCGACACCGGGCAGATCGAAGGAGACTCTCCCGCGCTTTGCCTGTTCTTCTGGCGTCCCACTCATGGTGATGCCAGCCAGCCCCAAAGCCGTTTTGGCAGCTTTACCGCCATCGGGAATGGTGACCTTGTTGCCCTTAAGTATGGCGGTCAGCTTATCTGCTCCGCCCGCGATCTGAGCTAAGTGCGGATTCTTTGCAACGATTTCAGCAATTTGCGTGTCGGTGAACCTCCCACGCTTGCCTGTGTGCGGGTGATGCCCACCAGCTCGTCCCGGCCCATGTGCATGGCCTGGGCGATGGTGACGGCGCGCGTGGAGACTCTGCGGCCCCTCTGCAAACTTGTCTTTGTCGCTGTGCCCTTTGCCGACTGCACGCCCCGCCAGCTCATCTGTCTGTTGTAGATCTTGGGTTTGTTGGCTGATTGTGGAACTGCCTATTTTATTGATACTTGTCACGGCTGCCCTCCTATGACCGCTGCTGCGCTTAGGTTTGCTGCTAACCATGTACCATTATAGCATCTGCAAAGGGCTTATTTGCAATATCAACTAGTTTTTTGGTTTCTTAACGGCTACGCAGTTTAGACAGTAGCCGCAACACTTCCAGATACAACCAAACCAACGTCACCATCAGCCCAAATGCCCCATACCATTCCATATATTTTGGTGCACCTTGGGCTGCACCTCTTTCAATCATGGCAAAATCCAGCACCAGATTCAACGCCGCCACAACCGAAACAGCGACGCTAAAGCCAATACAAAACATTCCATTGCTGTGAATAAACGGAATTGACGCACCAAAGAATCCCGCAACTATCGAGGCCAAATAAATCACCGCGATGCCACCTGTAGCAGCGACAATACCCATCATGAATTTTTCGCTAGGCCGAATAAGTCCCGTTTTGTAAGCAAGCAGCATCACACCGAGTACACCAAACGTCAGCACCATCGCTTGCAAGGCAATGCCGGGAAAGCGTGTCTCCATCAGGGCGGAGATGGTACCGAGCACCACGCCTTCGCAGGCCGCATAAAGCGGGGCGCAAACCATCGCCCAGTGGGGCCGAAACATGATGGCAAAAGTCAGCGCTACGCCGCCAATCAAGCTTGCCCACATGAGGGGCATCAGCGATGCCAGGTTTCCGCTGTGCACCATTCCCCATGGCCAGGCGGCTACGGTGGCGGCGATAGCGAGGAGCATGGCGGTTTTATTGACGGTGCCGCCGATGGACATTCGCTCGGTAGTGGGGAATTGGGAATCGCGCTCGGCGATGGCTCTGGTTAGGATGGGGTTTGATGATTGCATGGGGTTCTTCCTGGTTGATGGGGGAAGATTATAAGCACCTGGTGGAATCGTCAAGGATCGGCTATCTGAGAGGATTCAAGTTAGCCAAAGACCGCTATAAAGTGGGTGAATTATGAATGAAATAATTGAGCTCATGGACATCGTCTCAGACACCGATGAGGTGATCGGTCAGATAGACCGCTCCCTTCTTGGCCTGGGGAAAAACCCTGGCTTCCGTGTGATTAACGCCTTCCTGATGAATGGAAACGGTGAGCTATGGATTCCGCGACGCCACAGCAACAAGCAGTTCTTCCCGCTTCACCTCGACGCAAGCGTGGGCGGGCACGTGATGTCTGGTGAGACATATGAAGAAGCTCTAGTGCGCGAGGCTGAGGAAGAAGTTAGATTGAAAGTTACTACATTCAAGCAAATCGGACGCTTAACTCCGCACGACGATAATGTGTCTGCATTCATGAAAGTTTACCTGATTCGCTGCGACGTGACGCCCGAATACAACACGGATGATTTTTCTGGTTATTATTGGCTTAAGCCTGGAGAATTGCTCGATCGAATTCGTGGCGGAGATAAAGCTAAGGGCGATTTGGAGATTATTGTGAAGAAAGTGTTTCTGGCCTAGCCAAAGACCGTGGCTATTCTCTCGCGATCATAGGCGAGAATCCAATCGTTGAACTGGTGATAATAATTCTGAATAGCGTCTTTGTTTTGCGCGATTAGATCTGCTCCACGATCGTCGTAGGGGTGGAAAATGATCTTTCTGCCAGGATCATAAAAGTGGATGCTTGGACAAACGCCGTTTTTCATCCAATGAGGAAAATTATTGGCAAATAGCGACCATAGGAGGTCCACGACATGCTCTGAGTGATTGCCGTCTATTTCGTAGGCATAATACGTGCACATCATGTCTACTTCGAGGCCATTTTCTAAGTCCTTTGGAATAATAAATTTGGCAGATTGAGGGCGTTGTTGACAAATTGGCGTTAAACTTCTTAGTTTTCGCTGAATTGCTTTTAAATCATTTCGTTTTTGCTGTTTCTTTGATTTTGGAAGGGTTTTTGTCGTGTAGAACTCGAGTAAGACAAAGTGTTTGTGGCCGGTGAACACTCCCGAGTAAATGCTCCAGCTTCTATATAGAGCTTGCAATATGATCATGGATTCGACGCTGCTGTCATGTAGGCTGAAGCGCATGCCAAATTCGGCCTCGTAAAAGAGGGCTTCGTTGAAGGGAAGCTTTAGGAAGTCATCGTTGAATAGATTGGACATGATCAGTTTCCCTTAGCATTCCTTTTTTCCTGACGCATGTGCGAAAGCACACATTTTTCGCAAAATCCTCTCGATTTTAACACACAACCCATCATCTTCTCGATCGCGGGTTGACAAGCACAAATACCGGCGTAGAACTTGATGGTGTTATTGCTAAGATTGCGCGTGGAAATTCTCATAAAATAATAAATATTTTTGTTTCCTTGTTTTGCGGTTGAAATAATATTATTACCTTCTGGATGGAATATTTTAATGTCGAAAGAAATTCGAGTAATATCTGCTCTCTTGTTGTGCGTTCCTTTTCTAGGACATGAAACGCTTTATGCTAAACCAGGCATTCGCGATATTTGGAACTATAAAGCAAGCCAATGGCATAATTTCGTTGGTAAGGGTGGAGAAAAAGATCTCAACCGCAAATTTCAAGTGGATCCAGCTTTATTGAAAGCTGCAGGCAACTTAAGCGGGAAAACTGTTTTAGATGCTGGGAGCGGGACCGGATATCTAAGCGCAAAAATGGCTGAGACCGCAAAAAAAGTAATAGGTATCGATATATCAGATAGGATGATTGAAATTGCCAAAGCACAATACAGCGACGATAAAATCGAATTTAGTGTTGGTAATTTATCAAACATGCGTGATCTAATACCCAACCAGTCGATTGATGTGATTGTCTCAAATCACGTATTAATGGATCTGCCAGATCTGGGCTCAACAGTTGAGGAATTTAAGCGTGTTCTAAGGCCAGGGGGGACGCTGGTCTTTGCTATTCTACATCCCTGTTTTCCAATGAATGATGCCAGTTATGACGGGAAAAAAGCGATTTATGCATGGAAATCGAGCTACTTTAATAACTATGACGTTCGCATCCCACCATTTTCAAAAGAATTCGATACTGATTTCGTGGTGTTCCATAGACCTCTGTCGGCGTATATCAGCGCGATGATAACGAACGGCTTTCACCTCACGGAACTTACAGAACCTGTTGTTGCTGAGGAGCACAAAGGAAAAATGGCCCCAACAGTTTTCCAAAGGTTTAGACATGCACCGATATCAATTATAATGGCTTTTAAAAAGGGGCCGTCAGACTAATTGGTTAGCGTTTTTTTGCTAAGCTTTTTCTAATTATGACGCCTGCTATCAGCAGAGCTATTCCACCGCTAACCGTGGATATTAGTGCTTTCAAATATGGGTTGTATTGGGAAGACCAAATAAAGACAACTCCAATGGCCTGCGACAAGATAAGCGGAAAAAAATAGAGATTGTTCATATGAAAAATGATGGAATTTTCTGGCGCAGAAGCGCCAATATTGTGCCATAGTGACGGCATTGCTGGGGTTACTTTTTCTAGTTCTAAACCATTTTCAAAAATTACTTTTGCGTCAGATTGAGTTTCAAGAATGTCGTAATTCCAGATAGTCAAAATAACGATCTCAAATATGAAAGCACTTAGTAAGGCATACATGCCTATCATTTTGGCGCTAATATCAATATCCTTCGTGAAGATATCTCCAATTATTACCGCAGGGTAAATCACAAAGGAAATCAACAGAGTTTTTCTGATTAGGTTTAAGCTCTGATTGACAAAGCACATTCTAGTGATTAGAGATTTTTGAGTTTTCCAGGCTTTTTCAAGTTCAGCCATATCGCTGTCACGATCTAAATAATTTGGTTCGTCGGTTTTTTTGGCGTTTCCGTTTTTTTGGATGTATCGTTTTGTTATCTTAAATGAGATGACTGCTGACGAAATTCCGATGAGTGCTCCATATGAGTACGGTATTAAAAGGCCTGAAATCGAGAAGCAAACTAATCCAAATAGAGTTGCAAGTAGCGATGTCTCCATGAGTCCACTGTCTATTGAGTAGGAATGACGATAGCTTTCCCCCAATACTTTTTGGATGTCATTAATCGTGCAACCTACTCCTAACTGCCATTTTCTTTGCACTAGAAAATTTACGTTAAACAATGCGACGTAACATGCAAAACCAAAAAACATGAGACACGATGAAATCAGCCCATGTTCGATAGGGAAATAAATGTGGTTGTTTGAGTGAATTATTACGGCACCAAGAATTACGTATAAAAACAAAGTCAACTGTGTCGACGTGTATTGTTTCCTTTGGGTAATAAAATGTTCCTGGTAGTCAACTAAGTCTTCAACGCATTGAGAATAGAAATCTTTCATTGTTTCAATTCGTGTTGGCATTTAGCTAGTATCCTCTGCTATCGGTATTTTTTCAATCGACAGCTTACAGAATGTGTGATCTTAAGTGCGTGCTTCGACAAGTTGAAGCTCCAACGTCTTCTTTTTGGGCTCGTCGCTTGGCGCATTGATAGCGCACCCTGCAGCCTATAAGAGAAATCCATGACTCAATGGGACATCTCTGCATCGATACTGTAAGTGTAGCTCGTTCACATCGACCAGAGATAGATCGATTAAAGTCACTTTGACACCCTCCACATACCATGTATAGTTCCGCCACAATCCATTTTGCAAAGGATACAATAAATGAAAAAATATTTACCGTTCCTCGCATTGCTGATTAGCGCACATGTTAGCGCCGAGGGTTTTATCGCCGGCACCCTCGTGAAAACACCAACCGGTCATGCCGAGATTCAGACTCTCGTGGTAGGTGATGAGGTGCTGAGCTGCGACTTCAAAGGAAGCTGCATCGCAAAAGAAGTCACCCATACCCACGGAGAAGAAAAAAGTGGATTTATGGAAATCGAAGTTGATGGTGCAACCATTCGTTGCGACGAAGACCATCTCTTCTATGCACCAATAACAAAAACATGGCTAAAGCCAAGCGAGCTGGATAGTTTAAGCGTTTTGATGAATGCCAAATATCAGAATGTTAGCGTCAAAAACACGCGCTTTGTCTCATTGCCGACCAAGCTGCACACACTCACGGTCAAAGACGAACACAATTTTTACGTATCGAACAAAGAAATTGTCACCCATAATTTTCTTGCAGGTATCTTGAGGGCAACTGTTACCGTTGGCAGATTTTTTGGCGCAAATCAGCGATGGATATCTGGGCTTGTTGGGCATATCGCCCAAATCGAAACCATGCAAAGCGGCAATCCTCTGGCTCGAGCGCAACAGGCCTACGACCAACAACTGAGGGACCTGAGCGCTCAGCAGGAACTCATCAGAAGAGCAGAGAAGGAAGAAACACAGCGGAATGTTGATCGGGCGGCGCGAGAGTATTTTCGCGAGCAGCTTCTGAATAGCAATCCTGCGAGGGCCATCGAGATTCTAAAAAACCAATGGACCAATGACGACTTTACCGTGACTAATCGAGATGGTGTGAAAGAGACTTGGCGCGCGAGCCGGTCGAAAGCTCTGGAGGATAGTCTCGATGACGGAATCTTTAAAGACTACTGCCCAGAATCTGGTTGTCCAAGGTCTAGAATTGCGCACCAGGGGTTTGGATTAGAGGTGCGAAATGCATATAACTTTGCGCTTGCAACCGACTATTTTATTCGTCAAGAGGGCAAATATTCTGGCTCAATTGAGATGGAGGAGGTGCAGGATGTCCTGGATTATGCCGATAACGCAATGTATCGCGGGGTCACTGAAAAAAGACAAGAGCTGAGTGAGGCAGCATGGCGACATCTTAGATACGCGCAGCACCAACTTGCCTACTACCACAATCTTCCTGAAGCCGCAGAAATGAAGAAGCTTCAGTTAAGTGAGAACGCGGCTTACCAGTTTGAGATGTATAGTGACTCAAGAAGCTCTATCACTTATGAGTTGACGAAAGCAGCGAATGCGCTAGCCGAACATTTGCCAAATGGTGCCGACTGGATTTGGTCAGATCATCCTTTCTATGACCCTGAAATGCAGTTTTTGGCGCATGCCTCACTTCACCAAGCAATTACGCACATGCGGGCAGGTGAAGATCGTCGGGCGCTCTATTTTATCGACCAGGCAAATGCGATTGCGGCTTTTCTTCGAGGCGCTGCGACTGGCATCGGGCACTTCATGACTGATTCGGTGGATGACATCGTGCAATTCATTCCGTCACTGCCGGAAAGCGCATCTGCATTGACGCATGCAATCATCAACTACAAAAAAACGTGGAACATTGTTGTCGATAAAGCCTGGGAAATTGGAGATGAATTTTGGGATGGCGACGCAGAAACTCGAGGCAGAATATCTGCGCGCGCCGCTGCGGAAATTGCTAGCACCGTGATGCCAGCGGGCTGGTTCATGAAGGGCGCCAAGCTTGGCAAATTTGCCAAAGCAGCTGAGGGCGCGCTTGGGGTGGCGGTTGAGCATACGGCCAAGGCGGCGAGGGTTTTAGAAAAGTACCGTCATATTGGGGTGCTTGACTATCTGAAGCCAATTGGCAAAGGTTGTTATAAGTCGCCGGCAGGGCTCATATATGAGACGGACAGGAGGCATGGTCATCGGATTGAGCATGTTTTCTCCCATTTGAAAGCATCAGATTTGGAAAAGGGCAAACATACAATATTCAACGTTGCAGAGAATAAGTTGTTGCCACTAGTTGATGAGGGTTGGCGCAAAAGGGGCGCGCATGTCTCCGGTGATCCGGAGGCTTTTCTCATCGAGATGGGCCGCACCATAGGCACTAATGGGGAAACTGTAATCAAGATTGTCATAATTGATGGAACTTCCAGAATTCGATCGGCTTACCCGGTCAAGTGAGCACAAACATGATTTTTTGTCCAAGGTGTGAGGGCAACGGTGTCGTTACAAAGTATCTAGTCAAAAGGATCCATGTTTGCGTCTACAATTGTGATGAATGCGACATGGTGTGGCGAGAGGGGGAAGATATCAGTCAGATTAGCCACAAATCCCTCGATGATTTGCTTGAAAAAAATGGCCTCGAGATTTCGATGTCGGAGATTGAACCTCTTGGTGATTACTGGCTCATCTGGTTTAATCGAAGCACAGAGCAATTTGCAGGCAAACAAAAACTTGCAAATATTTCTCGTGATCTCCTTCGTACACTATTCGGGAAGGAATCTGATGATCAGATGATATATGTGTACACGGTGAGGCGCAAATACCTTCATGACTTAGAGCCCTTTATACATGTACCTGTGGACTTCTCAAAATACGCCTACTTTATCGAGCTCGATGAGAATATCGGTGGAAAGATCACAGCTGAGAGTGAAAACTACATCAGGGATTTTGCACAGGCTATTGCCAAAGCAGATGCTGCAGATAGGAAAGAGTCGGTATAATGAGAATAATAAAAGCAATCACTCAGTTTGCAGTTTCAGAGCTTGAGTTGCTGCCATTAATCGATGAAGCATGGATAAAAAGGGGTCCTCACGTTCCCGGAGATCCAGAGTCATTTCGAGTTGATATGGGTCGTGTCATCGGCAGTGAAGGCGAAACCGCAATTAAGATTGTAACCGAAAATGGCACGCCCGTAATTAGGGCTGTCTACCCCGTGAAATAAGGCAACAACATGATTCTTTGCCCGAGATGTGAATACAACGGCGTCGTCGCCAAATATCTTGTTAAGGGACCAGATATCCGAGTTCATTGCTGCGATGAATGCGATTTGATGTGGAATGAGGGTGAAGACCTAAAAAAAATCAGTTTCAGATACGTTGACGCGTTTCTAGAGGAAAATGGTCTCGAAATTGCCAGGTCGAATTTTGACCTTGTTGATGATTACTGGGTCATTTGGTTTGATCGAATCACGCAAAAATTTGCTGGCAAACAGAAACTTGAAAGTGCTTTGTATCCTTTTCTGGGGCAAGTTTTTAACCAGCCCCCAGATAGGCCAATGATTTACGTCTATACATTGACGCCCAAGCACATTCGCATCCTTGGCAAATTTATTGAAGGTCCAATTGATTTTTCAAAATACGCGTATTTTATGGAGATTGATGAGGGGATTGGCGGAAAGATAACCGCAGAAAGCCACAACTACATTAGATTGTTTTCGGAGGCGATTGAAATTGTTGAGGCGATGGATAAAGAGGAATACGTTTGACGGTTCAGTTAGTATGGATGACGGCGAATATCGCCGGCTTCAATTCAATGCCGGCTGGTGTCCCAAAATTGCATTTGAAGTCCTGACACTTTTTTTTAACTGAAGCATTTAGACGGCTGACAATTGGAGCCAATAAATATGTACGTATGTAACGCAGAAAATTTGATGCCAAGTAAAATGGTTTTGGTTAAAACATACCCCGGGTTTGAGGGCTGCGACGGATACATTAAGCTCTCCACTCAATATGGTGAAGATAGCGAATTCATGTTTGAGGCAATCCGCGAATTAGAAAATATGTCTCTTTTTTATGTTACGTCAGAGGGCAGCGAAATACCGGAGAAATTTAAAAGTAAATTTTCGTTTCTTAGGTATGATTTTGCAATATGTGAAGAAGACGGGACTGCTTACTCATCAATCTGTCAGGAAGTATTCTCCAGGCATATTCCAGAACTAACCGCATATGAACGCAAATTAAATGACAAGGGACTCTTTCCAACAGAGGAGTTGGCACAAGAATATGCCGAAACACATCACGATATGGACCTTCGGGGAAAAGATGTGGAGTTGGAAGACTGCATGCGCGTTCACAAGGTTTGGAAATTCGTTAAGTGACTCTATCGGCTAGATGAAAGATGAAAAAAAATGAGATTGTCCTTGTTTGCAAGGGCGTAAAATTCGGCTCTGAGCACGATGAAGATGCATTCTTTGAATGGATAAAGAAAATTGATTGTATCGATGATATCTCGGGCAATGGCGGGGAACTCTACCTCCCCATTGCCTGTGCTGATTTACATGAATACAGCCTCAGAGATTTGCTGGCTCTATTTCACAGATACAAAATAGACATGAAGCAACTTAGAGTCTTTTTGAACGACGAGAACAAAGGATGGTTTTACGAGAACAAAAAAACGTACTGGCATAAACGGGTTTTTGGATCTTAATGGAAGATTGTATGCGCGTGCATAAAGTCTGGACGTTTGTTAGATGAAAGGAGACCATAAAAATGCGCTTTGCTCGGATGAGGTTTGATTGGCGCACGATTGTCAACCAGACATCGCGTTTGTCATCTCGCGGCATCCGTATGCAAAGAACAATGCCGCGAGCGGGCCGGTGAATAAGAAGCCAACAAAGATGAGCGAAACTCCAAGCGATTCGAGCGCACTGCAAAGCGCAAGAAAAAAGGCGATTTTAAATGTTTGGCCACGCCCAGCTCGGTGACAAACTTTAATAGCTGTGAGTGGGTTCATTTCTTTAGCAAGAATAAAATAAGAAACCAATTGAAAGCGCATCGCCCAAATTATCGCGATCAAACCTGTGATAGCCAAGCACACAAAACCAGTTGTTGAATTATCTAAACCGAGCAGCAAAAGAATAGCAAATGTAAAAGTAAGAGCAGCAATTATCATGCCAGCCATGATGCCATAAGCGAGTAGATGGCCGATGATGAGCTTGGGAAGCTTGGGTAAAAATACGCCGAACTCGCGAAAATAAAATGTATTGTTTTCGGCAAAACGAATTCCAATATAGGTGCTGCCAGTAAACCAAAAGTAAGCGAATAGAAGAACAAGCGCTTCATTTATTTTTTGCCAAGGTAAAAAAGCACTCAGCACAAGCAACAAAGCATAGGGCGGAATGATGATAGTAATAAAGATAAGCGTTAGCTTTTTCCAATTGGCTTTGTATGTTTGAAACGCCAGTGACCATGCAGAACGAATAGAAAAAGAGTAGGGCATAAAATGTCTCCGATTGCTGCGTATGCTAGTGCAGAACCACGAGATTGACAATGGTGGTTAATTTTGGCATCAGACTTCTTACTGCAATTGGCCTCGATGTTGTATTGATCCTAGACGTTTAATGGATTTTCTCTGAGCCGCCTGACAAAATGCACATTGCGATTGGCTTCGACAAACCCAAGCTTCTGATGCATCTCAATGCTCGATTGATTCGCCAGCTCCGCATCCGACGCCATTTCAACACAGCCTCGCTCTCGCCCCCAGCGCTCGCACGCCTGCACGAGTTTCCTCGCAATTTGTTTGCCTCGGAATTGCGGACTCACGAAGAGTCCCTCGAGATAGCAGACCGGTTGCGTCGAACATCCCTCGACATAATCATACCGAAGCGCTGCCTCGAGCAAGCCAACGCACTCGCCTTCGTCCGAGAGAGCAAGCAGGACGCATTTGTCATCGTCACGCAAATAGATGGCCATTTCTTTCTCATGCCTTTGATCGGAGCAATCCGGCCAGAGGGCTTTGCGAAGCGTGAGCCATGGTTCTTTGTCTGATGAAGATGCAAAGCGAATTGGGCCGTTTATAGCACGAAGTGTCAAAGGCTCAGCAACGATGTGGAGATTAAAAATAGCTGTGGATGCCTGCGAATGTGTTTCGCTGCGTCTTTTAAATTTCTTATGAACATTGAAGCTCCATTGCCTCTGATGACAAAGTCAATGCGATTTGCCGTGGTTCTCTAGAAGCAGCAGTAGATCCTTCTCAATAACCATCATCCACAGCTCCATTAACCTGTCGGCGGTATCCTTGCCGAGCTGCCTCTGTAACGCACCGATCCTACTAGCCGGGAGATATAAAACGCCCGGTGCATCGACAATATCTTTGCATTTCTTTTCCATGACGGCGCGTAAACCCTCTCGTCGGTAAAACCAATGATGGGAAAAAAAATCATTGTCTTGCTCGATAGCACGAACCTCTGTTAGCACAATCTGCGCATCCCTACTGCCAATGGACATAAAGTGACGGAGGGTACGTAGAAGATGTGAAGCAGAAATGTAACTCTTCTCCTCAACATCGTCTTCTATTTTGCATAGATCTTGCAGCAACACGAGGTTGCTTAAATCAAAAGTTCCCACCTGAATATTTTGCGCTACCAAGTCTCCCGCTAATTTGCCCACCTCCTCTTCGCTACTCAGATCCACCTGCCGCAAAAATAACCCTTGCATCACAATACTTTTCACCACTTGAAAAAAATCTTCATCGTGCAAATAATTTCCATCAGCAAAGGCAGGACCGTCCCCGCCCTCACATAAGTTCACTTCCATGTTCATGTACACTTCATCGTAGCGACGCTTAAAAACAGAAGTTGGAGAAGAACAATGTTGAGATTTTCCCACTTCAGCATGCAAGGGCTCAAAATCATCTTTTAAATCCCCAAGCACGACTTCACGCCAAAATCGTGCCATGGGTTCCATGTTTTCTCCAAATGCTTTCCAAGCACGCGTATCGAGACGCAATTGGCGATATTGCTTCGCGTTGCTCGCCGCGCGAATCAGTATGGCGTTTACATAATGAAACATGATGATATTCGGATCTATATCAACAACAACAAGCTTATTCGCCCCAGACAAAGCGGCGTTAATCAGTGCGCGATCTGCACCCACCGTTAAATATGCAGTGCCACGAGGATGCTGGCGAAAAACAGCAAGGCCATTTTGCGGCTTCTGCTCATTTGGGGCGCAGTATTGGCACCTGCTATCGAAACTTGCTTGTCGAAGGATAGCGGGATCAATCGCGCTAGGATCCGAAGGAATATTATTGCCATATAGGTTGGCAAATTCAAAAAATATAACCGCAATAATTATTTTTCTCATAAAACTCATTAAGTAGGACAAAACCCAGCAGGTCAATAGGCGTGGTGGATGTATTGGGCGAAGGTGTCAGTAAAAGTCTGAGGGTCATTTATTAAAAGCCACAATGCTGGTCGAAATCAAGCCGTGCTTTTCTCTTTGCTCTTTTTGCTATTGCAAATTTGGCGTTGGCTGAATAGGGTGTTGAAAAATGGAGTCTACTAATGAAACATACATTAATTATATTAAACATCTGCGTTGCCATGATGTCTCTCTCAGCACTTTCTCAACCAACGGAAGACGGCTACTGCCTGGCTGCTCCCGAAAATGGCAAAATTGCTAAAAGGATCTTGTCTATTCCCACGACGGTAACAGATGTCCAAGTGGAAGACAGAGCACATGGATGTCTTCTCTCTGTTTTGGGTGTGGGCTCATTCGTGGAGATCACGCAAACAAATATAGAAGTCACTCTCAAGCGAGGTACTCCGACTTGGCAGATTCCAGCAGATTTTCCTCTTGCTCTCGTTCACCAGATTGTTTTGGGGATGACGGGACTACTACTCGACAAGAATGAAGCGTTGTCTACAATTGAACAGTACGGCTATGACGCTCAAGGTTGCCAATGGAATAGAACAATTAGAGTTCACATGAACGCGCATGCGATTGTCGAGGCCATTCGAGGAGCTTACCCGGATATGTGCAGCGAGCTTAAAGAGGGTGGTGGGCACCTGGCAGAATTTGCGGCTCCAAAGGTGATCAACCTTGTCCCAGCTGCGCCATCAATCGTTCCAGAGACTTCGACTGTCGAAAATACGTCATCACAGCCTTTAGCACGGGTAAACAATCCGGCTTCCAAATTCTTTGGCACACAGCTTTCTGGCACGCGAACCGATGATCATCCTGTTAAGCAATGGTATAGGCGTTGAGTTTAGCGAAATAATGGGAAATATGTCATAGCGCGTGATTGCTTTATCCATGCATCTCCATACAAGAGTTGGTGCATGCGACATCCCATTATTTCGCTCATCGTTTCCCTCCTTACCACCTCGACAGTTTATGCCGCGACCCCGCAAGAACGTCTCCGCGCAGCTGTGATCTACGACGATTATTCTATTGTCCAGTCGTTACTTGCAGCGCGTGTAGACCCCACTGGATTCGATCCAGTTTATCGAAACACGCTCCTCCACGTCGCCGCCGAGCGCGACGCAGCGATGGTGATCCCTGCGCTTGTGGAAGCCGGTGCCGATATCAATGCACGGGGCCATAGCGGCTGGACGCCGTTGATCGTAGCTGCACATAACGGAAGATTGAACGCCATCAGCACCCTGGTGGAGCTTCGAGCAGATCCAAACGTGCCCGGTCTCTCAGGGCAAAGAGCGCTTCATCACACAGCGCAGCGAGGAGATTGGGAGGCAACCTCTCGTTTGGTTGCTCATCCACTCATCGAGGTCAATGTCTTCGACCACATTCATGGGACGCCTTTTGATCGCGCTATCGCGCGCGCACGATTTTTGGAGCATTGGCGCATTTCAGCAGAAGGTCATTGGATCACTGCCGCGATTCTTGCCGCTCATGGGGCTATTTTGCTGCCCGGTGCTCCAACCGCGCTGCTTGATCTCGCCACAACGCCAAGGGCAGAGGCACTCCCGATAATTGAATCATTGCTTGCAGAGCAAAGAACAGTGCAGGAAGAAAGAGCCCCATTCTTGACGCGTTTGGCTGAAAGACTTGCCTTGCGCGAGAATCAGCGAAGGCAGGCTGAAGCGAACGTGAGCGCGGTGCTTCAGCCATCGTCAACCATCTGTTCTAGTGTGGTTGCGGCGCATTCAAGCCACTGCGCATCTCACGCCTGTTTGTAAACGTTGCCAAAGCCAAAAGCAAAATGGGAATTTCAATCCACGCATGCACCGCCGCGCTAATGCCATAAATAGACCGCGCGAGCTTAAAATCCATCGTGAACCCAATCAGCAAAATAAGACATATACCAAGAAAAATCACCCAGTACTTTCTCTCAAAACGTGCACCCACATAGTTCAGCTCGCTCCCAACATGAGCAAGACCAAATATCGCAAGCGATAAACTATAGGTTGCTAATGGCAGCGATATGCACAAGCAAAACATGCCAAGGATCGCTGCCGCGATCAAATAGGGATTACCCTCGGACACGTCGTAGCCGCACGACCAAGAATAGACCAACGAGCAACTCGCTGTGCCATCCAGGCGTTCACGTTGTATGGTGCCGATGGCTCTGCACACCAGACACTCATATTGTACCGTATTGCTACTTCACCTCGTGAGGACGAACATTGCCCAATTTTTTAAAGAGTGCAACGAGATGTGTGGGATAGCGATTTAATTGAATGGGAGGCTTTACTTTTGAGCCCTCACCATTGCATCATCGAAATGCCCATCTCAGTTCGAGATTGCGCAACTACAACCACAACCATTTGGGGGATCTATGAAAATCACAAACGTGTTACTCGTCACGGCGGCATTGGGAGGCCTCTTGGGAGGCACAATCGCGCGTGCAGAAGCAGACTCTGCAGCCAAGACAGCACCTGCAGCTAAAAAACCGCATAGTAAACACAAGAGCGACAAGCACGCCTGCGCAGGTCAAAATTCCTGCAGAGGTAAGGGCGGATGCAAGACAGGTGATATGGGATGTAAAGGAAAGAACTCCTGCAAAGGCAAAGGCGGATGCGCCACCGATGGCAGCAAGAAGATGTAAATAATGCCAGGTTCATTTGGCCAGACCAATTCCGAGAAACGTACATGCCGGCAAATCAGTTCAACGGATTTACGCAATACAATATCGGAATTGGTCTGCGCACTGCGCATTACACGCAGATTTTAGAGCAAAGACCTCCCGTCGATTGGTTCGAAATTATCTCTGAAAACTACATGATCGATGGCGGCCGCCCGTTAGATATTCTCGATCAGATTCTCGCGCACTACCGCGTCATTCAACACGGAGTGTCAATGTACTTTGGCTCGACAGAGCCGTTAAATCGCGCCTACTTGAAGCGTCTCAAGGCGCTTGTCAGGCGCACCAAGACGCCGTGGATTTCTGACCATCTCTGCTGGGGCAGTGCAGACGGTTGTTACTCACACGACCTCTTGCCGCTTCCCTACACCGAGGAAGCAATCGAAATCACCGCAAGAAAAATTCGCGAGGCTCGTGATTTTTTGGAAGTGCCAATCGCCGTTGAGAATCTGAGCAGCTACGCAGAGTTCAAGCACTCAGAAATGACAGAATGGGAATTTTTGAGCGAAGTAGCGGAGCGTGCAGACTGTGGCATTCTTCTCGATATCAATAATATCTATGTTTCTTCTCGCAATCATGGTTTTGATCCACTTACCTATCTAAATAATATCCCTGTTGAACGTGTTGCGCAGTTTCATATTGCAGGGCATTCAGACTATGGACAGTACATTTTAGATACACATGACCATCCCGTCGCTGACCCTGTTTGGCAACTCTATGCAGCCGCAGTGAAACGGATTGGCCCTACCGCCACACTTCTCGAATGGGACGATAACATTCCTTCGCTAGACGAAGTACTGGCGGAAGCGCACAAGGCAAAATCTTATGCGATTGCATGAGTTGCAAAGCTGCATGATGCAGGCGCTTGTGGCGCCGTTGGCGGTCTCGGACCCTGCTGCCAAAAAGCTAGCGCATGTGATTCAGGGCAGTAGGCGTTTGCGTGCATCCATGCGACTCTCGATTTATAAGCGTAGCTATTGGTACCGCCTTCTCGACAGCTTCAGAGAGGATTTCCCCGGCCTTCAGGCGATCGTCGGTGAAAAAGCGTTTATGCGATTGGCACAGGCATATCTTGCAGCGACGCCATCCAAGTCGTTTACGATGCGCAATCTTGGCGAGGGTCTAGAGCGATGGTTGCGGGCCAATCCAAAATATGCCGGCAACAAGCATTGTGCAGCACTCGATATGGTGCGGCTGGAGTGGGCAGATATCGAAGCGTTTGATGGGGCAGGTTTGCCACTTCCTCGAGAAAGCGATTTCCTAAATGCTGGCCCAGATTTTTCACTGAGATTGCAGCCACATGTTCGGCCGCTCAGACTTAGCTATCCGGTAGATGACTGGCGAATTGCGCGACGAATGAAGCGTGCTAATCCAAAAGACATCGCAGTTGTTGTCTATCGCTTAGATAACTCCGTTTATTATCGACGTGTTTCTATGTACGAAATTCGGATACTTGAGTCGTTGCAGCAGGGAGAGAAAGTTGCCAGTGCTATCTCTCATGCTTTTCAAGACTGTGTGTTTTCACCCGAAAAGCAGGCCAGGCTTGTGGGTGAATCGTTTTCACTCTGGGCACAACTGGGCTGGCTACATCTCGGTGACGAGCGCAACGGCAATCGCAGCAGCGACAGCAGCGTTGCTTTTCAGCAATGCGATGTTGGTAGCCATGCTCCGGCCTTCTGAAAGCACTGCTACTTCTCTCAGCAGAAATGGCGTCACTTTGGCACCGGTAATGTGCTGCGCTGCTGCTTGACGAAGTGCACGTTGGATGTGTTCCTCGATCTGTACTCGGTCGATTGCTTGGTCTTGCGGCGGCGGGTTCGCGATCAAGACACCACCTTTCATGCCCAATGACCATTTTTTCTGCAACACATGCGCAACATCTCGTGCGCTGTCGACACGATGATCAACATCATACCCACTCTCGCGTGAATAGAATGCAGGAAATGCGTTGGTCTGGTAACCTAGTACAGGCACGCCAAGAGTTTCCAACACTTCGAGGGTGCGCCCAATATCCAAGATGGCTTTTGCGCCCGCACACACCACGGCTACGTCCGTTTGTGCAAGCTCTTGCAGATCAGCGGAGATGTCGAGTGTATCTTCGCCGCCACGATGCACGCCTCCAATGCCGCCAGTACCAAACACGCGAATGCCGAGTAACTTGGCACAAATCATTGTGCTCGCGACGGTTGTTGCGCCATGTTTCTTCATCGCAAGGGCATAGGGCAGATCCTTGCGACTCAGCTTTAGAATCGGTGTCTTTCGATCGCCAAGAAGCGTCATGTCATCGCTGGTGAGACCTGCGTGAATGCGGCCGTCGAGTACAGCGATAGTGACGGGGATGGCACCGCTTTTTCGAACAATTACCTCGAGATTAAGAGCAGTCTCCACATTGTGCGGAAAGGGTAGGCCCTGTGCAATTAAGCTCGATTCGAGAGCGACCATTGGCTTTTTCGTCTGCAAGGCCTCGGCGACCTCTCGCGACAAAACAAATTCGTCGGGTAAATTCACGCAGTGGACTCCATGGTACATACAGCTTCTCGAGCCAAATCGAGCCCGAGCTGCATCATTTGATCAATCGATTGATGGCGAATCATGCCAAATAAGACTCCAGCACACAGGGCATCTCCAGCTCCAGTAACATCGGTCGCCCGTGCTTTTTTCACAGCAAAGTTGCGAATTCCGTGTGACGATGCAAAACAAACGCTCTCATCACCCTTTGTGATTACCACATGTTCTACGCCATGCGAGCGCAACTTTCCAACGTCGCGGGTGCAGCCAACCAAGACAGCCAATTCGGCGTCGTTGAGAATCACACCATCTAAGCGATGCAAAATCGCTCTGAGCCTTTCGATCTTAAGCGCTGACGCTGCGATGGCCCAGAGTTTGACATCAGGCGGCGCAACTTGGGCCAAAAAGCCTAAACTCTCTTCTGAAAGATTGGTATCGACCAACCAATAAGGCGCCGACGGGATTTGAGTGAGCACTTCTTTTAGAAGGGTTGGCGTCATTTCGTCATAGATATCCATGTCCGCCAGAGCGACCGTCATGTTACCATCTGGCTCGAGCAAAGCGGTATAGGTTCCCGTCGCTGAGGTCGTTGACTGCGTGATGCTGGAAACATCCATCTGACACGCGCGAAGGTGTGCGAGTACGGACGCACCGTTCTGATCAGTTCCCACCCGAGATACAACACCAACCGATAGCCCCAAGCGAGCGGCGTTCTCGGCGACGTTGCGTGCGACCCCGCCGAAGGTTTGCATCGTGCGCACCGGATTCGAGCACGTCAGCATCACAGGTCTCTTGGCCTGCGCCTTGATATCCACATGGGCACCGCCAAAACAAATCATGTCAAGATTCATGGAGCAAGATTTAAATCACTTCTTGTTGTGCACGTCAAACAGGAATTTTGTAGGATAAATAGCGGACCATCGGGAGAACATATGCTTCAGAAATTACCGGTTGCCTTGCTGCTGATCCTCTGGGTGGCTGGTTGTGGCTCCGGGACTACAGCTTCGTCGACCAGCGCTTTGAACAGCAATTCGATGTTTGCTGAGTTCGATCTTCCTGATGCCGACGGTAGCACACATGAAATCACCGTCGGCCCTGACGGAAATTTGTGGATTACACAAATGATGACCTCCAAAGTCATTCGCCTAACCACCTCAGGAATAATCACCGTTTTTCCACAGGAAGAAGAAACACATCCACACGGCATTGTTTTCGATAAACTGGGACAATTGTGGATTACCTTACAGGATGTTAATGCGCTTTCGCAAATCGATACTCTGACTGGACGGGAAATCCAGAGGATTTCTTTGCTAAAGCCAGGCGCGACGACGATCGCGCCCCATGGCCTTGGTCTTGGTCCAGATGGGACAACGCTGTGGTTTACAGGAAAATACGGCAACCAAATTGGTAAGGTCGTTCCAACCACGGGTGCGGTGACACTTTATCCACTTCCGCATGCCGATTCGGAGCCACTTTACATCAAGCGGGGCTACGACGACAACATGTGGTTTACAGAGTATTTGGGGAATCGAGTCGGCTTTATTACACCTGCTGGAATAATTCACGAATTTGATACGCCGACCCCAGAAAGCGGCCCTATCGCAATTGTTCCTGACAGCAAAAATAATTTCATGTGGTTCAGCGAGGCATTGGGCCATGCCTTTGCGACGGTCGATGCTTCGGGTACCATCGTCGAACATCCAGTGCCTACGGCAACAGCAGTATTAGCTGGCTTGGGCCTAGATAGCACAGGCTCGGTATGGTTATCTTATCAGTCGCCCAATTACATAGGTCATGTTGCCAGCGACTTTAGCGTCAAGGAATATGCTGTACCAACGGCGAGCGCAGTGATGCATCGTATTATACTGGGTCCCGATGGCAACATGTGGTTTACTGAGATTAGTGCCGACAAGGTAGGTCACGTCGTGAATACTGCTCAACTGCATTGACTTTGCTATCGGAATGAAAACACGAACGCTATGAAGCGATGCAACGTTAGGATTTCCTTCTCCCGCTGGCGGGAGAAGGATTAAGGATGAGGGTGGAATAGAAGCACGTCGCTACTTCCCACCCTCACCCTTGATCCCTCTCCCGCCAGCGGGAGAGGGAAGATGCGTATCCTTTTATACTGCAATCAAGCTTAGCAAACACGCAGATATAAACACGCATGCAAAGGCCTTGCCTTTCAAGCGTTTCGTCAAATCCAAAACAATCACCGCAGCAAAGAGCACCCACAGCAGAATCAAAAAATACCGAGGCTGCGTGATGCTGTAATCACTCACTCTCCTCCACATCGCAATGGCCATGAGCCCAAGCAAGGGCAACTGCGCCCATTTTACCAGCCCCACAACCCTCTCGGAGGGCCAGGAGTGCGCGTCCTTTCTGAGGTGAAGCAGACCCCACCAGACGGCGATGTAAATCGCTAGTCCGACGGACACAGGCAAAGCAACCATGCCTTTTGGCAACGACCAGTGGATCAGAATCTTGAATGCATAGATATTCAACAGGGCGATATATATCAGCCACAATGGAACAATTAAAAACCTGACAAGACCGCGTAGAAAGTTATCGAAAACCTCTCGCTGACATCGCATGCGAATTAGAAAAACCGCGCACGGAACCAATGTCGCGCCTATTTTCAAAAAGGACTCAAAGGTTGATTTTGGAATCTCAATCTCGAACACAAATTCAACGAGAGAAGCAATCATAAACACCGCAGCAGTAAATACCAGCGCGGACAAAACCGCTTCTATCACGCTCTTCGCAAAAGAAACCTGCCAAATCCATATCTTGCCGTCGTCATTGATCTCGCTGAATTTTCCAAGCAAGACCATGGCGCTTAGAATCAACGGGATTTGCACGTGAATATACAAGTCGTTGATATTGTGCGTCCAATACCAGAAAACTCCCGCCGTAAGCAAAACTAAGAACATCGAAGCAATTGCCTGACGAAAAATATCCCTGATTGAAATCTCAGCGAGATAGACAAAGAAAAACAAGTAACCCGTCAAGGTGACGAGGACCAGTCTGCTTGAGACTTCTGTGAGAAAGCCAATATTGCCTAGGCCGTCAAAGAGAAGAACTTGGAAACACAAAAGCAGTGCAACACCTAAGCTTAGCTTATTCATGCCAACGGTCTAGTTAAGCCGGTATTATTTGGCAATGCCAAGTTGCTAATATATTCGCGTACAGAACTTCTTCATCATGAGCGTTGAAAGTATCCCGCTTACCACGGTGATTGGCTTTACATTGTTGAGATACCATCGGGGCCAACTATCGCGTCCTAGGGCTTGTGCGATTTTGTTCACAATCAGCGTGTGATCGCCCTCGTGGTACCAATTCCACGCGCTATAACCCATGGTCATCACGAGCAACGCGGTGGTAACCAAGGCTGCGGCGTCCGCTGGACCATCGACAGCTTGCGCTGGCTTGCTGAACTGGGTGGCGGATAAGAAGACAAGCATGGCGGCTAAAATAATCGATTTTTTATGCATTTTTATTACTCCTTGAGCAGGAATATCATTGTTGAATTATTCGGTCAATGGGAAGGCTCATCAGTATGGGGTGGCTCCCTGGCAAGCCCAAGGAGCGCCCCAAGCTGATGGGATATGTTATTTCTTTTCAGCGTGTTCGTAGGTGAGTTTTTGGCCACCGACGGAGAGCTCGCCCATCAGGCCCTTTTGGGCGAACGTGAAGATTGCGACCCCATTCTTATAGACAGCACTGGAAGCTGCCCCCTTCTTCAATGCTACAGCTGACATCTGACCGCTGAGCTCAAACTTTCCTTTCTTGAGTGCCTTAAATGCATCCTCGTTCTCAAAAAATACAATCTCAGTAAAGGACTGGCCGCCAAGCTGTAGCCCAATTGTAGCTTGCTCCAACTCTGAATAACCACACAGGGCATAACCCAGCAATTTCTTCTTATAGACAAGTCCACTGCCACCTGCGCCCCCGACGATAACAGCGCCTTTTTGAATCTTCGGGTAAATGGCGTACGCATAGGATTTGTCGAGGAAATTTTTAATGCCAGGATCTGTTTGGTATAACACGTCGACCAGATTTTCAGCACGCTCGTAGTCGGCTTTTGAAATCTCTTTCTTTTTTGCCTGGTCGTTGGCAGAAAGAGATACGCTTAGTAACAATGCGCTTGCAAGAATCGCGATAGTTCTCATAGTAGCCTCCATGCCCTACATGATATGGCTACGCCAGAATATATTGCAAATTATATTGCAATAAACTTGTGTCGCTAAGAGAGCGCTATTGGCATGCTGCGCTGCTGCCGGTCAACAACCCCGATATGGTTATTGGCCCGGGCACTGGTACTAGCGCAGGCTCAGCAGCTGCAGCCGCCGCATTTGCTGAAGCGTTAGCAGGCGCCTGCTGCGCTGGTGCATCCACAGGTTGTGCATCATCTTCCGGTTCGTCTGATTCGTTGTTTTCGCGCCGGAATTCAGCGAGAAATCCGCGAAAACCTTCATGGTTATTTTCCAAATATGCAATCAAGTTGGGATCGACATCGGTCTCCAGAGCAGTGAGAATGAACGCCAAGAGAGCTTTAGCCGCCTCCGCATGGCCACTTGCAAGTGCCTCATCGACAGCAAGGCAGACTTGCAGTAAGCCAGCTTGGCGGGCTGCACGATCGCCAACGGTCATTGCGATGTCCAAGCGCACCAACTCTCGACCAATACCGGCATCATTACCGGCTCTGACCTCATCAAGAAGCGTTGCCATAGATTGAAATGCAAAAAGTAATACGAAAATTGAAGCGAATGAATTTCTCATTAGAAACCACCAATATTTGTGAATTTATTGGCAGTATAATAAAGCCTAAAGCTGTGCTGTCAAGGTACCAGGCCATTAGGGCGATGGAACCCGGCAAAGCCAAATATTACTGACCGCACCCATGGTGGCGAGCATCACTGTCACCGCTGCCAATAATCCCAGGAAAACGGTGTTGGTATATTTTGAAGTCATGATTACGTCACCGATACCGTATCGGGATATACCCCACTCTACGAAGTTGGCCAGAATGGTGCCAACCATGATCCCCGTGCCCACCATGATTTTGGTATAGCCTGTTGCGCCAATCTCGCGCTGGATTAAAGCGCGTGTGCATTGGCCGTTCGAGGTCGTGGAATTTGTAA